>Ga0247727_10004463_pt1 | contig 29649 bp, 23 predicted proteins | sample WisWelCaveWW1625_FD_202498 | JGI IMG/M metagenome (GOLD analysis project Ga0247727, IMG submission 202498) | Biofilm microbial communities from Wishing Well Cave, Virginia, United States - WW16-25 | ecosystem: Environmental > Aquatic > Deep subsurface > Groundwater > Cave microbial mat | place...
GATTCCGCCCGACCCTCGGCGTCGGCCGCCTTGTGCGCGTGAAGTCGTGAAGTCGAGGGTCGGGCGGAATCCCACAACCGGAGCTGCAATCAAGGTTCCCGCGAAAAAGGCAGTCACGTTGCGTGTTGCCAGGTTCGTAAAAGCCCCGACTGCGCCCCCAAAGAAAAAGTGAACAGGAATGCGCGATTCCCGCGACAGCGCGTTTCTGAACATTCCGTACGACAATCAATATGCGAGCCTCTACTTTGCATTCATCGCCGGGCTGTGTGCCTTCGGGTTACAACCACGGGCTACACTTGAGATTGCAACTGGGGAAAGGCGCCTGGACCGCATTTTCGATCTGATGACGCGCTGCCATTACTCGTTTCACGATCTACCGCGCGTTCAGCTCGACCGCACAGCTCCACGCACCCCTCGATTTAACATGCCGTTTGAGCTGGGTCTTCTGCTAGGTTGGCAGAAGGCAAAGAGGAACAGCAGTCCCACCTGGTTCGTGTTCGAATCGTCGGTTGAGCCTACCCCAGCCTCAGCAGCCGCGCGGCGTTGTTTCCCAGGATGCCGGCCTGTTGCTCCGTGACAAGATTCAGGTCCCGGATGCTGGCCAGCATCGACGGCAGGCTCCCGATCTGGTGCGGGTAGTCGCTGCCGGCCAGCAGGTGATCGGCTCCGGCGAAGGCGATGGCCAGCTCCAGGGCCCCCTGGTCGAAATTCACTGTGTCGTAGTAAAACTGCTTCAGGTACTCGCTGGGCGGCCGCGCGATGTTGGCCCGGCACTCGCGGAAGGCGCGGAAGCCGCGGTCCAGCCGCTCCGCCAGGTAGGGAATGGCCCCCCCGAGATGCGCCAGGACCCACCGGATCCTGCCAAAGCGCTCCACCACCCCGCTGAAGACCAGGCCGGCCGCGGCCAGCGTGGTGTCGAACAGGAAGCCCACCAGGGGCATCAGCCAGAAATCCAGCATGGCCTCCACCCCCACCGGGTGAGCGGGGTGAATGTAGAGCACCGCTTCCAGCTCGTCGGCCGCCTCGTACAAGGGCCAGAACCGGCGGTCGCTCAAGGCCGCGCCATTCACGTTGCTGAAGAGCATGGCGCCGGGCATCCCGAGTTCCCGGCAGGCGCGCCGCAGCTCCTTCACGGAGGCCTGCGGATCGTTGAGCGGCAGGGTCGCCAGGGCAGCGAAGCGGCCGTTGCTGGCGCCGGCGGCAGACGCCAGGGCGTCGTTGACGAGCCCCGCCAGCCGCACCGCCGTTGCCGGCGTCTCGACGTGCGTGCCCGGCGTGGTGAAGGTCAGGACCTGGGTGTCAACGCCATGTTCCTCCAGCACACTCCTCCGAAACTCGAGATCCCGATGCCCCGGCACGATGATGTTGTAGTCGCCCGGGTAATGCACGCAGGGGTTGCCGGCCTCGTCGAAGGTGAGGCGCAAGCCGCTGGCTCCCGACTGCAGCACCTCCAGGTAGACCGGCGGGTAGAAATGGTTGTGAAAATCAATGACCGGCACCGGCAGCCCCTTTCCGCGCCCCCGGGCGCGCCCACCAGGCATAGACAGGCAGGCCCGCGGCCACCAGCAAGAGCCCGGCCGCGCACCCCAGCGGATTGGCCGCCACCTGCTGCCCAACGATGACCAGTGACCCGGCAATGAACAACAGCGGTGTCACCGGATATCCCCAGGCACGGCACGCCGGGGAGTAGCCCGCTCGGCGGCGCAGGCGCATCATCCCGGCTGCCATCAGGGCGAAGAAGATCCATTCGGTGTAGATGACCCTGGTGAACAGGCCTCGATAGGTGTCGGTGGCAACGAGGACGCAAGACCACAGCGCCTGCAACAGGATCGCCCGGTGGGGGGTGGCCCGCACGGGGTGGATCGCGCCAGCCCAGCGGAACATCAACCCGTCCTGGGCCATCGCCAGGTAGACCCTCGGCCCGGCCAGAACAATGCCGCTGAGGGCGCCGAAAGACGACACCACCACCAGGGCGGATACGGTGGCAGCGGCGCGCGGCCCGGCTACTGCCTGAGCGGCATCGGCCGCCACCCGGCTCGATTCCGTGAGCTGCTCGACCGGCAGCGCCCGCAAATAGCCAAGGTTGAGCGCCAGGTAGCAGGCCGTCACCGCCAGCGTGCCGATCAGCAAGGCCCTTGGAATGGTTCTCTCGGGATGGCGGGTTTCCTCGGCGGTGTAGGTCACCATGTGCCAGCCGCCGAACGCAAACAGACCGGCGCTCAAGGCCAGCACCAGGCCGCCCACCGTCACCTGGGGCGAGGCCGGGGCCAAACCCGGACCGCGGGCCGGCGGGCCGAGCGCGAACAACAGCACGATCAGAATGACAACAGCGATCACCTTGACCAACGTGAGCAGCGCCTGCAAATTGCTGCCCTGCCGGACGCCGGCATAATTGACAGCCGACAGAATCAGGATCCCGGCGGCCGCGACCACCCGGATGCCGGCGCCCCCCAGGGGGACGAAATACCCCACGTAGCGGCCAAAAACCACCGCGATGGCGGCGATGATGCCGGAGTGCATGCTCCAGAACATGGCCCAACCCCACAGGAAACCGGCCGCCGGCGAAAAGCTCTCCCTGAGAAATACATAAACCCCGCCGGTGCGCGGAAATGCCGAAGCCAGCTCGGCGCAAACCAGGGCGCCGCACAAGGTCAGCGCTCCGGACAGCAGCCACACCAGAAGCGTCCCCCAGGCGCTCGGCACGTGCCGGCTGATCTCCGACGGCTGCACGAAGATCGCCGCCCCAATAATGGTGCCGGCCACCAGCGCGGTGGCGTGCGGCAACCCCATGGTCCGGCGCAGCAACACGCGGCGGATTCTACCATGGTGGTTGGGACAAAACCTGCGGCCGGGCCGGCCGGTATGGTATATTGTAGGACTCTATGAAAGCCGGCATCCACCCCGCTTACGAGGAAGTGAACGTGAACTGCGCCTGCGGGCACGTATTCCGAACCCGCTCCACCCACAAGGGCGACATCCGTGTCGAGATCTGCTCAAGCTGCCACCCGTTTTTCACCGGCAAGCAGAAACAGATGGATACGGCCGGCCGGGTGGAACGGTTCCAGCGCAAGTACGCCGGAATCCAGGGCAAGAAGTAGAGGGGCGCGGGTGGCCGCAGGCCACCGGCAGGCAGGAATGCCTGTGTTACCGGCCACACCCGAGCCCACGATCCACAACCCACAACCCTGGGCCTGGGTGGCCGTAGGCCACCCAGGGGCCAGACTGTGTCACCAGATCCCGATTAGTTTCCACCACAGAATTCCGACCGAGCACCACACCGCGATATTGGCCAGCGAGATCAAGAATCCCACCCGCCACCATTGGGCGAAGCTCACGTAGCCGTGGGCGTAGAACATGGGGCTGGGGGTGGTGCCGTAGTGAGTCAGTCCGGCCGAGAGGTTGCTAAGACAGGCGAAGGCGTAAACCACCAGGCCGGCCGGGGCGCCGCGCCCCAGCAGCAGGGTCAGGAACGGCGGAAACATCGACACAATGTGAGCGGTAATGGAAGCGAAGGCGTAGTGGGCGTAAAAGTAAATGCCCAGGGTGATGGCCAGCAGGGGAACCCAGCCCAGCGCCGGAAACCAGGACCCCACCTCGCGAGCGAACACTTCGGTGACGCCGAACTCGTTGAGGCCTTCGCCCAGGCGGGTAATGCCGCCGTACCAGATGAAGACGTCCCAGGCGGCCCGTTCGGCGATGGCGTCTTCCCAGGTGAGCACACCGGTGACAAACAGGGTCCCGGCCCCGAGCATGGCCACCTCGGTGATCCCCAGGCCGTGGAGCCGTGTCGTCAGCCAGAGGCCGCAGGTCAACGCGAATACCCCCAGGATGATCTTCTGGGCCTGGTCGGGCGGTCCCATGGCCTCGACCTCGCGCCGGGCGAACTGGGCGGCTTCCGGGGTTCGCCGGATCTGGGGCGGCAGCAGGCGGGAGACGATCCAGGGCACGATCGCGATTGAGATCACCCCCGGGCCGATACCGGCGGCCAGCCAGCCGGCCCAGGTGACGTCCAGGTTGGCGATCTTGCGGGCGAAGTTGGCGGCCATCGGATTACTGGCCTGGCCGGTGAGGAACATGGCCGCCGCCACGCACTCGCCCTGGTAGACGGCGGCGAACAGAAAGGTCCCCAGCAGGGCCGCCGTCGGCCCGGGTTTGGACCCGTACAGCTCCGCCAGGCTCCGCAGGATGGGCAGGATCACGCCGCCGGCGCGGGCGGCGTTGGAGGGGATGGTCGTGGCCAGCGTGACGTCGCTGAGGATCAAGGAGTAGGACAGCCCCAGGGAGCTGGAGCCGAAGGCGCGGACGAACAGCAAGGCAATGCGGCGCGCCAGGCCGGTCTTGATCAAGGCGCGGGAGATAAAGAAAGCCGCCAGAACCAGCCAGACGCTGGGGTTGGCATAGCCGCCCAGGGCCTGGCCTATGGGGAGCGCTCCGGTGATGGCGGCCGCCGTCACTCCCAGCAGGACAATGGCGCCGCCCGGCAGCGGATGCAGCATCAGCCCGGCCACCGACGCCAGGAAGATGCCCAGCAGGCGCCACCCTTCCGGCTTGACGGTCTCGGGCCTGGGAACCAGTTGGACGGCCACATAGATCAGGACCAGCAGCAGCAGCTGACCCCAGATTTTTCCCCGCCCGCTTGACATGAAGCGCGTATTCTAACAGGGCCCTCGGGGGCGGAGTGGTATAATCCCGGCCAAGACGCCGCCCGCGTGATGCAAGTCGCCGCTGGGAGGCAGCGTTATGGGGACTGCGCCGACGCCCGAGAACGAAGCAGCCAGGCTCCAGGCTGTATATCGCTGCCGGATACTGGACACCGATCCGGAGGGTGCCTTCGACGATCTGACCCGATTGGCGGCGCGGATTTGCGGGACGCCCATGGCGGCGGTCAGCCTGGTAGACGCCGGCCGGCAGTGGTTTAAGTCGGCGGTGGGAATCTCAGCGACCGAGACCTCGCGGGAGGTCTCCTTCTGCGCCTACGCTATTCTGGGGAGCGATCTGCTGATCGTGCCCGACGCGCTGGCGGACGAGCGGTTCGCCTCCACCCCGCTGGTTACCGCCGACCCCAAAATCCGTTTTTATGCCGGCGCGCCCCTGGTAACCGGGCAGGGCTACGCCCTGGGAACTCTTTGCGTCATGGATCATCAGCCTCGGGAACTGGGAGAGGAGCAGCAGGATGCTCTCCGGATTCTGGCCCGCCAGGTGGTCGAGCAACTGGAGCTGCGGCTCAGCCTCGGGGAGCTGAAACGCAGCGTGGCCGACCTGAGGCGGGCCGAGAGCCACGTGGCCACCCAATACGCCACCACCCGGGTGCTGATCGAGTCGGCCAGCCTGGGCGACGCCACCCAGAAGATCCTGCGCGTCATCTGCGAAAACCTGGGCTGGGAGCACGCCGCCGTCTGGAGCGTGGACCGCATCGGCAACCTCCTGCGGTGCGTCGACACCTGGCACACGGCGGCGCAGGATTTTCCCGAGTTCGAGGCCATCAGCCGGCGAGTGACCTTTGCGCCGGGCATCGGCCTGCCCGGCCGGGTATGGTCCACGGGCCGCTCCGCCTGGATCCCCGACGTGCTGCTGGACACCAACTTTCCCCGTGGTCCCATTGCGGCCCGGGAGGGCCTGCACTCGGCCTTTGGCTTCCCAATTCTGCAGGGCAGCGAGACCCTGGGGGTGATGGAGTTCTTCAGCCGCGAGATCCGGCAGCCGGACGAAGAACTGCTCCAGATGATGACCACCATCGGCAGCCAGATCGGTCACCTCATCGAGCGGCGTCAAGCAGAGGATTCGGTCCGCGAGAGCGAGGAGCGGTTCCGACGTCTGTTTGAGGAAGCGCCCATCGCCTACCACGAGGTCGACTGCGAGGGGACCGTCCGCCGCGTCAACCGGGCCGAGGCCCAACTTTTGGGCGTCGATACCGGCGAGATGCTGGGTCAGCCCATCTGGGACTTCATCTCGCCGGAAGAGCGGCAGGTGGCCCGGGAGTCACTGCGGCGCAAGATCTCGGGCGAGCAGCCCATCGGCCCGTTCCAGCGGCAATATCTGCGCCGCGACGGCGCCGTCCGGACCATCGAGATCCACGATAGCCTGATCCGGGACAATGACGGCCGGGTCACAGGCATCCGTTCCGCGCTGCTGGACATCACGGAGCGCAAACGGGCCCAGCAGGAGCTGGATCGCTTCTTCACCGTCTCGCTCGACATGTTGTGCATCTCCGACTTCAACGGCTATTTCCGGCGACTGAACCCGGCTTGGAAGAAGGTCCTCGGCTTCGACCCCGAGGATCTGGTCGCCCAACCGTACCTGGATTTTGTCCATCCCGACGATAGGGAATCGACGATCGAAGCCGCCAACCAGTTGGCGTCAGGCGCCGATGTGGTCTCTTTCGACAACCGCTATCGCGCCAAGGACGGCTCCTACCGGTGGATCGTCTGGAACAGCACGCCGGTGGTGGAGGACAAGCTGATCTATGCCGTGGCGCACGACGTCACGGGGCGAAAGCTGCAGCAGGAGCGGCTGGCGCGGCTGGTCGAGGAGCTGGAAGCGGCCAAGGCCCGCGCCGAGTCCGCCACCAGGGCCAAGAGCGAGTTTCTGGCCAACATGAGCCACGAGATCCGCACCCCCATGAACGCCATCATCGGGATGACGGAGCTGGCTCTGGACACCCGCCTTTCGACGGAGCAGCGGGAGTATCTGGCGACGGTGCGGGAATCCGCGGAGTCCCTCCTGGGCCTTCTGAATGACATCCTGGATTTCTCGAAGATCGAGGCGCGCCGGCTCGATCTGGACCGCATCGAGTTCCGGTTGCGGGACACCCTGGACGACACCATCCGGCTGCTGGCCCTGCGGGCTCAGCAGAAAGGCTTGGAGCTGGCCTGCCACGTGAGGAGCAACGTGGCCGACCTGGTGGTGGGCGATCCGGCCCGGCTGCGCCAGATCATTGTCAACCTGGTAGGCAACGCCATCAAGTTCACCCAGCGAGGCGAGGTGGTGGTGATGGTCGAGACCGAGTGGGGGAGCCAGATGGAGACCGGCCTGCACTTTGCCGTGCGCGACACCGGCCCCGGGATTCCGGAAGCGAGCCGGGAGGTGGTCTTCCAGGTGTTCTCTCAGGGGGACAACTCGACCACGCGCCAGCACGGCGGAACGGGCCTCGGGCTGGCCATCTCCAGCCAACTGGTGGGGCTGATGGGAGGCCGCATCTGGCTGGAGAGCGAGGTCGGCACCGGCAGCACCTTTCACTTCACGGCGCGGTTCGGGCTGCCGGAAGAAGGCGCCGCCCGGGCGCTGCCGCCAGCCGCCGCCAACCTGCAAGGGCTGCCGGTTCTGGTGGTGGACGACAACGCCACCAACCGCCGGATTGTCGGCGAGATCCTGACCGGCTGGGGGATGAAGCCAGCCGTGACCGACAGCGCCCGCGGCGCCCTGGCGGCCCTGGAAAGCGCGCGCAAGGCCGGCCACCCCTTCCCGCTGGCCCTGATCGACGGTCAGATGCCGGGCATGGACGGCTACGCCCTGGCGGAGAGAATCCGCAAGAACTCCAGGTTGTCACCCACCACCCTGATCCTGCTGACCTCGGCCGGCGGGCCCGGCGACGCGGCCCGCTGCCGGCAGGCCGGAGTGCGGAGCTACCTGACCAAGCCCGTCAAGCAGTCGGATCTGTTCGACGTCATCGTGACAGCCCTCGAGACCCGCGGCGGGCGGCGCGGGCGAGCCCGGGCCGCAGCCCCGGTCACTTTGCCGCCGGCGGCGCGGCGTTTGCGGGTGCTGCTGGCCGAAGACGTCCCAGTGAATCAGCGGCTGGCGGTCCGCTTGTTGAGGAAGCGCGGCCACAAGGTCGAGGTCGTCGACCACGGCCGGCAGGCCTTGGAGGTGCTGGAGCGGTCCGGTTTTGCGGGCTTCGACGTGATCCTGATGGACGTCCACATGCCAGTGATGGGGGGCCTGGAAGCCACCGCCGCGATTCGCGAGAAGGAGCGGCAATCCGGGCGCCACCTTCCCATCGTGGCCTTGACCGCCGACGCCATGGCCGGGGACCGCGAGCGCTGTCTGGCGGCCGGCATGGACGGCTATGTGTCAAAGCCCATCCGCGCCGGGGAGTTGTTCGCGGCCATCGAGGGCCTGGTTGGGGGAGCCGGGGGCGGGACCGCGCCGGTCGACGAGGCGGCCCTGGTGGCCCGGCTGGAAGGCGACCGCAGGCTGCTCAAGCCGATGGTCCGGCTGTTTCTGGCCGATTGTCCGAAGCGGATGACGGCCATTAAGAGGTCCCTGGCCCGCAGCGATGCGGTTGGGCTGGAGCAGGCCGCCCATGCCTTGAAGGGTTCGGTGGCCAACTTTGCAGCCCCGGGCGCCTACCAGGCGGCCCGGGAGCTGGAAGAGCTGGCGCGGCAGGGGAACCTGGCGGCGGCCGGCGCCGGGGTTCGCCCCCTGCAGGTGGAAATCCGCCGGCTGCGGCAGGCCCTGCGGTTGCTGGCCGGCCCCGGCCGGAAAACAAGGAGCAAGGGATGAAAAAAATCCTGGTAGTCGAGGATGACCGGCCCACCCGGTTCCTGCTGAGCAAGTTGTTGAAGGGAGCGGGCTTCGAGGTTTCGACGGCGCCCGACGGGGTCGCCGGCCTGCGGCGGATTCAAAAAGAGGCTTTCCACCTGGTGCTTCTCGACATCTGGATGCCCCGGATGAACGGACTGGAACTGCTGGCCCGGATGCGGGCCGATCGGGTGCCGTCGCGCGTGGTGGTGATGACCTCCGACAACACCCCGGCCACCCTGTTGCAGGCCGTCCGCGAGCAGGCTTACCAATACCTGAGCAAGCCGGTGGACCCCAAGAAGCTGGTGGAGATGGTGCGTAATGCCCTGGCGGCCTCCCCGGCCCCTCCCATCGACGTCATCTCGGCCCAGCCCCACTGGGTGGAGCTGCTGGTGCCCTGCGAGATCGGCGCCGCCGAGCGGATCGAGGGCTTTCTGGCGCACCTGGACGCCGACCTGTCCGAAGAGGTGCGCCGCTCCGTCGGCCACGTCTTTCACGAGATGCTCACCAACGCCATCGAGTGGGGCGGCAAGTTTGATCCCAACCGCAAGGTCCGAATCAGCTGTCTGCGCGCCCGCCGGATGATCCTGTACCGCATCGCCGATCCCGGCTCGGGCTTCAAGATGGACGAACTGGAACACGCCGCCATCAGCTACGAGCCCGACCAGCTGATGGAGCACATCAAGGTCCGACAGGAGAAGGGCCTGCGGCCCGGCGGCTTCGGCATCCTGCTGGCGCGCGCCATGGTCGACGAGCTGCTGTATAACGAGGCCCACAATGAAGTGGTGTTTGTGAAGTACCTGGAGTGAACAGAGGGTCGGGTGTATAGTCTAACCGTCCGGGATAGATCAGAGGTGGGCCATGGTTCGAGCAATTAGGACCGTTTTCCTGCTGGGGATGCTGCCGTTTGCCTCAGCCCAGGTGCGCACCACGGGAGAGGTCCGCGGCACGGTCACCGATCCCAGCAACGCCGTGGTACCGGCGGTGGTTCTGACCGCGAAGGATCTGGCCACCGGGAACGTGGCAACCACGGCATCGGGAACCAACGGGGCGTTCGTGCTGCTCAACCTGCTGCCGGGCGCCTATGAGTTGACCGCGTCGGCGGCGGGCTTTCAAACCGCGGTGTTCCCGCGCATGGTGGTCGAAACCGCGCGCACCGTGAATCTCAACATCCAGCTCTCGGTGGGCCAGGTGGCCGAGACCGTGGAGGTCCGGGGCGTGGCGCCGCTGCTACAGACCACGACCAATACCGTCGCCACCACCATCCGCAACGATTTCGTACAGGATCTGCCGCTCTCCGGACGCGACACCCTTCAGTTCGCCGCGCTGATGGCCGGCGCGCAGACGCCCGGCTCGGACACCCGCAACAGCACCTTCAACGGCTTGCCCAACGCCTCGCAAAACATCACGGTTGACGGCGTCAACAACAACTCGCAGCGCTTCAAGACGGGCGGCACCAGTTTCTTCGCGTTCGCGCCCATCCGTCTGGACGCCATCGAGGAGGTGACCATCTCGACCACCGGCGCGGGAGCCGATGCCTCCGCGGGCGGCGCCGTGAATATCCGCTTCATCACCCGACGCGGCACCAATCAGTGGCGCGGCCGGCTGTTCGAGCAGTGGGAAAACGACGCCCTGAACGCCAACGCGTTCTTCAACAACGCCCGCGGGCAGGCACGGTCCAAGATCCGCCGCAACGATTTCGGCGGCAACCTGGGCGGCCCCCTGCCGCTGCCCTTCACGCGGAACAAGCTATTCTTCTTTGTCAACTTCGAGGCGGCGCCACGGCCCGGCACCGCCAACCGCTCGCTCGACGTGCTGACCCCGGCGGCGCAGAGCGGCGTCTATTCCTACATCGCCGGCGACGGCGCGGTGCGCTCGCAGAACGTGCTGCAACAAGCGGGCGCGGCAGGCTTCTCCACCCGCATCGATCCGACTGTGCAGGGCATCCTGGGCGTCATCAACGGGACCGTCTCGAAAGGCGCCGGTACGATCCCCAATGTCAACAACCCGAACTACTTTACGCTGCAGTGGCGCCAGCGCACCCAGAACGACACGTATTACCCCACCGCGCGCCTCGACTACCAGATCTCAAACCAACTCGCCTGGCACGGCTCCTGGAATCTGCGCGCGAACTCCATCGCGGACACGCCCCAGTATCCCGAGCTTCCCGACCTGGGCGGCGGCTACAAGATCACGACTTTCGTGGCGTCGAACGCCGTCGACTGGACCATAGCGCCTACTCTGCTCAACAGCTTCAATTTTGGCGTCCAGGGCAACCACGAAGATTTCTACATGAAAACCAGCATCTCCCAGTGGGCGCGCTACGGCCACCGGCGGCTGAACCTGGGAAGCGGCATCACCCCGGTGATTCCCGACCAGACGCCCATCATCCGCAACAACCCGGTCTACAACTTCTACGACAACCTGAACTGGGTGAAGGGCAACCACACCTTCACGTTCGGCGGCGCGCTGCTGCGCACTCACTTCTACGAGATCGTCTGGAACAACGCCGGCGTGCTCAACCACAACCTGGGCGTCGCCGCCGGCGACCCGATCACGGCGGCCCTTCCCCAGGGGCTGTTCCCCGGCATCCGCCCACAGGACCTGGCGCCGGCCTGGGCGCTTTACGCCACCCTCACCGGCCGCATCTCGGGCATCGACGGCTCCCGCAACGTCGATGAGGGCACCCACCAATACGCCGACTTCGCCCCCCTCACCAACCGCTACGGCTTTGCCACGGCGGGCTTCTATTTGCAGGACTCCTGGCGCCTGACGCCGCAGTTGACAATCAACTACGGCTTTCGATGGGAGCTCTCCGGGGCCATCCACAATCGCAATAACATCACCACGCCGCCGGATCTGGCGAACTTTTACGGGCCCTCCACCGGCTTGTTCCGGCCGGGCGTGCTGGATGGCGTCGCCGATCCGCAGCTCAGCGTGCGCCCGTACACCTACTCCGGCGACAAGATCAATCCCGCGCCCAACTTCGGCTTCGCCTGGAACCCGCGGCCCCGGGACGGCTTTCTGGGCAAGCTCCTCGGCCCCAAGACCGTGATCCGCGGCAGCTATGGGATCAACTACTACGACGAGGGCCTCAACGCCTTCTCGAACCGCGTGGGGGGCAACCCGGGTCCGACGCAAACGATCAGCCTGCTTGCCGGCGTCGGTTTTCAGCCCGGCGCCCTGAACCTGAGCTCGTCGATCCCGGCGCCGACCGTCAACCCGGCGTCGTTCAGCTTCCCGCTGCCCCAGCGGCTGTTCACCTTCACCCGCGCCCTCAACACCACCCAGCCGGTGATGCGCACCCCCTACGTCCAGAACTGGACCTTCGGCGTGCAGCGGGAAGTCGGCCGCGGGATGGCGGTCGAGGCCCGCTACGTGGGCAACAAGTCCACCCACATGTGGCACGCCTATTCGCTCAACGAGACCAACATCTTCGAGAGCGGCTTCCTCCAGGAGTTCCAGAACGCCCAGCGCAACCGGGAGATCAACGCCGCCAGCGGCGTGAACAGCTTCGCCAACCGGAACCTGCCCGGGCAGGCGCCGCTGCCGATCTTCGAAGCCGCCTTCGGCGCGCGCGGTTCGCAGCCGTCGCTGCCCGCAGGGTCCGGCTTCACCAGCGGCGCCTTCCTCAACAACCTCCAGTTGGCCAATGCCGGCGCCATGGCCAATACCCTGGCCACCAGCAACATCTACTATTGCCGGTTGGTGGGCAACGCCTTTCAGCCGTGCGCGGCCCTGGGCTACAGCGCGCCGGGCCCCTATCCGATCAACCTGTTTCGCCCCAATCCGTTCGTCACCGGCCTCACCCTGCTCGACGACAACTCCTACTCGACCTACCACGGCCTCCAGATCGAGTTTCGCAAGGCCTTCAGCCGCGGTCTCACGCTCCACGCCAACTACACCTGGAGCAAGACCCTCGCCGATCTGTTCAACTTGGACGACCAGAGTGCGGCCGACAACTATTTCACGCTGCGTAACCGCGATCTCGACAAAGGCCCCACGCCGTTCGACCTGCGGCACGTGTTCCAGGGTTACTGGACCTACGAGCTGCCCCTCGGCAAGAACAAGGCCTTCCTCAAGTCGGGGGGCGCGCTGGACCGCATCGCCGGCGGCTGGAAGCTTTCGGGCATCCACCGGCTCCACTCGGGCGCGGTCTATCGGCTGACCGGCAATCGCAACACCTTCAACAACCTGGCCGATTCCGGGATCCTGCTCGACGGGTTGTCGGTCTCCGAGCTACAGAGCATGATGCGCCGCCATCGGCCCGGTCCCAACCTGAACGCCTACTCGGCGGAGGCGCGCCTGGTGGGCGCCGATCGCCGCGCCAATCAGCAATATCTGCGGTCCCCCTCGACGCCGGGCGAGTTCGGTCAGATCTTCTACATGTACGGGACGCCGCTGGTGATCAACGACCTGGCGCTCGAGAAGGTGGTGCCCATCACGGAACGGGTCAGCTTCAATTTCCAGATCGAAGCGCTCAACGCCTTCAATCACCCGGTGCTGGCCATCGGAACCACCAACATCGATTCGAACGCCTTTGGCCAGACCACCGGAACCATCGTCGGCCCGCGCAACATCCAGATTCGCCTGCGGATCGACTGGTAAAGCTATGAGCGCCGGCGCCCGGGGTTTTCTGGCTCTTTCGATTCAGGTTTTCGCTTGGACCAGTGCACAGGCCCAGGACACGCCGCTTATCGTGGATTACGTCAAGGCCAACCTCGGACCCGTGCCGGCCGGGCTGAAGCTGGATCCTTTCTACAAGAAATACACGGAGGCGCTGGGAATTCCCATCGTCAGCTCGGAAAAACCGCCCGACGCCGCATTGCTGGTAGCCCGCGATATCGTCATCCACATGCTCTCGAAGCGGCCGGACCTCCGGCAAGCTCTCATCGCGCAGCGCTGGCGAGTGGGTGTGATGGCCCAGACCGAGATGACCACCGACATCCCTGAGCATCGAAACAGAAGGAAGCCCCCGCACAGCGCCGCCGGCAAGATGAGCCCCACCCAACGGGAGCGGTTCGAGGAGATGACCGACAAGGAGTATTGGGACAACCGCGCCCGCGGCCTGGGCGGCAACCCCACCACCTGCGCCGAGGAGAACCTGCTGGGGTACCCCGGCACCAAATACTTCGGCGAAAACATCCTGGTGCACGAGTTCGCTCATGCGATCCTGAACGGCGGGATTCGCACTGTTGACCCGAAGATGTACCGGGAGGTCCGCGAAGCCTACCAAGCCGCGATGGCCAAGGGGCTCTGGAAAGGGCACTACGGGGCCACCAACGCCAACGAATACTGGGCCGAGGGCGCCCAGACCTGGTTTTGGTCAAACTATGAGTTTACCGACGGCGATAAACGAGTCCAGTCGCCCGAGGATCTGGCGAATTACGATCCCAGGCTCTTTGAGCTGCTGAGCGGCGTTTTTCCCACCCACCGGATTCCCATGGACATCTACCACGCCAGGAACATACCGCCTCCCAGGCGCGGCGAGCGGTCGAGGTAGTGCATGGCAGAACGAGAAACGCCACTTCCACCCGGCTCCCGCCTCGGCCCCTACGAGATCACAGCGCCCATCGGCGCCGGCGGCATGGGCGAGGTCTACAAGGCCCGCGACACCCGCCTCGACCGCACCGTCGCCATCAAGGTCCTGCCCGCGCACCTCGCGAAAAACGCCGGGTTCCGCCAGCGCTTCGAGCGCGAGGCCCGCATTATCTCGAGTCTCAATCACCCCCACATCTGCACGCTCCACGACATCGGCCAGCAGGAGGGCATCGACTACCTGGTGATGGAGTTTCTGGAGGGCGAAACGCTCTCGGCTCGTGTCGCCGGCGGCCCGCTGGCGCTCGAGGAGGCGCTCGAGCACGCCATCCAGATCGCCGACGCCCTGGCCGAAGCCCACCGCCTCGGTGTGTCTCACCGGGATCTGAAGCCCGGCAACGTCATGCTCACCCGCAGCGGGGCCAAGCTGCTCGACTTCGGCCTGGCGAAGCTCGCGCCGGCCTCCCCGTCGGGCTCCACCATCGACGCCGGTGGCGCCGGGGGCCTCACCGTCGCCGGGGCGGTCCTTGGGACTTTCCAATACATGGCGCCCGAGCAGCTCGAGGGCAAAGACGCCGACCCCCGCAGCGACCTGTTCGCCTTCGGCCTGATCCTCTACGAGATGCTGACCGGCCGCAAGGTCTCCCGGGGCGAGCCGCCCGCCCTCACCGCCCATCCCCACCTCGACCGCATCATCGTGAAGTGCCTGGTCAGGGACCCCGACGCCCGCTGGCAATCCGCCGCCGACCTCCGCACCGAGCTCCAGTGGCTCACCGAGACAGGGGCCGGGGGCCAGAGGCCGGGGGCCGGGGAGGCGCCGCGCCGGCTGCCAATCGCGCTGGCGTGGGGCGTGGCGGCCGTCTTGTTGGTCGCGCTGGCCGCACTCGGCTGGATTCACTTCCGCGAAACCGCGCCGCCGAAGCGCCTCCTGAAACTTTCCCTGCTCCCGCCCGAGAAATCCTCCATCGGCGGCCCGATCGCCCTCTCGCCCGACGGGAGCCGCCTGGCGTTCCCAGGCACCGGCGCCGACGGCCGCACCGTCCTCTGGGTGCGCCCCCTCGACTCCCTCACGGCCCGGCCGCTGCCCGGCACCGAAGGCGCGCACTTTCCCTTCTGGTCGCCGGACGGTCGCAGCCTCGGCTTTTTCGCCTACGGAAAGCTGAAGCGGATCGACATCGCCGGCGGGCCGCCGCTGACGCTGTGCGACGCTGCGGCGGGCCGCGGCGGCTCCTGGAGTCGGGATGGCGTCATCATCTTTTCCACGGCCGCACCCACGGGAATCTCCCGAGTCCCCGACACAGGCGGTGCGGCGGAGCCGGTGACCACACTCGACTCCTCGCGCCAGGAAACCTATCATCGCACTCCCCACTTCCTCCCCGACGGCCGCCGGTTCCTCTACCTGAACTTTGGCGCGCAGGGGTCGGATATTTACGCCGCATCCCTGGATTCGAAATCCACCAAGCGGATCCTAAGCGTGCCGTCCTCACCCGTCTACGCGCCGGGTGAAGGCGCCGGCCAGGGCCATCTGCTCTTTATCCGCGAAGGGACTCTTATGGCCCAGCCCTTCGACCCGGATCGCCTGGAGCTGGCCGGCCAGCACTTTCCGCTTGCTGAAGGCGTACCGTACAACCTCACGACCGGCGGCAACTTCGCCGTTTCTCACAACGGCGTGCTGGCTTACGGCGGCAGCGGCGGCCTCAACACGCAGCTCACCTGGTTCGATCGCAGCGGCAAGCCGCTGGGCAGGGCCGGCCCGCCGGGACCGTACCTCGACTTTGACCTCTCCCCGGACGAGAAGCGAGTGGTCGTCACTGACATGCGCGGGCTTCTCGATCTCTGGCTGCTGGACCTCGCTCGCGAGTCCTCCACCCGATTCACTTTCGACCCCGGCTCCGATCAATTCCCGATCTGGTCGCCCGACGGCAGCCGGATTGTTTTTTCCTCATCCCGCGAGGGCATGAACAACCTCTATTGGAAGGTCTCGAGCGGGGCCGGACGCGACGAATTGCTCCTGAAGACGCCCCAGGTGAAACTGGCCACCGATTGGTCCGCCGACGGACGCTACATTCTCTACTATACGATCGATCCCAAAGCGAAGGCCGACCTCTGGGTGCTGCCGCTCACGGGAGATCGCAAGCCGCTGTCGTTCCTGCAAACCGAGTTCAACGAACGCCAGGGGCGCCTTTCGCCCGACGGCCGGTTCATGGCCTACGTGTCGGACGAAAGCGGGCGGTGGGAGGTCTACGTGCAGCCCTTTCCCGCTTCGGGCTCCATGTGGAAGATCTCGACCGGCGGCGGCGCCGACCCCCGCTGGCGCCGAGACGGCAAGGAGCTTTACTACCTGGCCGAGGACCGCAAGCTCATGGCGGTTGAAGTCAAGACCAGCGCCGGCTTTGATCCCGGCGTCCCCAAGGCCCTGTTCGACACGCGCTTCCCGGCGGCCATCGAGATCGGTCACCACCACGCCGCCAGCGCCGACGGCCGCCGCTTCCTGGTGCAGTCCGCCAGCGAAGATACCGCCGGCTCGGCGATTACGGTAGTGGTGAACTGGAACCAAAAGGATTGACGCGCCACGAGTGAGTGCAAGCCGTCTGTCAGGCCGGCCCACCGGCAGCGGTCCTGGCACTTTGCGCGAGACATTTCTCGCCGGATGGCCAGCGCCTGGCCTTCCTCGCAGGTTTCCGAGATCATCGAAGAGCTGTTGCTGATCGCCGTGTGCAGCGACGAGAACGAATGGCCGGGCGTCGTCGGGCTCGCCGGATCCGTGTGGTCCGATAGCGTCGGCGAGCAGCCGAAAGGGGGAGGGAGCCCGTGGACTTCGCTTTATGCTAAGATGGTGACGGACTGGGGCCCGTGCATGTGGTCACTCGAAGCCGCCTGGTGAGCTTCTGGCGAAGGCACTCTGATGCCGAGCACCCGCTGCGAGTCTGGTATCGGCTGACAAGCCGGGCGCAATGGAGGCACTTTGTGCAGTTGCGGGAGGCCTTTCCCGCAGCCGACCAGGTTGGGCGGCTGGTAGTGTTCAACGTGGGCGGAAACAAGTATAGACTGATCGCGTTCGTGGACTACATCTCCAGAATCGTGTTCATCCGCAATGTGCTGACCCACGCCGACTATTTGAGGGGAGGCTGGAAAGATGACCAGTGGTTTTAAGAACGCCTACCTGATCCTGTGCCAGCGATTCCCGCCACGGCCGATCCGGGGCCGGCGGCAGTTCCGGCAGACGCAGGCTGTGATCGACCGGCTGATCGACAAGGCGGGGGGTCTTTCACGACCGGAGCGAGAGTACCTTGCGACGCTTGGGGCGCTGGTGTACGAGTACGAGGAACGCACCGTCGAGATCCCGGCCATTCACGGGGCGGATCTGGTCCGAGTGCTGATCGAGGAGCGCGGATTACGGCAAAAGGATCTGACGCCGATCTTCAGGAGCGAGTCGATTGCGTCGGCGGTGCTGAACGGGCGCCGGCAGTTGACCAGGCGCCATATCGAGGAGCTGGCGCGGTTCTTTCACACCTCGCCGGCGGTGTTCTTTCCGGACTCCGAGGCGGCGCGGAAGGTGGCATAGCGTTACGGCGCCGCCACATCCTCCAGGATCAGAACATCGATCCCGGTCAGCCGCCGGAAAGCCTGGTCATTGGAAATGAACCCATCCGCTTGGCCCAGCATCGCCGTCGCTGCCTGAATCGCATCGGGCGTCCGAAGCTGGAATTCAGCCCGCAGCCGCGCCGCGCGATCGGCGATGGCCAGAGTCGGCGCCGCCCATTCCAGGTGGGGGAACGTCGACAGCAGCGCATAGTAGTCATTCACTCGCTTCGCGTCGCCGGAGCGATACGGAAGCACAAGCAGTTCGAGCAACGTAATCGTGGACGTCACGGCGCGTCCCGACGGCCCCTCGATCCACGAGAAAATCGGCCGCACCAGGTCCAGATACCTCGGGTTCCCTTCCACCTGGAAGATGAAGACGCTGGTGTCGAGACCGATCTTGGAATGCCGCCGCAGGAATCCTTCGATCGCGGCGCGGCTCACCGCCAGGACTCTCTCTCCTGCTCCAGGTAGCCGGACGGATAGCTCCCTGCCGCGATGCCTTCGATCGCCTCGGCGTAGCTTTTCGGTTTGCGGCGCAGCACCACGGTGTCGCCTCGCACCACCACCAGCAGCCGGGAACCCGCGCGCAACCCCAGCGCCTCGCGGGCCTCGCGGGGAACAACGATCTGGTTCTTGCTTGACATCTTCACTACAGCCATAAGGATCCCCTTTACATTTTACCAGAATGTAAAGCGGTTCGGCAGGCGCCCGTGGCGGCCGCGCTATAATCGCCCTGTGCCCCTAGCCCTCACCCCCGGCTCCCGCCTCGGCCCCTACGAAGTCCACGACCAGCTCGGCGCCGGCGGCATGGGCGAAGTCTACCGCGCCCGCGACACCCGCCTCGACCGCACCGTCGCCATCAAGGTCCTGCCCGCGCATCTCGCCCAGAACGCCGAGTTCCGCCAGCGCTTCGAGCGCGAGGCCCGCATGATCTCGAATCTCAACCACCCTCACATCTGCACCCTCCACGACATTGGTAGCCAGGACGGTGTCGACTTCCTGGTCATGGAGTACCTGGAGGGCCAGACCCTCGCCGCCCGCCTCGCCGGCGGCCCGCTGGCGCTCGACCAGGCGCTCCATCACGCCATCCAGATCGCCGACGCCCTGGCCGAAGCCCACCGCTTCGGTGTGTCTCATCGCGACCTGAAGCCCGGCAACGTGATGCTCACCCGCAGCGGGGCCAAGCTGCTCGACTTCGGCCTCGCCAAGTTCGCGCCGGCCCCGTCGGGCTCCACAATCGACGCCGGCGGCGCCGGGGGCCTCACCGTCGCCGGCGCCGTCCTTGGGACTTTCCAATACATGGCCCCCGAGCAGCTCGAAGGCAAAGAGGCCGATCCCCGCAGCGACCTGTTCGCCTTCGGCCTGATCCTCTACGAGATGCTCACCGGCCGCAAGGTATCCCGGGGCGAGCCGCCCGCTCCCACCGCCCATCCCCACTTCGACCGCATCATCGTCAAGTGCCTGGCCAGGGATCCCGACGACCGCTGGCAATCCGCCGCCGACCTTCGCACCCAACTCCAGTGGATCGGCGAAACTCCCGCTGCGCCGGCGGCCGCCGCACCGCGGCGCGCCACCCTGCCCTGGGCCGTTGCTGCGCTTCTACTGCTGGTCGCCGCCGGCGTCAGCCTTCTGCATTTCCGCGAGGCGCCTCCGCCCAAGCGCCTCCTGAAACTTTCCCTGCTCCCGCCAGAGAAATCCTCTATCGGCGGCCCGATCGCCCTCTCGCCCGACGGGAGCCGCCTGGCGTTCCCAGGCACCGGCCCCGACGGCCGCAGCGTCCTCTGGGTGCGGCCCCTCGACTCGCTGACCGCCCGGCCGCTGCCCGGCACCGAGGGCGCGATCTTTCCCTTCTGGTCGCCCGACGGCCGCAGCCTCGGCTTCTTCACTTATGGAAAGCTGAAACGGATCGACATCGCCGGCGGGCCGCCGCTGACGCTGTGCGACGTCGGCGGCGTTGGCCGTGGCGGCGCCTGGAACCGGCACGGCGTTATCATCTATGCCGGCAGCGTAGCCACAGGGATCCACCGGGTCGCCGACACCGGTGGCGCGGCGGAGCCGGTTACGACGCTCGACTCCGCGCGCCAGGAAGTCTTTCATCGCGCGCCCCACTTCCTGCCCGACGGCCGCCAGTTCCTCTACCTGAACATTGGCGCCCAGGGGCCGGCCATTTACGCCGCATCCCTGGATTCGAAATCCACCAAGCGGATTCTAGGCGTGCTGTCCTCCGCCGTCTACGCGCCGGGTGAAAGCGCCGGCCAGGGCCATCTGCTCTTTGCCCGCGAAGGGGCTCTGATGGCGCAGCCCTTCGATGTGGATCGCCTGGAGCTGGCCGGCCAGCCCTTTCCGCTTGCTGAAGGCGTATCGTACATCCTCACGACCGGCGGCAACTTCGCGGTTTCTCACAACGCCGTGCTGGCTTACGGCGGCAGCGGCAGCTTCAACACGCAGCTCACCTGGTTCGATCGCAGCGGAAAGCCGCTGGGCCGGGCCGGGCCGCCCGGACCCTACCTCGACTTTGACCTCTCCCCGGACGAGAAGCGCGTTGTCGTCAGTGAGGCGCGCGGGCTTCTGGATCTCTGGCTGCTGGACCTCGCTCGCGGGTCCTCCACCCGATTCACTTTCGACCCCGGCGCCGATCAATTCCCGATCTGGTCGCCCGACGGCAGCCGGATTGTTTTTTCCTCAATCCGCGAGGGCTCAAATAACCTCTTCTGGAAGGTCTCGAGCGGCGCCGGACGCGACGAGTTGCTCCTGAAGACGCCCCAGGCGAAATTCACCACCGATTGGTCCGCCGACGGACACTACATTCTCTACTATGCGATCGATCCCAAAACGAAGGCCGACCTTTGGGTTTTGCCGCTCACGGGAGATCGCAAGCCGCTGCCGTTCCTGCAAACCGAGTTCAACGAGCGCCAGGGGCGCCTTTCGCCCGACGGCCGGTTCATGGCCTACGTGTCCGACGAAAGCGGGCGGTGGGAGGTCTACATGCAGCCCTTCCCGGCTACGGGCGCCAAGTGGACGATCTCGACTGGCGGCGGCGCCGACCCCCGCTGGCGCCGGGACGGCAAGGAGCTCTACTACCTGACCGAGGACCGCAAGCTGATGGCGGTGGAAGTCAAGACCGCCGCCGGCTTTGATCACGGCATCCCCAAGGCCTTGTTCGACACGCGCTTCCCGGGGGCCATCCAGATCGGCCATCACCACGCCGCCAGCGCCGACGGCCGCCGCTTCCTGGTGCAATCCGCCAGCGAAGATACCGGCGGCTCGGCCATTACGGTCGAGGTGAACTGGAACCAAAAGGATTGACTCCGCTCGCCCCACGCCCTGAGCCGCCGATCACGATATAATCGCTTCAGAGGCCCTGATGACACTGGTAATCCACTCCCAATCGCCCCCCTTGACCGTCGACCCGCACGGCGTCTGCCGCGTCTCCGGCAGTCGTGTCACCCTGGAGACCCTCATTCACGCCTTTCAGCGAGGCGCCACCCCCGAAGAAATCGCCCAAGAGTTTCCCTCCGTCCCACTCGCCGACGTGTACACCGCCATCGCATACTACCTTCAGAATCTTGAGGAAGTGGAAGCGTACCTCCGTCAGGCCGGCGCGGAGTCTTCCGAAATCCTGTCGCAGCTTCGCTCCCGCTCCTCTCTCGCCGGCCTGCGCCAACGCCTGTTGGCCCGCCGCGAGCACGTCAACCGGTGATCCGCTTCCTGGCGGACGAGAATCTCACCGGCAGTATTGTGGCTGGGCTGCTTCGACGGAATCCTTCGGTCGATATCGTCCGGACCCAGGATACCGATCTCGCCGGCGCCTCGGACCGGGACTTGTTGCAATGGGCCGCGCGTCAGGGAAGAATCCTGCTCACCCACGATGTCCGCACCGTCACACGCGCCGCCTCCCGTATCATCGAAGCGGGCCAGCCCCTGGCCGGCGTCCTTATCATCAGGGACACCCTTCCGGTTTCCCAAGCCATCGAAGAGTTGTTGTTGATCGCCGAATGCAGCGACAGCCGCGAATGGCAAGGCGTCGTCGATTACTTGCCCCTTTGACCGGCAGGCGCCCTAAAACCTTCCACGGCCGCCATAACCTCACCGAACACGATCCAGCCAATAGCCGGGGCGTCGCCGGCCGTGGGCGACTGCCACGATCTCCACGCCCGTGGCCACCTCGCGGTAGACGACCAAGTAGGGGAACCGTCGAAGCAAGATTCGTCGTGTCCCGAAATCGAAGTTGGGAAAGCGGCCCGGGTGGTCAACAATCTGATCGATGGCCCGATAAGGACTTGGGTTGGGTGTTTGGGTTGAGATACTCCGGCTGGCCGAACTGCCCGTAGGCGCGCTGCAGCAGGCAGCGCGTGGCTGGCCCACTCAACCGGTCGTGCACCCGATCCACTTAGGATCTGACGCCGATCTTCAGGACCGAGTCGATTGCGTCGGCGGTGCTGAACGGGCGCCGGCAGTTGACCAGACGCCATATCGAGGAGCTGGCGCGGTTCTTTCACGCCTCGCCGGCGGTGTTCTTTCTGGACTCCGAGGCGGCGGCGCGGAAGGTGGCATAGCGTTACGGCGCCGCCACATCCTCCAGGATCAGACATCCGCTTCGCCCAGCATTCCCGTCGCTGCCTGAATCGCATCGGGCGTCCCAAGCAGCCGGATTGTTTTTTCCTCAACCCGGGAGGGCACACAGAACATCTATTGGAAGGGCGGCCTGACCTCCGGCAAGCTCTCATCGCGCAGCGCTGGCGAGTGAGTGTGATGGCCCAGGCCGAGATGACCACCGACATCCCTGAGCATCGAAACAGAAGGAAGCCCCCGCTCAGCGCCTCCGGCAAGATGAGCCCCACCCAACGGGAGCAGGACAACCGCGCCCGCGGCCCAAGCCGCGATGGCCAAGGGGCTCTGGAAGGGGCACTACGGGGCCACCAACGCCAACGAATACTGGGACGAGGGCGCCCAGACCTGGTTTTGATCAAACTATGAGTTTACCGACGGCGTCGATCTGTGGCCCCACCGGCCTTCTCACCACTCACCCTGCAGGACATCCTCTGCGTCTCGGCGTCTCTGCGGTTCATTGCAGCGCTACAAGGCCGCCGAGACGCGGAGACGCAGAGAAACCCTTTGTCCGGTGCTCCCATTAGGCAGGCTGGGAAACCGTCGGCACGTGCACCGGATCTCCGGGGTGCGTCGCCACGTTGCTGTGGGGTGCGACGTGGGGCAGGGGGGGCCGCCGATCGGAGCCGCAGAAGGATCCAATAGTATTTTCTTCAACAACATTTCCCTGTAGCATTGTTCTCAGACGAGGGGAACTCGCCAACCAGTCAAGGAACGGCGCCCTAGCAGCGCCGCAAGCTCCATTCCTGACCCGGTTGGAGCGTCTGTCCGGAACGGCCATCCCATGGGCATCTACCACGCCAGGAACATTCCGCCTCCCAAGCGCGCCGAGCCGTCGAGGTAGCTACGCCAGGATTTCTCTGGTGAAGCCTGCTCGTCGCCAGGAGAATGTGAACCCGGTCCTTGTCGCGATAGGCGCTCAGCTTGCGGTATACTCCTAGTCCGAGATGAGAACCCGACGCCAGTTCCTGCACCTGGCTGGGGCCGCGCCGTTGGCGCTGGGTGGTCCCCCGCCCCCGTCTCCCGACCGCGAGTGGCAGCACTACGGCAGTGACGCCGGCGCCACCCGCTACTCGCCCCTCGACCAGATCAACCGTTCGAACGTCAAGCGCCTGCGGGTGGGGTGGGTGCACCACACCGAGGACGCCGTCGCGCGGCCCGCCACCACCATCGAGTGCACCCCCATCGTCGTCGATGGCGTCATGTACCTGACAACCTGCCTGCTGCAGGTGCGGGCCATCGACGCCGCCACCGGCAAGACCCTGTGGAACTTCGACCCCTCCGGCGGCCGGCGCCGGGGGTCTCCCGGCGTCAACCGCGGCCTTACCTGGTGGCAGGATCCGGACAACCCCAAGCTTCGGCGCATCTTCGCCGCCATCCGCGACCAGTTGATCTGCCTGGACGCCGCCACCGGCAAGCCCGTCCCCGGCTTCGCCAACGAGGGCGTCATCGATCTCAAGAAGGACTTCGATCCCGACCGGCCTGAACTGCCGCTCAAGGTCACCAGCCCGACGGTGGTCTACCGCGACCTGGTGATCGTCGGCGGGGGCGGCGGCGACGGCCTGGCGCCCCAGGCCAACGGCAACCTCCGAGCCTTCGATGCCCGCACCGGCAAGCGCCGCTGGATTTTCTACACTATCCCCAAGCCCGGCGAGTTCGGCCACGACACCTGGGACGGCGATTCCTGGAAGCGCGCTGGCGGAACCAACAACTGGGGCGGCCTGAGCCTGGATGCCAAGCGCGGGTGGCTGTTCGTCTCCACCGGCTCCCCCTCGTTTGATTATTACGGAGGCGACCGCAAAGGCATCAACCTGTTCGGCAACTGCGTCATTGCCCTGGACGCCTTGACCGGCAAGCGTATATGGCACTTCCAGACCGTTCACCACGACGTCTGGGACTACGACCTGCCGGCGCAGCCCGCGCTCATCACGGTTCGGCGCGGCGGCCGCGTCATCGACGCCGTCGCCCAGGTGACCAAGACCGGCTTCGTGTTCCTGTTCGAACGCCAGACCGGCCAGCCGCTGTTTGGGGTGGAAGAGCGTCCGGTTCCGAAATCCGATGTTCCCGGCGAGGAGCTGTCGCCCACCCAGCCGTTCCCCCTCAAGCCCCCACCGCTCAACCGCCAGGCTTTCACCGAGGACCAGGTCACCGACATCTCGCCGGAAGCCCGCCGGGCAGTACTGGAGGTCTGGAAGCGCTCGCGGGCCGGCGGCATGTTCACCCCGCCGAGCCTCACCGGCACCATCGTTCACCCTGGGTTCCGCGGCGGGGCCTTGTGGGGCGGGTGCAGCTTTGACCCCAAGCTGAACCGGTTGTTCGTGAACACCGACGAGAACACCAACCGCATTACCCTGGCCGCCACCCCCGGCAAGCCCTGGCCGTATGAGCTACCGGAGCGGATTCGCCTGTATGACCACGAGGGATACCCCTCCATCAAGCCGCCCTGGGGTTACCTGACGGCCATTGACCTGGAGTCCGGCGAGTTCGCCTGGCGGGTGGTCAACGGCGAGTTCCCGGAGTTGAAGGCCCGCGGTCTGGGCAAGACGGGCACCCCGACTGTGGGCGGCTCCATCGCAACCGCCGGCGGGCTGGTGTTCCTCGCCGCCACCTTCGATGGCATGTTCCGGGCCTTTGACTCCTCGAGCGGCGAGATCCTCTGGGAGCACCAGCTGGAGGCCCCCGGCTTTGCCACTCCGTCGACTTACGAGGTCAAGGGAAAGCAATACGTCGTGATCGCGGCAGGCGGCGGGAAGGGCTTTGGCAAGACCGGTGACGGATTCGTGGCCTTCGCCTTGCCATGAGGTGGTGGTGGGCATTCCCGCTGGCGCTGGCCGCCCAGCGGCAGGCCGGAATGCCTGTCCCGCAGCCGATTCCGTTTAGCCACCAGGCGCACGTGACGCTGGGGTCTAAGTGCGCCGATTGTCACGCCATCAAGCCACCCGGTTTCGCCGCCGGCCTGCCCAGGGAAGACACCTGCATGGCCTGTCACGTGGCCATCAAGACCGAAAGCCCCGCAGTGCAGAAGCTGGCGGAGTTTCACAAGGCCAAGAAGCCGATTCGGTGGGCGCCGGTCTACCGGCTGCCCGATTACGTGTGGTTTTCCCACCAGGCGCACCACCGGAAGGCGGGGCTCTCGTGTGAAACCTGTCACGGACCGGTGGGCGAGCGGCAGGCGCTGTGGCAGGAGAAGCCCATCTCGATGGTCGCCTGCATGGCCTGCCACGACGAGCACAAGGCCTCCAACGAGTGCGACCTGTGCCACGATCCGCGGTAATGGAGCGGCCTGCGGCGGCTCCGATTGTGGGTTGTGGGCTCGGGCGTGGCCGGACATTTTTTCAGGCAGGGAAAGGACTTGGTGGGGCGGCCCCCCTGGGCCGCCGACCCCCTGGTCGGCTTGGCCGGGTTACGGAAAGCCCGGAAAAGGCTGGCCACGTGCCGGCGTGGGCTTCAGCCCACGTCAAGGGCCGGAGTGGCCTCTGGCCTGTAGATCGTAGGCTCGAGCGACATGCTGCACTTTGAAGATCGCGGCGTCGGACGGCCGCTGCTGCTGATTCCGGGGGCGTTGGGGTCGGGCCAAACCGACTTCGGGCCGCAGTTGGAGGAGTTCTCGAAGCGCTTTCGGGTCATTGCCCCGGATCCCTGCGGCTACGGCCGGTCTCGGCCGCCCCGACGGGATTTCTCCGGCAACTTCCTGGAGCGCGACGCCCTCGACATGGCCGGTCTCATGCGCTCTCTCGGCCACCAGGCCTACTTGGTCGCCGGCTGGAGCGACGGCGCCAACGCCGCCGCCCTGCTGGCCCTGGCCGAGCCGGACCGGGTCCAACGGCTGGTGGTGTGGGGCGGCAATTCTTTCGTCTCGGCCGAGGAGATCGAGATCTACCGGGCCATGGAGCCGATCTCCACTTGGTCCGAGCGCATCCGCCAAGTTCTCGAAGCGGTCTATGGCGACGAGCTGCAAGGGCTTTGGAGCGCCTGGTGCTCGCGCATGGAGGACATCTTCCGCTCCGGCGGAGAACTGTACCGCAATCGCCTCCCACAGATCCGCTGCCCAACCCTGATCCTGCACGGCGAAAAAGACCCCCTGGTGCCCGCCTTCCACCCTCGAGTTCTGGTAGAAGAAATCCCCGGGGCGAGGCTGGAGGTGTTTTCGGAAGGCAAGCACAACCTCCACCTCCGCCACGCCAGCGAGTTTAACCGCCGCGTATTGGCGTTCCTGGAGGCGGAAACCACAGATGAACACAGATGAACACGGATAGAAACCCGCGCTATACTGCTTCCAGAGGAAAAACCCATGAAACGTTTGGCCGCTTGTTTTCTGATCTGGGGCACGGCGATGGGCCTTCAGGCCCAGGCGCCCCCGCCCGGTTTCTCTTCGCTGTTCAACGGCCGGGACCTGACGGGCTGGAAGATCCCGCAGGACGACAACGGCCACTGGAAGGTGGTCACCGGCGTCATCGACTATGACGCCGCCAGTGAAGCGCCCAAGGACAAGAATCTGTGGTCGGAAAAGGCCTACCGCAATTTCACGCTGCGGGTGGACTGGCGCATCAAGGCCACCCCCTACCGCAACAAGAACGCCCGGATCGTCATGCCGGACGGAAATGACAAGCTGGACGAAAACGGCAAGGTGATCCAGATCGACGTCCCGGATTCGGACTCCGGAATCCTGTTGCGCGGCGCCGGCAAAGCCCAGGTGAACATCTGGTGTTGGCCGGTCGGTTCCGGCGAGTTCTACGGCTACCGCACCGATCGCAAGATGCCGCCCGAGGTCCGGGCCGCCGTCACCCCCAAAGTGAACGCCGACAAAAACATCGGCGAGTGGAACAGCTTCGAGATCACCATCCGGGGCGACCGCGTCACGGTAGCGCTGAATGGCAAGACGGTCGTCGAGAACGCGCAGCTGCCGGGGGTGCCTCTGGAAGGGCCGGTCGGGCTGCAGCACCACGGCCGCGTCGAGAACGGCCAGTATTTCGGGCCCCCGAGCTTGTTGCAGTTCCGGAACATCTTCATCAAGGAGCTGTAGCCGCTATCCGGCCATGGCCGCGCCGCGGGCCAGGAGCTGGGCCACGGCCTCCTCGTCGTAGCCGAGGCTCTGTAGGATCTCGCGGGTGTGCTGGCCGGCGGCGGGCGCCCACCGCGGCGACTCCTTCTCAACGCCCTCCATCCAGACCGGGCTGGTCACGGTGCGCAGCTCCCGGTCCGGGGAGTCGGCGATCCGCGGAAACACGCCGTTGGCGAGCATTTGCGGGTCGCCGGCGACCTGCTCGGTGGCCGGCGCCCGGCCCCACAGCACGTCGTGCTCGCGGAACAACCGGATCCACTCGGCCAGGTCCTTGCCGGCGAACTCGGCGTCCAGCAGGTCCACCAGCAACCCGGCGTTGGCCCAGCGGAGCTGGGGGGTCCGGAAGCGCTCCTCCTCCACCAGATCCGGGCGGCCGAGCGCCCGGCACAACTTGGGCCAGTCCTTCTGCGTATCGATGAGGCAGAGCAGGAATCGCTGGCCGTCGCGGGCCTGGTAGTGGTTCACCAGGGCATTGATGGTCCGGCGGTGGCCCTGGCGCTCGTAAGGGGTGGCGCCGCAAAGCGCCGCCTGGATCAGGCAGCCATTGGACCAGGCGCCGTTGGCCGCCAGCGACGTCGACACCTTGGATCCCTGGCCGGTCCTTTCGCGGTGATAGAGCGCCAGCAAAATGGCGGCCGCCAGACTCATGCCGGTGGGATGATCGCCGAAGCCGGCCGGGCTGCGGCACGGCTCCGAGCCGGCGGCGTACATGGTGTCCATCAGGCCGGAGCGCGCCCAATAGGCGGTGAAGTCGTAGCCCGGCTGATCGGCATCGACGCCCAGTTCCCCGTAGCCCGTCACGTGGGCATAGATCAGGCGCGGGTTGACGGCCCGCAGCTCCTCATAGCTCAGCCGGAACCTCGCCACCAGCGGCGGCAGGAAGTTCAGAATGCAAACGTCGGCCGTTGCCGCCAGCCTCAGGAAGACCTCGCGTCCGGCCTCGTCGGCCAAGTTCAGCGCCAGGCTCCGCTTGTTGCGGTTGTCCAGGATCCAGCAGTAGAGGTCCTCTGCGGCCGGCATGGGGGGCAGCTGTGAGAGATACCGGTAAGGGTCGCCGTGCGGCGGCCGCTCAATCTTGATCACCTCGGCGCCGAAGTCGGCCAGAACCGTCGCGGCGCAGGGGCCGGCGATGTAGGTGGCGGCGTCGATCACCCGCAGACCGCTGAGGATTCCCATGGGTTCAACCCGCCCATGCGGCCTGCAACATGGCCCGGGCGTACCCCACCGTGTAGGCGAACCCGGCATAGCGCTGCGAGGAGATGCCCTTGAAGGGATGCTCCCGGTCGGCGTCGATCAACGGCGGGTGTTCCGGGTAGACCAGCCGCGGGTACTTCTGCCGCACCAACTCCTTCATCACGGCAAACATGTCGACCTCACCCTCGTCGAGAAACACCTCGGTGTACTTCAGGCGCGGCGCCTGGGTCCGGACGTTGCGGAAATGAACATGGTTGATGCGGTCCCGGCTGCCGAAGTAGCGGCACACCGTCACCGGATCCTCGCCCAGCTCCCGCGTCACCCCGCAATCGAAGGTGATGCCGTTCGATTTACTGGGGACGATGTCGATCAGCCGCTTCCAACCGTCCAGGCCTCCCATGATCTGGCCCGAGCCGCGGCTGACGGGCGGCGGGGGGTCGTTGGGGTGCAGCGCCAGCCGGACGCCGGACCCTTCCGCCACCGGCACGACGGCCTTGAGGAAATAGGTCGCGTTGTTCCACATGGCGTCGAGACTGTGGGCGCCGACGTTCGGCAGAGGAGGCAGGTCTTTCACCTTGTCATAGTCAAACGCCGTGTATCCCGCGCCGCCCCGGCCGGTCTCCTGGTAGTAGCCTTCCACGATGCGGTGGGCGTAGAAGTTGTACTCCATCACCGGCAGGCCGGCCTTGCCGGCGGCGCGGATCGATTGCCGGACCTTCTCGATGTCCTGGTCGCGCTCAGGCCGTCCATAGATGGCGTTCGGGAAACCGCCGAACATCATGAGAAACAGTTGCAGGCCGGCGCTCTGAAGGCGATCCATCCGGGAGCGGATCTCCTCTTCCTGCCAGGGAATCGGCGGCCCGCCCATCGAGACGTAGGTGACGCCCAGCTGCTTGACCCGCCGCAGGGTGGCGTCTTCGAGGTCTTGCAGCCAGAGGGTGATCTTGGGGGTGTCGCGGGTCTCGGCACGCGGCCCCGGGAGCGCAGCTATGGAAGACGCGGACAGGGCCGCCCCGCCGGCGGCGGCACGCATGAGTTTGCGGCGAGATAGGGTATGCACACTCGGATGATACACCCCGGGCCGAGGGGGTGACGGGGAGGGGGAGGGCGAGGGGGCGAGGCAGCGACGGGGCGACGGGGGC
>Ga0247727_10004464_pt1 | contig 29647 bp, 38 predicted proteins | sample WisWelCaveWW1625_FD_202498 | JGI IMG/M metagenome (GOLD analysis project Ga0247727, IMG submission 202498) | Biofilm microbial communities from Wishing Well Cave, Virginia, United States - WW16-25 | ecosystem: Environmental > Aquatic > Deep subsurface > Groundwater > Cave microbial mat | place...
TCCAAAGATCTTCCCGTGAATGCCCTTGAGTATGGGTCATACACTCCTCTGATTGCGCCACCATATTCCTTGACGCCTGGCACTGCGAATTCTCCAACTGCTGCCTTGCGCGCACCTGTGAATAGGAGCACCAAGCCAACGATGGCTATAATCGCTACAATGCCGAGAATTACCAAAGCGATTCCTTTTCCACTTTCTTCTGCCACAACTGATCACCTCGTTTAGTTGTACTTAATCGTTTTGTGTGTTGTTAGACACACGCTCTTTATATACTTTTCGTTTTGCATAACGTACAGTCGTTCTGCAATTATTTAAACCAAAAAAAATTAACCGTAACTTCCGCCGTATGAGCCGCCATAATATCCTTCAGTGTATCCCGCGATACCTCCGACCATTGGCTCTCCTGGGCAGACGCAAACGCCTGCCTTGCTGTCAAGAGTGTTTATGACTTTGTAGCCAATCGCTGCATAGTAGCCTGCTTCTTGCGGGTTAACCGAAGTCAGGAAACAGTTCTGGCCGCACTTAATCATTGGAGATGGAATGTCAACAATCGGGCTTCTCTTTGGAGCGCCCTGCCAGTTCCAGTTGGTGTGCATATCATTACCGTATGTTGTGCCTGGAATCCACGCAGGATTTTCCTGGCCTGGTCCTTGCGGAGCCATGTTTCGAGGAACACCTCTGCCCATCCAGTATGGATATTCAACTCCTTTGATAGCACCGCCGTAAATGCCCTGACCTGTTGCTGACTTGCTCTGCGTGAACAGCAAAACCAAGCCGACAATGGCGAGCACTGCAACGATACCAAGAATCACCAATGCAATGCCTTTATGTTCCTCAGCCATATAATCACCTCTTGTGTGAAAGTTATGCTCTTTTACTACTAATATAGCAATATGTATACTGGATATATTTAAATGTTGCGTTTCTTGGGCCAATATTCTATATATAGGATAAGTACGACTGCTATGCTGATAGACGCATCTGCGACGTTAAATGCAGGCCAGAAATGAAAGTCAATGAAGTCTATAACAGCGCCATATAGTATACGGTCGAGCAGATTGCCCAAAGCACCGCCGAGAATAAGGCCGAGAATCGGCTGAAATTTTTTCGAAAACGTTTTGTGCTTTAAGATGAGAAAAACACTCACTGCAGCTGCGAAGATGATGAAGAACCAAGAAGCATTTTTCAAAAGCCCAAAAGCAGTTCCGGTGTTTAACACGTGTGAAATCGAGACAAGAGGAAAATCAACTGAGCTGTTCAATGGAATAAATTTTAAGACGAAAAATTTCGTGATTCTATCGAGAAGAAAAACTGCAATTGCAACATTCCAGAATGCTAATAACTTGTTTTCCATCTCTGCTGATAAGGACTTGGCTCTTCCTTTCTCTCCAGTCTCTCAAGACGCTGCAGAACAGTTTCCAACTGCGCTTTAATCGTGTCAAGCTTTGAAGAAATCAACTGCAGCTGCTGATCGGTTGACATTGCCTGCTGCTGTCCAAAAGACTGAGGCACTCCCTGCGCAAACGGACTGCTAGTCTGCCCCATCTCCATCGGAGGCTCTGTAATGCCAGGCATTGACCTTGGCATTCCCATCTGGTCCATTCCAGCCGGCATCTGCTGCTCAGACATCCCCATTTCCGGAGCGTTAGGATATTCAGGCATTTCCTCCTCTTTCTTCCAGAACTTCAACTTGTCCATCATTCCCATAAATTAAGAGAATTTAAGAGATGTTATAAAACTTTCTGACTAAAATAATTTGAGCTGTGCAGATTTCGGAATTTCGGACATTGGTTGAGGATGTGCAAGGTCATATTTTTCAATTCGCTTTTTCGCACGCTCATATCTAGCTTTGAATTCTGTTTCTGCTGATTTTCTTATTTTACGAATATCAGACCAGAATTCTTCTGTAAGTTGAGTTAAATCGCTCGGATGATCCAAAAATCGTTTCTTTATTTTGTCGACATCTGACGGCACTGCTTTCAATTTATTTGCCAAACCATACATATCAAGATATCTTTTGCCTAGCAAATTAGGAACATACAGCATAGGTTTTTCATTACCTTTTGCCATAGTTTCAAGTTTGCTTGCAGAAGTTGCATCTTTTGGAAGAGTGTCGCACATAACGATATATGCCTTGTCTTTCAAATAATCAGCATATTCGTATAATTTCATTTTGCTCCTGCATATGAAGCATCTAGATCTTTTACTGAGATTTTAAAGCTTTCCTCGTCTTCATCAAGGATGGATAAATGAGTTTTTGTGAATTCTATATATAGTCCTTTTGCCTTCTCAAATAATTCGTGATTTCCCGATTGTGCGGCTTTTGCAGCAAGCTCATAAATTTCATCCTGCCTCTTAAGAATGCCCGGAACGTATGTTTCCTGTTTTTTCTTTCGTATACCGTCCAATTCTGTTAATGCTGCCGTCATCGGCTCTTTTTTTCCGGCTTTTTCTGCATATTTTGATGCAATGCCCTCAAGCAAGGAAGCTCCCTGAATGACATTTTCTTTGACAAGCTCTCTTTCACGGGCTTCTTCATGTGAAATAAAACCGACAGCATAAACTGCCAATTGTGCGGCTTCGTGATAATGCTGAGTCAATAAATTAGCGTGAGGTGTTTTATTAGCAACTTTAGCAATATAATCCAGCACCCTATCCACTGAGCGCAGATTCAGAACGTGAATATCAGTCCAGGCTTCCAAAGATTGATTTTTCAGAACATATGCAAAAACCGTTGCTGGATCAAGGCGCCTTCCAGAAATCAATTCTCCAGAAAGATCGCACTCGCCACCTTCTGCAATCAGCTTTCGAATTGCGGGTTCATTATGATTTGCAAAAAAACCATTTTCAACTTCGTATGTTACTTTGTTAAGAATGTCGCCTTTCAAATGGCCAAGGCGCATTGCCCTGACATCCACATTGTGCTTTTTCATAACTTCGCCAACTTCCTGTTTTCCAGACATCACTGCATCAAGGGTGTTGCCCAAATAAACATCATCGCCGGCTTTATTGGCAAGAAAATCCTCTTTTATCTGATTGCCAGCGCCCAAAAGGTTGACTGCACGCCTGCCAAGAATTTCGCGGACAAGATAAAGAACTGGAAGCTCTTCAGGAGGCGCAATTTTTGCTATTTCAGAAGCATACAAATCGGCCTCTTTCAAATCCTTGGCCCTATGCAGTTTTGATACTAATTCGTTAATCTGTTCAGGAAGCGCCATTTTACTGAACTCTAGGTTCCCTGTTTGTAAGTCTGCCCGGCAGTTCAACAGAAAGATTGTTGTCTTTCAGGAAATATCCCAATCCTTCAAATGACTCCTTCTTTTCTTTAGGTTTTGGGGAGAAAGACACTTGGGCTGCACCAGCACCGTCTGAGGGAGGTCTTCCGGCACTGTAACTAGGGCACTCACAGGGGTTCTTCTTGCAGCCAGGACATAGCTTTTGCATTGATTTGCCATACAATTTACGGAATTTCTCGAAATCAATAGCAGAGGTCGTATATTCATATTTTTTGCCATCAAGAACATAGACTTCCAAGTTGAAAGGTTTAAAATATTGGTTTCTGAATTCATTAGGTGTTGTGCCTTTTGCTAAATTCGGGTAGTTTGCCATATAGTATTGTAGGCAGAACTCCTATATAAAGCTTTCTATATTTTACTACTTCATAGTGACTAAATATCAGTCAAAAGGCATTTAAAAAGGGGGCTATTCCTATACACTATGAAAATAGGGGTGGACAAGTTTAATCTAGCGCATACTCTAGATAGCGGGCAGTTCTTCAGGTACGAAAAGGCAGGGGAATGGTATACTTGTCAGGAAAGAGACAAGGCATTCAAGATAAGGCAGCTTGGAAATACTCTGGAATTTGAAGGAACAGACAAAGAGCACATAAAACGGCTGTTTGGGCTGAATCAGGATTATGACAATATAATAAAAGAGCTTTCAAAGGATAAAACGCTGCTGCCGGCAACCAAAAAATACCTTGGCCTGCGGGTAATGGAAAGAGACCCTTGGGAGACTCTTGTGAGCTTCCAGTGCAGCATTTTCTCAAACATCAAGAAAATCAAGCTGAACATGAACTGCATTGTGCGCGAATTTGGGCATGGCAGATTTCCAAATCCTGGAGAAATCAACGATTTACAAAAAATAAAGAAATGCGCAACAGGATTCAGGGCAAAATACATCTTTGCGGCAAACTCAATGGTTAATGACGCTTATTTTGAGAAATTAAAAAAGAAAAAATACGAAGACGCTAAAATTGCGCTTATGGAACTTCCAGGAATTGGAGAAAAAGTGGCAGACTGCATCTGCCTGTTTTCACTGGGAAAAATGGAAGCGTTTCCTGTAGACGTATGGATACAGAGAATTATGACGAAAATGTACGGAAAAAATAAAATAAAAGAAATAAGAGAGTTTGCAAAAGACAGATGGGGAAACCTGGCAGGATACGCACAACAGTTCTTGTATCATTATGGGAGAATGCACAAATGAAAGCATTATCGTTGATGCAGCCGTGGGCGGAACTTATAGTCTCTGGAAAGAAGACAATCGAGATAAGAAAATGGAACACCCACTTCAGAGGAGAATTTCTAATACACGCATCAAAAAACACGAACAAGGAAAAAGAACAGGAATTCGGTTTCAAGAATCTGCCAACAGGATGCATTGTTGGAAAAGCAACGCTAATTGGCGTCAAGAAATACCATTCAAAAAAAGAATTCGAGAAAGATGCGCGCAGACATTTCGGCAAGGGCTGGTGGAATCCAAAAGCGCACGGCTTCATACTTACAAATGCACAACGAGTTGAGCCGAAAACAGTAAAAGGCCAGCTGAACTTCTTCGAGGTAAAATGGTAACTCATAGCGAGATTGACAAAGTGTTGAACATTCTTGTAAAAGAACAAGGAACGAGCACAATGCTCGGCAGAATGGGCAAGAAATATGAACCGTTTAAAGTACTGATTTCAACGATTTTAAGCGCGAGAGCAAAAGACGAAGTCACAGAAGTAATTTCAGAGAAATTGTTCGAGAAATATCCTACAGCAGAGAAATTAGCACGGGCAAATAAAAAGGACGTGATAAAAATTATTCATCGGATAGGATTTTACAATGTAAAAAGCAAGAACATAATCAATGCTGCGAAGATGCTTCTTGAAAAGTTCAATGGAAAAGTTCCCAGGACGATGGAACAATTGATTGAACTGCCAGGAGTAGGAAGAAAAGTGGCGAATTGCGTTTTGGTGTATGCTTACAAACAGGATGCGATACCGGTCGACACGCACGTTCACAGGATTTCTAATAGGCTCGGATGGGTAAAAACAAAAAAGCCCGAAGATACTGAAATAGCACTTGAAAAATTAGTGCCAAGAAAACATTGGCAATTAATCAACGATACATTTGTTTCGCACGGCAAGACAATTTGTGTGCCGATATCGCCATTCTGCTCAAAATGTCCAGTGTATAATTACTGCAAAAGACGAGGGGTGAACAAGCATCGCTGATATCAACAAGATAGCAGGAATCTGCATCAGAGACAAGAAACTTTTAGTCGTTTTTAAAAAAACAGACAAGATGTACATAACCCTTGGAGGGAAAATAGAACCAGGAGAAACTGACATAGAATGTTTGAAAAGGGAAGTCAAAGAAGAAATAGCATGCGACATCAAGAATCCAATTTATTTTGACACATTTGAAGGAAGAACACACGATAACTCAAAAAGCATACATATGAAATGCTATTTCGTAGAACTGATAGGAGAATTCAAGATAAACCCTGCAGACAGCATAGACCATTACCGCTGGATAGACAAAAATTACAAAAGCGAAGGCGTTCTAGCAGCTCCATTGCTTGAACAGCAAGTAATTCCGGCACTTATAAAGAAAGGACTTCTGTGAAGCACAAATAATTTAAACAGCACACTCAAAACAAACAACCATGGTCAACATGATCAAAGTTCTGGTGGCAGTAATAATATTACTCGCGATTATCGACTTTGGAATGCTTGGAAAGAAAGCTCTCAGAGCGCTGATTTTCAAGACAGCAAAAACGCCGAGCAATGAAAGCATAGTGCTGGAATGGATAACAGGATTGCTTGTAATTGGGCTATCAATAGCATATTACATAAACCAACAGCCAATAACAGATCCCACAATGTGGGCAGGAGTTGTCGTGTTCTTCCTCGGAGCAATACTGCAATTCATTGCACGCAGACAATTATATGAAGACAAGACATTTGAAGAAAGACTAATGAGCGGGTTTAACGCAGCACAAATGGGATTGTATTCAAAGATAAGACATCCAAGCAAAGCAGCGCTCCTAATAATGATGATAGGACTGTGCTTCGCGCTAGGAAGCATCTGGGCACTAGCAGTGCTTGTATTCCTGTTTTTACCAAGCGTAATTTACAGAATCAGCCAGGAAGAACGCTCATTGCAGGACCAATTCGGAGAAAGATGGATAACATACAGGGAAGATACTAAAAGAATCATACCAAAAGTGTTTTAATGAAAAAAGAAGCTATGCCGAACAATAAAAAAGAATGGACCGGCGGAAGAATACTCAGAACAAGCTGGAAAATCATCAGCATAGCAATAAGCATTTTCATGTTCATCTTCTTCGGAATGATATTCATAAGCGTATTCGGCGCGTTCTTGCCTGAAGGCCTTGAGCTCGGAAACGTGGCAGTAATTCCAATAGAAGGATTAATCTCAACAGACGGCGACAACTGGATGCCAGGAGTGCAAAGCCAGAGTATCGTGGAACAAATAGAGAAAGCAGACAGGAATTCTGAAATAAAAGCGATATTACTGGAAATAAACAGCCCAGGAGGAACTCCTGTTGCAACAGACGAGATAGCAAGCGCGGTAAAGGCAGTGAACAAGACAACAGTCGCAGTCATCAGAGAGGCAGGAGCATCAGGAGCTTACTGGATAGCAACAGCAGCAGACAAGATATTTGCCAATAGGATGAGCATCACAGGAAGCATAGGCGTACAAGCGAGCAGGCTTGAATTCTTTGGATTAATTGCGGATTACAACATCACTTACAACAAATTAACTGCAGGAAGACTGAAAGATGCCGGCAGCAGATTCAGGGAAATGACGCCTGAAGAAAAACAATTGTTCCAACAGATGCTGAACTCACTGCATAACGAATTCATCAAAGTAGTAGCAGAGAACAGGCATCTGCCTGAAGCAAAAGTCAGAGAACTCGCAACAGGATTTGTGTATTTAGGCGGGGAAGCAAAAGAACTCGGACTTGTAGACGAACTCGGCGGCAAGAAAGAAGCGCTAAAATACATCGAGCAGACGCTGAACATAACCGCAGAGCCGGTTCAATACAAGGAAAAGAAAACATTCCTTGAAGAACTTTCAGGAGTAACGTCAGAGAACTTCTACCAAATTGGAAGAGGAATGGGCAACGTGTTTGCGGCAGACACTAAAGTATCATTCACTTAGCGACATTTTTGAGCCGATAACAATATTATTCTTTTCTGCAAGACCCGCATTGATTTCCAAGACATACTGAGCAGGCTTCGAAGGGTAAGAAGGGCAAGGGTCTTCGGCGCAAGGCTGAATATCTGCTTTTACTTCGACAACGACCATATCTTTATCGAGGAAAAGCATATCTAAAGGAATTTTCGTGTTTTTCATCCAAAAAGTTCTTGGGGATTCTTCATCAAATAAGAAAAACATTCCGTGATTTTCAGGCATTGAATCCCTGAACATCAAACCCTGCGTTTTTTCAGCAGGAGTTTTAGCAAGTTCGACTTCAAATGACGCGCCGTTATAGAAAGTGACTGTTGGAATGGTTGTACAAGCCAAGAGAAATAATAACAGAAGTGCACGCCTCATTTTGTCAATCCCATACTGCTCTTCCAGATGGGAACTTCATATGCCATCGGTTCTTTCTCAAGTTTCAAAATTCCTGCGTCAATAAGGTCATCAATATTGACCATGTTTTTTGCAGAATCAGGAATTCTCGGACAGGCAGTATTAACCCAGAAGTCAATGAAAGAAAAATTCTCAAACTGATTCATGTCAAGTTCGTCACACGCAAAAATGTAATACTCTTTATCTGCCTTATTTTGCAAATCAAAAGCACGCATCAGATTCTTCTGGCCGATTTTTGTCGTCACAATAATGCCAACTTTTTTTGCGTGCAGGAACTTGTTAAGCTGGCCCTGCTTGAGCTTGTGGAAAGCATCAATTCTTTTCTGGTCAAGAATGCCAAGCTCCTTTGAAACAGGATTCCACAAATACACTTTCTGATTTGTTTTAAGCGCAACCTGAATAGGATGGAATTCTCCGCTGCCTACAAACAACCACGCATCAACTTTATCCTTAATCTTTTCAGCAGCAGAAGCATTACAGCCAATCACCTGGCCGGCAAGCATGGCCTGCTCTAATTGCTTGAGAACATCGCCAATCTTGTGAGCGTGCTGGATTGTTGTTACAACCCCCCACCTGCCTTTTGGCAGCTGCTTCAGCTTGCTATCAGGCAGTTTGACATCAATCGTGCTCTTGGCGTGAACGTGCATCAGTTTCATAAGACGATATTCGACGATGATTGTTTAAAAAGGTTACTAGAAATGCTTAAATAATCCGGAAGAAAACTCTATCGTATGAGCATACTAAGCCTGTTGATAATCATTGCATTGATACTTCTCGCAATAGCCGCGTTCAAGTTCTTGGCAGGCACTGCAAGAACAGTAATTTCAATTGCACTTTTTGTGATTGCGATTGCATTCTTGATTTATGTCATAACAGGACACGATCCATTTGGAATAACACGAGCAACAGTAGACGCTGCAGGAAAAGCAGTTGACCTAGTCAAGTAAAACGCGTCTTCTTCCACAACTCCGGAATCACTTTCTCTGCCAAAGGCCTTAAGTTAAGAATGTCCTCTTCATTATACCAGACGAGCTTGTTCAAATAATCCTTATCTCCAGTGCTTTTCCACATCTCCCACAAATAAACAGCATCTTCGCCGGAAATGCCCTCGACTTCAGGCCTTCTCTTAATGTTGAACTGCTTTTCAATCGATTTCAGTCCTCCGGTATAGCCGGCTTTCTGGCAGACAAAACGCAAATCAACATGAGGAATGTCAGGGCGAATGTTGAAAAAGCGCTCAATAACCGGCAAATCAAAAGACGCGCCGTTAAAAGTGACAACAAGCTTGTATTTTTCAAGCTCTTTCATAATTAAATTTCTGTCAAGATTAAAGCCCCGCACAAAACTCTTTGAATCAATACCATCAGAGAGACCGATGACAGTTATTCCGCTGTAATAGCCATTAGTTTCAATGTCCAGATAGACTGCTTCGTCCTTGAATTGATTATACAAACGCCATTGGTCTGAAAAAGGAATCTTTTGGGCAAAAAAAACAGCATCCTCATCTCTCAAACGCTGCTTTGCCTCCTGCAATTTCCAGTCAAAGGTCTCTTTTCTGGCAGAACTAATGCCTTTAACCTTTTGAGCACTGAGAAAACCGTCCCAAGAATGAATGCCTTGATTCCAGAACTTTGATTCTGTTCGATAGCGAACGCTTGGCAATACTACAAATGACTGTGAAAGCATAGACGATAAAATTCGTCACAACGTTTATAAACACTGCGCACGTTTGTCCAGTGGGAGAGTGGGTATGCCAGCATTTGCATTACACGTGGACAGCTGTAAAAAATTATTTAAGCACTTCAAACTACGCAGGAAAAGCTTCAATTTCGCGCTTGTAGCAGTGGGAAGCGTTATTGTAGACCTTGAAGAATTCGGAATTCTGCACAGAGTGCACGGCAGATCAGAAGAATTTCTTCGATATCTGCTGAAAACAGACCCGAAATATTCTCCATTGGCAATCGGAATGATAATGCACGAAGAACTTGACAGGGTAATCGATACACAATTCGTCAATCCAAACATGCCAGCTGCAAGAGAATTGCTGGAACAATTCGAGTTCAGCTCAGAAAAAGTGGCGCTTGCATCACACTATTTAATAGACCACTCTGTCAACTGCTCATTTTTGGAAAAGGAACCGGAATTGCTGAAAGTAACAGAGAGCATAAAGAAAAAACTCTCACACAGGCACTCACACAAGATTGCGTATCACCTTGCAACATTCTTCAACGCCGACAAGGAAAAAGTCCTGAAAGCACTGCACACATTCAGAGATTTTGATTTGTCACAGTACCTTTCAGCAGAAAATTCTGCAACACTTTACGCGAAATTCCTGTTTTTGCAGGAAGAACTGCAGACAAAACAGCACACAAGACTGATTGACAAGATAAAACTCGGCCTAAAATACAGCAAATTCCTCCTCGGCCACAGAACACAAGAAGCAAAAGAACTTCTATTCAATGCAAAAAGAAAATTCACAGACCACGGCAAAGCATATTTGTCAGCAAGAAAAGCAATGATAAAAAAACTGGCAAAACTTTCTGCCACTTATGCTCTGACATTGAAATAAAAAGACTTATAAACAGTCCTCTTCTCGATAAGGAAAGATGAGCAAGAAAGAAGAACTCGTACAACAGCAGCAACAACAGGAAGAAGAAATCAGAAGAACACCTATTCCTCGAGGAAATCAAGTTCTCGGAGTCTGCGAGCAAAGAGTCGGCGGCAGCAGGATGAGAGTACGCTGCATGGACGGCAGGACAAGAATCTGCAGAATCCCAGGCAGACTGAAAAGAAAACTGTGGGTAAGAGAAGGAGACATTCTGCTCATTGAGCCGTGGGAGCTTGGCGGAGACGCCAAAGGAGACGTAATATTCAAGTACAGATCGCTGCAGGTTGAAATGCTCAAGAGAAAAGGACTTCTGAAAGAAATAATGCAGGAAGAATTCTAAGTAAACAAACGCCTGACACCGCGAGGCATCTCTTCAGGATAAACACAACGAGGCTCACGAACCCAATCGCTGTATGCATAATAGCTTCCAGTGCACTGCAGATAACGGAAACCAATATGATGATCATCATACTCGCATTCGCCAATAAAGTAGCACTGGCGATTGCCGCCCATTCTGCCTTCCACAACAACAAAAAGAAAAATCACTAATGCAATAACTGCCAGAATACTGAATAACGAACGAATCACCTTCATTTTTATTATTTGAAGAAATAACGCTATATAAATTTACTTGACATATTCATGCGATGGAGTTCCGCCGGTAACATACCGATACGCTTCCAGCGTTGCAACAGCACCCATACCTGCACTGATAACTGTCTGCTTGTAAGGAATATGCGTCAAGTCGCCGCAGGCGTACAAGCCAGGAGTTTTCGTCCTGCAAAACTCATCAACCTTAATCTCGCCCACTGCATTTGTATCCACAAGTCCCTGCACCATCCCAGTATGAGTTTCCCAGCCGATTTCCGAAAAAATACCCTGCACCAGCAATTCTCTCCGCTTTTTTGAATTAACATCCTCGATAACTAATGAAGTCACGAACTTCTGCCCAATTATCTCAACCGGAATCTGATTTGTGATGATTTCTATCTTCGGATCCTGCTTTGCTTTTTCAACAGTGACTTCATCTGCCCTGAACTGGTCGCGCCTGTGAACAAGATAGACCTTTTTTGCAATTCTTGACAATTCCAAAGCTCCTTCAACAGCGCTGTTTCCGCCGCCGACAACTACCGTTTCCTTGTTTGGGAACAGTGGAGCATCGCAAGTAGTGCAAGTGCTCAAACCCCTGCCGAAAAACTTGTCCTCGCCAGGAATGTTCAATTTTCTTCTCTCACGGCCATAACAAAGAATAACAGTTTTTGATTCAATCTTCTGGCCGTTGTCGAGCTCTAACGTGAAATCTTTTGATTTGGTTACTTTCAAAACTCTCGCTTCAAGAAGCTCACAGCCCCACTTCTTTGCTGAAGACAAGAACTTTTTCATCAGTTCGGGACCAGGGCCTTCATAGCCAGGATAGTTCTGAATATCATTAGTGGAATTTGTTTCGCCGCCGATATTAGGACCAGTAACAAGAACTACTTTCAGCTTTTTCCTGCCGGCATAAATCGCTGCAGTAAGACCTGCAGCGCCAGCTCCAACAATAACAACGTCATACATAAAATTGACTTCGCAACAAGAAATATTTAAGCGTTTGGTTGGAAATTTATCACTTGCCTGTTACTCCTCCATGATAGAAAAATATATTAACAAGGTTGGCTGTGGAAAAGGAAGGGAGGGATATTATGAAATCTTCAGACATGGGGGCATTTATTGCAATAATTCTACTTGGATTGAGCTTGTTCAGCGCGCTATTATTGGAATCACGCCTGCACACGCACTACACATTGGAACTTGTGCTTATCGTTATTGGAATTATACTAACATTTGGCATACTGTTCGGATTATGGATAGACGAGCCCTGGGCATTCCCGCTCGGCACAATATTATTCTCAGCAGCCGTAGTCAACATAGTCTGGATGTTCAAGCTGACAAACAGCTTCATACCTTCAGCATTTGCACTTCTGGTGAACATTGCAGGAATAGTCATCTGCATTGCAAGCATGGAGAGGCCAACTCCCTGGGCAGAGCTTGAGACTTACGACTCCAGCGGCAAGAAGAAGAAATAGTTTCTATTTTTTAGCCAAGAATTTGTGAACTTCCAAATAGACAAATCCGCTAAACGCAGCTAAAGTAATCTGACCCCATTCTCCAGCAGACAAAGGAGCCATGCTGAAAACACCCTGCAGGAAAGGAACATACATTATCAGCATTTGCAGGGCAAGCGAAGAAAAGACTGCAAGCCAGAGCCATTTATTGGCAAAAAGCCCCACAGCAAAAACAGGACTGCGAACACTCCTGCAGCTGATTGCCTGGAAAAGCTCAAACACCACAATAGAAGTAAACGCAACAGTCTGGGCCTTGACAAGACTGGTCTGCTGGAACGCGTCAAACAACCACATTGTTGCAACAGTCAGGATAACCGGATAAACGTAGATGTAAGGCGCGATGCCCTTGAAAATACTCTGGTCAGCCCTTCTCGGAGGACGCTGCATCACACCTGGCTCAACAGGGTCAACACTCAAAGCAAGAGCAGGAAGACCATCAGTGACCAGATTAATCCACAAAATCTGGAGAGCCATTAATGGCAATGGCAGGCCGAGAAGAATGCTGGATAGAATTACCAAAACTTCGCCGATATTTCCGGACAACAGATAAGCAAGATATTTCTGAATGTTGTCAAAAATCCTCCTGCCTTCCTCAACAGCACGGACAATAGTCGCAAAATTATCATCAGCAAGAATCATACCAGAGGCTTCCTTGGCAACATCCGTGCCTGTAATTCCCATTGCAATGCCAAGATCTGCCTTCTTCAATGCAGGAGCATCATTAACACCATCTCCCGTCATCGCAACAATATGACCTCTTGCTTTCAATGCCTGAATAATCTTAATCTTATGGGAAGGATTGACTCTTGCATAAACAGCAATATTCTCAACCTCGCCCGCAAGATCAGCCATCTGGTCAAGCTCCAAGCCAGTAATTGCGCGGCCTTCAATTCCAAGCTCCTTCGCAACAGCCTGAGCAGTGCCGATATGATCGCCAGTAATCATCACAACCTTGATTCCCGCAGTATTGCACTTCTCAACAGCATCCTTAACCTCACGCCTTGGAGGGTCAATCATTGCCTGCAATCCAACAAAAACCATGTCCTTCTCTGGATTACTCTTTTCATCAAGACCTTTCAGTTCCTTGTAGGAAAAGCCAAGCACGCGCAAAGCATTTTTGGCAAACTTCTCGTTCTGCCCAAGAATCTGCTCTTTCTCGCCCCTTGACAAATGCTCAACGCGGCCGTTGACCAAAATTTTAGAACACAATGAAAGAATAACTTCGGGAGCGCCTTTTGTGTATGCAACTCTGGTTTTGCCAACAGAATGCAAAGTGGTCATCCTTTTACGCTCGCTGGTGAACTCTATCTCGCTGACCCTTGGGAACTTGTCGTGCAAGCTCTCTGTGCTGAGCTTTGCTTTTTTCGCGCTCACAAGCAAAGCAGCTTCTGTCGGGTCACCAATCACCTGCCACGAATCATTTTCCCTTCTAAGCTTGGCATTATTGTTCAAAGCGCCAATCTGCAGCAATAATTCAAACGCTTTTGAATCCCTTGAGAAATAACCCTCAGGCGAATAGCCAGAACCGGCAACTTCCACTTCCTGCCTATTGACGTACAACTTCCGGACAGTCATCTCGTTATGAGTCAATGTGCCAGTCTTATCACTGCAAATTACAGAACAAGCACCTAAAGTTTCAACGCTTGGCAAATTGCGGATAAGCGCATTCTTCTTTGCCAGACGCTGAACGCCGATTGAAAGACTAACTGTGACCACGGCAGGCAAGCCTTCAGGAATAGCAGCGACAGCCAACGCTATGGCAGTCAACAAAATAGCAGTCACAGGCTGTTCAACCCTCAGAACGCCCACAATGAACACAATAATTGCAATTATGACGACCATCACGCCGATATACATCCCGAGCTTTTTCAGAGTCTTCTGCAAAGGAGTCTGCTCTGGTTGCGCCTCCTGTATCAGCTTAGCAATCCTGCCAATCTCAGAATGCATACCAGTGCCAGTCACCACAGCACGAGCGTGGCCGTTCGTCACAATAGTGCTTGAAAAAACCATATTCATCCTGTCTGCAACAGCCATTTCCTTGCGGAATGTTGCAAGCTCTTTTTTAACAGGCAGACTTTCTCCTGTCAAGGCAGCTTCCTGAGTCTGCAGGTTGACTGATTCCAACAAGCGCGCATCTGCAGGAATCTTATTTCCTGTGTCTAAAAGAATAATATCGCCAGGAACAACCTCAGAAGCGTCAATCTCGAGTTCTTGACCGTCTCTTAAAACTGTTGCCTTCAAAGAAATCATTTTTTTCAGAGCTTCAATAGCGCGCTCTGCACGATATTCCTGAACAAACCCCAAGATTGAATTCAGGAGTACAATAGCGCCAATAACGTAAAAATCAACATATTCTTTGACTACAAGAGAAATAATCATTGCGGCAAACAAAATCCAGACTATCGGGCTCTTGAACTGCGAAAGAAAAACCACAAACGGATGGACTCTTTCCACTTCACGAATCTGATTAGGGCCATAAACCTTCAAACGCTCTGAAGCTTCTGCACTAGAGAGGCCTTTCTCTGAAGCTTTCAGCTCAGCAAGCACTTCTTTTTCTGGAAGAAGATAATATTCGACCACGAGAAAGTGCGGGAATTACGAATATATATAGTTTGTGCAGATGGTTTAAACGCTTTCCCTGAACGGCCAGAGTTTTTTCTTATGACTGTAGTATCCATAGCCGCTTATGGCGGCAAGAAGCAAAGCCAAGAGCGACCACAACCAGCCCTTTCCTTTTGTAGGAGCAGGAGCTTCAACAACAGGAGCAGGAACACAGGAACAGCCAGAGCAGACAAATCCACCGGCGCAGTCAGCATTACTCTCGCAAACTTCGCCGCGCTCGACAACACCGTTTCCGCAAACAGTTGGAACGCACTTGCAGCCGCTGCATACAGTTCCTAACAGACAATCAGCCGCATTCTCGCATTCCTCGCCCTTTTCAATAATGCTGTTTCCGCAGACAAATGGAATACAAGACATACAATCAGAAGCGCATTTGCCATCCTTTGAGAAACGGTCATTACAATCGCTTCCAGGAGGTTCGCAATATTCAGGATATAGCCTTATTGAGTCGCCACATTTCGCAACCGGCGCTCCAGCTGACACAGGAACTTTCGGAGCAGGCACTGGCTTAATAGGCTTACATACGTCGCTCCAGCAGATAGGAACTTTTGTTGCATACTTAGTCTCCTTACAATAAAGTGGGCATACGCTTCCGCCGCCACCGCCTCTGCCCCCACCACCGCCGCCTCCGCCTCCACCGCCTCTTGAAGGTGCGGGTGCTGGAACAGGAGTCGCTACAGTTGGAGTAGGAGCAGGAGTAGGGGTCGGAGCAGGAGTTGGAGCAGGAGTAGGTGCAGGTGTTGGAGCAGGCGTAGGAGCAGGAGTTTGGACTGCAGGACAGACATTGTTAGTACAAGCTACGCCAGCAGGACAATCCGCATCACTAATGCACTGAACGCACCGAGAAGCTGAAGGCTGTGTGGATGAAGAAACCCAGCTAGGGCAGCCTGCCTTACAGCTGTCTGTCCATGGCGCAGCCGTACCACCGGGAAGACTACAGAACTGCCCACAATACGAATCGACAGTGTATTTGTAGCCGAGCGAAATCTTTCTGTCAGAAGAGCAGAAAGAATCACAGTAAAAGGTAATATCAGTGCTGCCGCCAGGAATCGTAAGGCTAGTCTTACACCACGACTTGCAAGCATCTGTGTTAGTCAGGCCATATTCTGCAACAGTCCCTCCAACACACTTTGAAGCAGGAGCAGAGCAAACAGTCTCGATATATGCAGTGCCCTGCGCATTGCAAGTCTTCAAGATGCTTCGCTCAGCGCATCCGGAATCACAAGTTTTCAACATCTTTTGTTCGCAGGTAGAACTGCCAGGAGTGCAAATCTGGGTTTGAACAGCACAATCAGCATCCCACGTGGAAGGCTTGGTAAGAGTCCACTGCGCCCCACTCGTATCTGTCCAAGGAGGAGGCACATAACAGTAAATCGTTTTAATTTGAGATTGAACATCAGTTAAACCTGATGAGACAAAAAAATTGGCATAAAAGCACGGCCCCTGAATAGAATTAGCGCCGGACTTAGCGCGGCCACAAGATATTGTTATGCCGTGTTCACACCAAATATGCCCATCCAGCGAAATGCCCAAATCAGGCACACATTCAACAGTACCGGAAGCAGAATCATAATAAGAACATTCGTTAAAACCGCAGCTTTCAACAGCCCTTCCGGCTCTTTTCCCTGAGAAAACAAAAAACCCGCCAATGGCAGCAACAAGAAGGACCATTATGATAACTGCCGCAATTTCATTCCTTTTAACGTGTTTTTTTGTCATCGTTTATTGATTCGCTCCTTTGATTATTTCTTCCAACGACCGCAATAAGACAATATCGTTTGCCGGGTCAGTGCATCTATATCTTCTGTTGATTTCGACTTGCATTGCGTTAATTTTTCTGCCCGCAACATATTTTGTGACCGTTTGCTGTTCTGCAGCGCTGAAAAAATTATGGGAAATCGTTGGAATGCCGTGGACTTTGAAGATTGCTTCCATTTGAGAAGGCAGAGTTTTCAGCTCGAATAGCGATCCTCCATTCATGTCTCCAAGATCAACGTCAAAATCACGCGAGAGGTCTGCACCATGAATGTCAAGGACAAGCACGATTTCGGGGTGCGATGAAAGATATTCTCCAAGAGCTGATTTGAACTCGGTAGAATCGTAATAATTGGGGTCGTCTGACTGATACTGCAAGTACATAATTGGAACTCCGGTCAGGTCTTTCAATACTTTTACAATAGGACCGGTGCAATAATCAGATTCCTTCACGCTGCCCTCGCGAATGTGATCTACTGCATGTGGAGCGGTCAACAGCACTTTGCCAGTCCCTTGCTCAAAAACATAGGTTTTCTCTCCAACAGGAGCAGTCAGGGCATTGTGCGCAGTGAAGAATGGCTTATAAGATTCAAGATTTTGCAGGACTTGGACATCAATCAAGACAGTCTGAACAGGCGGAACTAATGCGGACTGAGGCAAGACATTCTGAACAGATGGAACATATGTGGACTGAGGCGCTGTCGTCGTTGGCTCTATCGGCGGAGGCGCACAAAGAACATCAGCATAAGCAGTACCGGCAGAATTGCACTCCCGTAAAATATTATTGTCACAAGTTGTACTTTGAGGAACACAAAACTGTGAGGCTGAAGGCTGAACAACAGGATTGTAAGCACCTGTTTGAGGCTGTGACGCACTTGGGAACTCAACAGCATAACCTGCTTTTTCCCCAGAGAAGACAATAAAGCCACCAATAGCAGCAACAAGAAGCACTATTACTATAATAGCTGCCAGCTGACCTCTTTTCATAACAGAAAGAACACAACATCAGCTTAAAAACTTAACCATACAAAAGATTTAAAACACATAATGAATAACTTCAGCATATGGAAACCCTTCGGGATGCAGCAATCGAATTATTGCGCGGGCAAACAATGTTCATCGCCCTGCGAAAACGCAACCTGGACATGGAAAGTCCGGAATATAAAAAGCAGATAGGCGATATCATGGGAACAATCACAAAAGCGCTGGAGATTCTAACCGGATACGTTAAACAATTTGACACTATGCTGAAAGGGAAACTGCCGCAGGAGGCAAAAGAGCGCATCACGGCAGCAAGAAGCTTCCTGAAAAATGTAATCGACCAGGTAGTATTCGATTTCACAAGAAGCCAAAATGCCGAGGTTCTTGCTGAAGCTGCCAAAAACATTATGACCGCTAAAAATGAGTATTGGGATAAAGCGCGCGCAGAATTAATCGAAGCGGAACTCCAGCCAGCCCAGAAAGAAGCATTGAAAAGAGCGGCGTAAATTATATTAAAAAAGGTGATTCCATGACAACAGCACAAGACATAATGCGAACAGATTACGTTTCTGTTGATATGAAAGATACTGTTTCAGAGCTTCTTGGAGCTCTCAAAAAGGCGCACGAACATTATGCACTCGTATTTGATGGCAAGAAATATCTTGGCGTGATTGCAAAAAGATTTCTGCTTACAGGCAGAATAGACCCTTCTACTATGAAAATAGCAAATATCACAAAGAAGCGCTCAAAGTCAAAAACAGCATTTTATGTCCCCATGTTAAAGCCCAATTCTGACATAAAAGAAATATGCAGATTAATGACGGCATCAGACAGCCACGTACTTCCAGTATTGGAAAAAGACAGAGTAATAGGAATAGTACAGGCAAGCGATGTAGTTCGGGAAATAGCAAAAGAATATGCGAAAATAACATGCCAGGAATTCTCTCCTGCGCTAATCACCGCAGGAATGGACGACGGCATTGACAAGGCCATCAGGATTCTCAGCAGAGAAGACATTGACCATCTGCCGATTGTTGACAAAGAGAATACAGTCATCGGAATGGTGGCAATGTCGGACATTATTGAAAATCCGCAGTTCTGGGGTTCGCCGGCAATGAAAATATCACAGGCAGCAAGCCACCAGAAAAGCAAACACACCGGCTACGGACAGGGAGAAAAAACAAAAATGACAAACCTGCCAATAAGGAATTTATTGAGCAGAAAACAATTATGCTGCACAGAACCAGAGACAAAAGTGCCTGATGCAATAAACAAGATGGAAGCAGACGGCGTATGCAGCATTGTGCTCGTCAAGAACAAGAAAGCATTCGGAATATTCACGATAAAAGACCTTTTGGCTGATTATGCGAAATAATTGGTTAATATTTTTGCTCCTGATTGGATGCGCTGCAACGGTGGAAAACATGAAACTATCAAGCCCTGCATTTTCTCACGAAGGAAAAATACCATCTAAATACACCTGCGACGGGGAAAATATCAATCCAGCGCTTGAGTTTTCTGATGTTCCAAAGAATGCCAAAAGCTTAGTACTAATAATGGAAGATCCTGATGTTCCAAAGCACTTAAGAGCAGATGGAATGTGGAACCATTGGGTAGTGTTCAACATTCCGCCAGAAACAAAAGGCGTTGGAGAAAATCAGGAGCCGCCAGGAACTCCAGGAATAACGACGAGCAATAAATTGAAGTATGGAGGGCCCTGCCCGCCAGACAGAGAGCACAGATACTTTTTCAAACTTTTTGCGCTTGATGCGATGCTGAACTTCCCACAAGGCTCAACAAAAGAACAAGTTCTAGATGCCATCAAAGGACACATTCTTGCAGAAGCACAGTTGATGGGAAAGTATCAAAGGGTTAAGCAGTAACAAGAGCTTTTTTCGCTGCCTTATGCATCGACTGAATAAGAATAGTATCGTAAAGAGCAACGAACTTCTTTACAACAGGATCGGCAAGATTGAGCTTGTACAGCTTTGCCCTGCCGACATCTCTTACCTTAACAACAATATTGTTCTTAACCAATTGAGGGAAAATACGATGAAGAGTAGACCAGCTCACGCCTGCCTTGTTTGCCAAGTCCGTCAGAGTGTAATCAAACCCCCTGCCAGTCATAAAAAGATCCAACAGCCTGTTAATAGGTGTGTCGCCGACAACTTCCAAGTAAACGTTCTTTTCCATATCAGCCGCTAATCACCTGCGTTTTTTAAATCTTTCCTTTTAGTATATTGATGTATCATTTTTGGGATATTAAATATTCGCTTATTTCTTGTATTTTCCTCGGATTAATTGAGATATGCAAATCTGCGCCTTTTCCTGTGCGCTTCTGCATAATCAGTATCCAGCCTTGATTTCTCAGTTCTTTGAGAGCAGCATCTACGGCCTTGCGGCCTTTTTTGTTGTGAAGAAACAAGCCCGGCAGACTGTTCATGACATTAGCAAGAGGCGTGTGCGCTCCGCCATACTTTTCTTTTTCATCAGGCTTATCAAAATAAGCACTTTAGCGTTTTCATAATCTTCCACAAAAAATCAATGTTTTAGTGTTTAATATAACCGTCGACGATAAAACCGGAAAGTTTACGGACATATTTAAAAGAAGCAGTGCTGATGGGAAAGTATCAGCGCAAAACCTAATAGTTTTCTGCATAGTTATCTAAAGCTTGGAATAAATTAATCGAAAAGGTGAGGATTATCTGGCCATCGTCCATAGAACATCGAATTGTTTTCGATACGTCTCTGCGACATGCTTGTTCTTGATTATCACGACGTGCAACGGCATCCCGAAGATAAACAGCGCGACGTTATCGTCGTAGATAATCTGCGCCGTATTACCGATATAACTCGCATCGAGTAACTTATATCCCAAACGTGCATTTTGCCTGACACGTGCACCTTTTGCGATGATAATTCTTTCGTGGATGTTGCGCTCTTTGATAATAGTGAAGTATTGTTTCAAGTAAATAGGTTCCAGGCGTTCCAGGGCATCCTCGTCGATTCCGATCAACAGCACTTCGTCGTTCTTCTTTGTGGAACTGATGATGTCTTTCAGCAGTGTACGATAAACGCGTTCACCTTCATGCAGCTCGACGACAGTATCGACTTTTTCCGTCAAAGCAAGCTTCTTCAGTCCTGGGACGATGTGCTTCATGGTTTCAAGCTTTAAACGCAATAATTCGACAAGCGTCTCGGGACTCGTCGCCTGGAAGTGTTTCTTATTGTTGATGAGCACCGTGCTTACGACGCCCTTCTCCAGCATCCGATCAAGAGCATCATAAACATAACCACGATGAAGACCGAGTTTTTCGGCAATCTGCGATGGATTGGTCGCGCCCGCCTGCAGCAGTCCAAGATAGATCCGCGTCTCGTTGTCAGTCAATCCCAGCTCTTTCAGCTCATGCTCGTACATACCTTGGGTGAAGCGTTTGCTCTTTATTAATATGTCGTATTTAAGAGTACGACAAAAAAATATATACTTGGTTTTCTAGAAGAATGATAGGGAATACCTTGAATGGTACCCTAACACGGATAGTGTGGGAGAAGAAGAAAAATGAATGAAGACTATGATAGCATCGGGATGTGGATAGCACGCAGAGGGTGTGCGGCCATCCTCGGAGGGGCTCTCCTGACAGCTCCCTGGGCATGCTACCAGAAAATCGGGAACAACATCAACTACTCAAACGGAGTCCGAAGCGGGATGATCAACAAGATCTCGAACAAGGGCCTCTTCTGGAAGACCTGGGAAGGGGAGATGGCGCTTGAGGGGATGGTCAGCGGAGAAAACTCCAACGGAGCGAACGTCTGGGACTTCAGCATCGACCGTGACGACCCAAAAACGCAGGATCTCGTAAAGAAAATCCAGACTGCGCTGTCCACCGGCCAGAAGGTGAAAGTCGACTACACCCAAAAGCTCACAACCTGGCCTTGGCGCTCGGACACGACGTACCTGATTACTGACGTGCAGCCGATAGAGAAGCTAGCGGAGAAGTGAGCTGACATGCCCGCAAATACCATTGACATATTGGTTCGGGAAAAAGTGCTCTCGTCCGAAGCGGCAGACAGGCTCAAGCATGCATGGGTGAACACCGTGGATGACTTATACGCGCGGATCAAGACATGCAGCTTCGCGAACAGCCCCATTATGGCGCAGGCGCTTGAGGAAGAACTCGGAATCAAGAAGGGCGCTCTTGAAGGGTTCAGGAAATATATCGAGCAATACGCGTCGCCCGCAATCGTCAGTGCACCGAAACCGCCTGAGTATCCTCTGGGCGCGATCCTGCCCTATAGCCGCCCAGACAATCAAGGGCAGGCGTGACACATAAGCGCATTCGATCACTTCACTTGAATCCCAAACTTTCCAGCGAGACCCATAAGCTCGCCGACCATGCGCGTATAGTCCAAGATGCCCGCATTGCTGGAGAATGAAAAGACTGGCGTAAAACCAAGACGAGCACAGCCTTTTTCATAGAGTTTGAACAATTCGCGTCGATTCCATTGAAGGTACGGCTCTAACTTCTCAGGGTCCAACTTGTAGGCATAAGCCAGTGTGTACACCATGTGGAGTCCCAACTGGTAGGACGCGCCCACAAATACGCTGTGCATAGCTGTAGTTAACTCTCGCAATGAGAATATCAACGTCTGAGCCCTCCTTGCCTCCTGAGGGTAACGCTTCGCGTCTTCCTGCGCACTCAGCACTTTTTGAAGGTGTCCCTGCCATAGCCTGACCGCTTCAGCGACAACGAGGGCCGCTTTCTTTGCTGCATCATAGTATTCGACGTTGGTCGCTTGATCATAACGTTGTGGCTTCTGAAACATCGTCGCAAGTCCTTCAGCCCAGACGAGAACGGTAAAATTTGTTAAAAGATGACGCGCCACAGAAAACATAGAGTCGATGCCGGAAGGTGTTGCGCGTTCAACGATTATTTCCGCAGCACGTGACTCCCAATGCGCGTGCTTTTCCGCATACTTGTTTGTCTGGAACTGAGTTAGGTGGACAAGTTCGTGGCGTAGTGTCTCATCCAATAAGACGGCGAGCTGTTTCGTCTCTGATTTTTGGAAGCTGGCCTCATAGGAACTCTTGTCTGCTTTGCGTGCTATTGCACCAAAAATCGCATCCACAAAGAGATCGATCGTCGGACCCTCGTTCGGTGACACAAATTCCTCCGCCGAGCAGCTGGCGTATGCATCGTAGTGTCTTGCTGTTTCGGCAAGCCATTGTCGCGGATTACTGACATCGTACGTGGCGGTTGCGTTCGTCTTGAGGACGAGACGCAAACGAACAAATCGAGTAGCGAACGGAATGGATTCAAGAGTCAGACGAAGGAGCGGGCGCAGCATCTGTTTGAATGCTAGCGGTACCTCGCTCCTGTCCAGAATACAAATCTCTGTCCCTTTAATCAAGTGCTTTTCTGTGCAGACCTCAGGCATGATGCATCATCTCTTCCGCAACTATTTATGTTTTGCTGAGGAATCACGATAAAGGCTCATGGTTCAACAACCCCTACCTTCTTGAATGGTTAAAAATCGGCACCAGCGTTATTTCTAATTTAACAATTTTAAGCATAAGAATAATTTAAAATAAGCATATCTTAATTGTTTCATAAGCATAAGATTAATATAGCAGTATACGGAATAGGTATACGTGTTGAGTGAAAGACAACCCCGCAGGAACTTCAAGGAAATCAGGCAAATCATTCTCCGCGACCTACTTTCAGGACAAAAAACTGTCAACCAGATAGCAGAATCAACAGGACTAACCTGGAGAACTGTTGACGGGCATCTCATTTACCTTGTAGGAAAAGGGCTTGTTGAGCCGGTATTTGTCAGCCAGTATGTCAAGATTTACCGGCTGAAAAAGGTGGAAATATGAGCAAGCTCAAAGTGCTCATGTTCGGATGGGAATTCCCGCCATTCAAGTCAGGAGGACTAGGCACAGCGTGCTACGGGCTGACAAAAGGACTGGCGCGAAATGGATGCGAAGTAACATTCGTAATGCCGGTAACGCCTGAAGGAGCAAAGGCAAGATTTGTGAAATTAATCGGCGCAGGAAATAATGTCCGCATAAGAAAAGTTGACTCCTTGCTAAAAGCATACCAGACATCAGAATCATACGAAGACGGATATCTGTACACGCCTTCAAACCTCAAAAAAGTCTACGGCAAAAACTTGTTTGCAGAAGTGCAAAGATATTCTGTTCTTGCAAAGAAGATTGCGAAAGAAGAAGAGCATGACATAATCCACTCGCACGACTGGATGACATATCGGGCAGGCATTAATGCAAAGAAAGCAACCAAAAAACCGCTCATCGTGCATTTGCATGCAACAGAATTTGACAGAACAGGAGGACACCCAGACGGCAGAATCAGCCACATAGAATGGCTCGGGCTGAAAGAAGCAGACAAGATAATCACGAACAGCGAATACACCAAGAAAAACATCATCAAACACTACAAAGTACCTGCTGACAAGATAGAAGTCGTGCACTGGGGAATTGATGATGTTGACGTTCCGCACTTTGATTCGCCGCTCAAGAAAGACAAGATTGTGCTCTTCCTAGGCAGAGTAACACTGCAGAAAGGACCGGACTATTTCATAGAAGTAGCAAAGAAAGTGCTTCAATACGAGCCTGACACCAAATTCATCATTGCAGGAGACGGCGACATGCTGCCGAGAATAATCAACAGAGCAGCAGAACTCGGCATAACAGACAGAGTCATATTCACAGGCTCGCTAACCGGAGATGATGTACACAAAGCATTCAGCACAGCAGACCTTTACGTAATGCCAAGCGTCTCAGAGCCGTTCGGACTTGTGGCATTAGAGAGCCTGAAAAACGGCACACCTGTGTTAATCAGCAAACAAAGCGGCGTGGCAGAAGTGCTCAAACACGCACTGAAAGTTGATTTCTGGGATATCAACGAGATGGCAAATAAAATCGTTGGAGTTCTAAGATACAATGCCATAAAAGAAGAATTGCGAGAACGAGGAATGCACGAAGTGCAGAAATTCAATCTTGATGACCCGGCAAGAAAAGTCAGGCAGATTTACACTGCAATGGGAGGCGGAAGATGACAAACGCCTGCCTCTACTTCCAAGTCCACCAGCCGTACAGATTAGCCAAATATACGCTATTTGACATCGGAAAGCATTCAAGATACTTTGACGAAGCCAAGAACAAAGAAATAATGCTGAAAATAGCGAGAAAATGCTATCTGCCGGCAAACAGCATAATAAAACAGCTTATTTCAAAGCACGATGATTTCAAAGTTGCATACAGCATAACAGGAAATGCGCTTGAACAATTTGAGAAATACACTCCTAATGTTCTAAGAAGCTTCCAAGAACTCGCTGAAACAGGCAAAGTCGAATTCCTTACAGAGACAAGCCATCATTCACTCAGCTCACTGGCAAATAAAGATGAATTTGTTGCACAAGTTAAAGAACATCAGAAACTGATAAAGAAATACTTCGGACAAAAGCCGAAGATATTCAGAAATACGGAACTTGTCTACAATAACGATATTGCCAAGATGGCAGAATCTTTGGGATTCAAGGGAGTTCTGGCAGAAGGATGGGATAGCATATTGGGATGGAGAAGCCCGAATTACGTTTACAGGCCAGCAGGCACAAAGATGAGACTGCTATTGAAGAATTACCGCCTATCTGATGACGTAGCTTTCAGGTTCTCAAACAAGCACTGGAACAGCTGGCCATTAACAGCAGACAAATACGCAGGATGGATAGCTCCGATACTCGGAGACAGCGTAAATCTTTTCATGGACTACGAAACATTCGGAGAACACCAATGGGAAGACACAGGAATATTCAATTTCCTAAAACATTTGCCAACTGCGCTGAAAAAACACGGAATAAGCTTCCAACATCCAAGCGAACTGCTGAAAATAAAACCAAAAGAAGAACTCGACATACAACAGACAATCAGCTGGGCAGACTTGGAAAGAGACACAAGCGCATGGCTTGGAAACAAAATGCAGCAGAGCGCGCACTCACAGATATATCAGATGAGAAATTCCATATTGTCAAACGGAGATAAAGAATTAATTGCGGATTGGAAGAAATTGACGACAAGCGACCACTTCTATTACATGTGCACCAAATGGTTCAATGATGGAGACGTTCACAAATACTTCAGCCCATACGACACGCCATACGACTGCTTCATCAATTACATGAACGTATTGCAGGACATGACACTCAGACTCAAAAACAAACAAGGACTGTTTGCAAGCATCAAACAGTTCATAAAAGAGGTGAATAAATGAAACGCACAAAACAAAGACGCGTCAAAGCAAAAATCAGAAGAATAAAACCGAAGCACAGGCCAAAAACAACAGTGCGCGTGACCATAACACGAAAAGTGCTGGGCAAAGCGCCGGAAAAATACAGCTTCAACCTATCGGACGGCAGAAAACTGAGAAGCGTATATGAACTCGTGGACGAACTGGAAACAATGAGCGAAGAGAATTTCAGGCATTTTGTAACAGATACTGAGAACCACTTTGCAAATTGGATTGAAGGAGTGTTCAGCGAAAAATCATTGGCTGATGAATTAAGACACGTCAAAAACAGAATAGACACGCAAAGAGCAATACTGAAACACCTTGTAAGAGAATTCGCGAAAAAGACACACGCATGAGCTTGAGAGACGTTCCGCCTGAGAATGAATTTGTGCTAATCGGCGGAAAACGGATAAAGAATATCGTCGAATTAGGCAGGGAACTGAAACAGATGAGCGAAGAAGCATTTGCATATCATGTCAACGAGCATAAAAATGACTTCGCAATCTGGATACAAGCATGTGTGAAAGATGACGCATTGGCAACATTGGCACGCATGACGAAAAACAGAGAAAGAATGTCGGCAATTGTGGAAAGAAGAATACAGGAGTTAACAAGGCCGCCGCCACAGCCAAAAAAGATAGAAGCTGTTGAGCCGAGCATCATCAGAACTAGAAATGTGACCTTGCTTGCGCTGAAACAGCCGGTTGTCAATACAGGCAAAGTCACACAGCTCACAATCGAGCCGCCAAGAAAAATAATCCATTCACCGCACAAAACAATGCTAAAACTGGATCACGCTCACACAAAAGAAATTTACGTTCACGAGGTAAACAAACAACACCACTCGGCAGCATTGCTAATCAGCCACTTAGTGCTCGGAATTGTCGTAGGAGTGGCAATAGCTGCCCTGGTGCTGGCTTTCAGCAACATTTAAAATGGCAGAAAAGAAAGAGGTACAAAAAAAGATGGCGTACGATGTAATAAGCGTGGGCGGAGCGAACATTGACGTATTCATCACTACAAAAAGCAAAGATGTAGAGATAGCGAACATACACGCACACGAAGACGTTTGTATGCCAATAGGCGCCAAGATATTGATTGATACTCTTGTAACAGACACAGGAGGCTCTGGACTGAATACGTCTACTGCATTTGCAAGACTTGGCTTTAAGGCAGCAGTTATAAGTAAATTAGGGGAAGATATGAATGCAGACATTATTCTCAACAAATTGAAAAAAGAGAAAGTGGACTTTTTAGGAGTAAAGGCACAAGGACATACCGGATATTCTGTCATTCTTTCTGGATTGCACAAGAACAGGACAATACTGACTTTCAAAGGGAACAATAACAAATTGACAACAAAAGACGTGCCCTGGAGGAAACTCAAAACAAAATGGTTCTACTTCGGAACACTGCTTGACCAAAGCTGGAAAACGCAGTGCGAGATTGCACGATATGCCAAAAAGAACGGCATCAAATTGCTGTTCAATCCATCCCTCTATCTTGCAGAGAAAGGAATGAACTATTTGAAGCCGATACTCGATGCCTGCACGATTCTCGTGCTGAATAAGGAAGAAGCGCAAGCGCTGACAGGAATGAAAGGATACACCAAACAAATCCTGGAAAAACTGCAGGAACACGTGCCAATTGTCGTAATAACAGACGGGCCAAGAGGAGCACTTGCGTACAATGGAATAAAGTTCTACTCGATTGTGCCTAAAGATGTGCCAATAGTTGACACAACAGGCGCAGGAGACTCGTTCGCAAGCGCATTCCTGGCAGGAATATTGGCAGGAGAAGACATACCAGGAGCGCTCAAATGGGGCGCGGCAGAAGCAAACAGCGTGATACAGCACTATGGCGCAACAGAAATACTCCTAAACAGAAAACAAATCATACAGCAGTCGGAAAGGGCGGAGGCATAAGATGCTCGTAACTTTAAAGAAAATACTGAAAGAAGCAAACAAGGGCAATTACGCAGTCGGAGCATTCAACATAAACAATATGGAGATAACGCAGGCAATAATTAATGCAGCAGTTGCGCAAAAAGCGCCGGTAATCCTGCAGACATCAGAAGGAGCGCTTGCTTATGCAGGAGTTGATTATCTAAAAGCTCTTGCTTACACTGCCGCAAAGCAAAAAGTGCCAGTAGCACTGCACTTAGACCACGGAAGAGACCTGGACTTGATAAAAAAATGCATAAAGGCAGGCTGGACAGGAATAATGTACGACGGAAGCCATTTGCCATTTGAAGAGAACATCAAAAATACCAAAAAAGTGGTGCAGTGGGCGCACAAAGAAGGCATAGGTGTTGAGGGAGAGCTTGGAACTATTGGCGGAGCAGAAGAGAAAATAGTTGCAAGAGAAATAATCTATACAGACCCGGCTGCGGCAGTTGAATTTGTGGAAAAAACCGGAGTAGATGCGCTTGCAGTTGCAATAGGCACATCACACGGAGCTTACAAATTTGAAGGACCTGGAAAGCTGGACATACATTTGCTCAAAGTACTTAAGGAAAAGCTGCGGATGCCGCTTGTCTTGCACGGAGCATCCGGAGTGCCGGCCTGGCTTGTCACACAGGCAGTGCGATATGGCGCAGAACTCGGCAAACCTGAAGGAGTGCCTGATGATCAGATACGGATTGCAGTTCAATCCGGCATAAATAAAGTAAATACGGATACGGATTTACGACTGGCATTTGATGCTGCAGTCAGACAATTCCTGAAAGAAAAACCAGAAGACTTTGACCCAAGACACATTTTGTCACCAGCGCGCACACTAATGCAACAAATAGTCGAACACAGAATAAAATTGTTCGGGAGCGATGGGAAGGCGTGATATATTTAGGAGCAGACCACGCAGGATATGCTCTCAAGGAGCATTTGAAGAAGTTTTTACAGCGGAAAGGGTATGCTGTGAAAGATTTAGGCACACACAAATTGGTAAAGACGGACGACTATCCTGATTATGCTGCAAAAGTTGCAAAAGCCGTGCAGAAAAAAGGAATGGGAATACTTGTGTGCGGCTCAGCAGAAGGAATATGCATAGCTGCGAATAAGTTCAGGGGCATCAGGGCAGTGCCGGTATGGACGGTGCAGAATGCACGATTGAGCCGAGCGCATAATGACGCCAATATTCTATGCATTTCAGGCGGCAAGATGAAAAAACGCGTTCAAGGAGTAGGACTGAACAACGCACAAGCTGAAAAAATAACGCTCGCTTGGCTGAGGACGCCATTTTCGAGAGAGGCAAGACACGTTAGACGAATAAAGAAGATAGCGAGGCTGGAAAGATGAAAAAATTCAGTTTTAAGCTGACAAAATTCAAGATAATAACGGCCATCATACTTTTTGTAGCCATCATAGGACCAATAATGAT
>Ga0247727_10004465_pt1 | contig 29644 bp, 24 predicted proteins | sample WisWelCaveWW1625_FD_202498 | JGI IMG/M metagenome (GOLD analysis project Ga0247727, IMG submission 202498) | Biofilm microbial communities from Wishing Well Cave, Virginia, United States - WW16-25 | ecosystem: Environmental > Aquatic > Deep subsurface > Groundwater > Cave microbial mat | place...
GTTCTTCGTGCGCTTCGGTGATTTGCTCTCGGCGGGACTCGTGTTCGCCGGCACCACGTGGCTCGGCTTCGGGACGCAGCAATTCGCGTTGGTGAACATCGCCCTGGTCGCTATTTGGCTCGTCCTCGCGGTCGCGATCGGCCGGGGGTTCAAGCGCCTGGCCAAAACCAACTAGTCTTCGGAGTTCGTCAGGGGGCCGAGCATTCGAATCGACTCGACGATCGGGGATCGGGTTTTGCCTCCGATCGCGGACGCTGCCGTCCCGCAACTGACCGCGCGGACGATCGCCGTGGCGGGCGCGCTTTTCGTCATGACGGCGGCGTTCGTCCTGACGAAGACCGGGCGCGACGCGCTCTACTTTCAAGGGCGCGGGCTGTACGACCTCCCGATGGCGTACATGGGGATCGCGCTGCTCGCCCTTCCGCTCGCGCTGTCGGTGCTCGTGATGATGCGCGCGATTGGCCCGCGCCGAGCCCGCGTCCTCCTGCCGCTGCTCGTCGCGGCGCTCCTGCTCGCATTTCAACCCGTCGCCCGGCCCGGCGGAGGCGTCACGATGACGCTCTTCTTCATGCTCGTCCCGCTCGTGTTCGGCGTGATGTTCTCGCTGTCGTGGCTTCTGGCCGCCGATCTTCTGGACGGGGCGGTGCGCCGGGATCTTGCTCGGTCGTACAGCGCGATCGGCGGGGCCTCGATCGTCGGCGGCGTGGCGGGGGCGCTCGTCGCGAAGGCCGTCGCGATGCGGATCGAGCCGTCGTGGTTCCTCGCGTTCGGCGCGTCCGGACTCGTCCTCGCTTCGGGGGTGATGGCCGTCGCGCAGAGAACGTTTCCGCCGCGGGCGTTGCGCCAGGCGGCAGCCGTGAACACGAAGCCGGGGCAATTCCGGGTCGTGCTCCGGCAGCGCTACACGGCCCTCTTGCTCGCGAGCGCCGCGGCTGCCGCCCTCGCCGGCGTCCTGATCGAGTTCCAGTTTTATCTGACCGCCGCGACGTCGGGGAACGGCGGACGCGACAACGCGAACTTCTTCGCGAGCGCGTATCTCGGCCTGAACCTCATCGCGCTCTTCATCCAGCTATTCCTGGTTCCCCTGTTGCAGAGACGGGTCGGCGTGCACGGAAGCCTGCTCGTGTTGCCCGGCGCTCTGCTCGGCGGATCGGCGATGCTGATGGCGAGCGCGTCGATGGTCTCGCGGTCGATCCTCCGCGTCGCCGAAGGGGGGCTCAAGTCGTCCGTCCATCGATCGAGCTGGGAGCAGGCGTACTTGCCTCTGGCCCTCACGCAGCGGGCCGTCGCGAAGCTCCTCGTCGACGGGGCGGGTGCGCGGCTGACCGAGGGGTTCGCGGCGGTCGCGCTCTACGCGTGGCTTCGGTTCGGAATCGGCGCGCGGACGTTGACGTCCCGCGACATCGCGTGGGTTCCGTTCCTCTTGCTCGGAACGTCGGTCCTCTGGATCGCCCTGACGCGCGGCTTGGGACGGACCCTCGCGCGGGCGTGCGCCGCGATCGGAGCGGCCGACGAGTTTCGGGCCGACGTGCCGCTCGCCGACACCTGAGTGACGACGATGACACTCGGCGAGGGCGTCCAGCGCGAAATCTTGTCGGAGCCGCGGTCGCGGTGAGGTGATTCTCGACGCCCGCCGGGGCTGAGCTACACGAACGTCACGACCTCGTCGAACGGTTTCTTCGCGATGAGAGGAACGACCGCGTCGCGCGCCGGATAGCCGACGACGAGGAGTAGGAACGGCCTCTCGTTGCCGGGCCGGCCGAGAATCCGATTGAGAAACCCCATCGGGCTCGGTGTGTGCGTGAGCGACACGAGGCCCGCTCGGTGGATCGCGGCGACGAGAATGCCGGTCGCGATCCCGACGGATTCCTGGGCGTAGTAGTGCTTGATCTTTCGGCCGTCGGGCGCGCGGCCGTACGCTTGCGCGAACACGGCGATCAGGTACGGGGCGGTCTCGAGGTACGGTTTGACCTCGTCCGTGCCGAGCGGCGCGAGCGCCTCGAGCCATTCCTTCGGCGCGCGCCCGGCGTAGAACGCGCGCTCCTCCTCCTCGGCCGCTTCGCGGATCGCTCTCTTGACCGCGCCGTCGCTCACGACGACGAAGCGCCACGGCTGCATGTTGGCGCCGCTCGGCGCCGCCGCCGCGGCGCGCAGGCACTCCTCGACGATCTCGCGCGGGACCGGCCGGTCGGAGAACTGCCGAACGGTTCGGCGCCGCGCCATCTCCGCCGCGAACTCGGCCGCGCGCCGGCGCATCTCCTCGACGGGAAGCTCGCGGTAATCGGGAAGAGGGACGAAGGTCGGATTCATCGGGACGATCTCCTCGGCGGGCGGATGGCCTCGGGCGGGTGGCCTCGGGCGGGTGGTCGCGCGCGGGTGGTCGCGCGCGGGTGGCCTCGCGCCGCGCTGACTCTACGCGCCCCGACGGGGGAGTCAACGGGAAGCGCCGAGGCCCTTCGCGCCGGCCTCCGCTGCCGCGCGCGACCGCCGGCGGGCGCGGCGGCGACGACTCTTCGCGTGAGCCGAGACGCGGGCCGTGCTAGTCTCAGCGCTCGCGGCCCTCGAGGCAGCGCCGACCCGATGCTCGAAACTCTCGATCTCAACCGCTCGCTCAAGAAGTCTGCGTACCGCGAGGCAATGCCCGCTCTCCGCGAGACGCTCCGCGACGCGCAACTCGCCATTCGCACGGCGCGCATCCCCGTCGTCGTCCTGTTCGAGGGCTGGGCCGCCGCCGGCAAGGGCGACTCGATCGCGAGCCTCGTCTACCCGCTCGACCCGCGCGGGCTGAAGGTCTTCACGACGCAGGAGCCGAACGAGGAGGAGCGGCTGCGGCCGTTCCTGTGGCGCTTCTGCACGCGGCTTCCGGCTCGCGGCGACTTCGTGCTCTTCGATCGATCGTGGTACCGGCGACTTCTCGAAGACCGAGTCGACGGCGAGGTCGGACGCGGCGAGGTGGCCGGTGTCGCGACGCAGATCCGCGAGTTCGAGCGGCTGCTCGCCTCCGACGGCGTCGTGCTCGTGAAGTTCTGGCTCCACATTTCGCGGAAGGAGCAGGAGAAGCGGCTGGCCGACATCGAGGCGGATCGGTACGAGCGCTGGCGTCTCACGCAGAAGGATTGGCGCCGCCGCCGCGGCTACAGGAAGCTGACGGAGGCGGCCGAGGAGATGCTCGAGTTGACGAGCAGCGCGCACGCGCCGTGGACGGCCGTCGAAGCGACCGACCGCCACTACCGGCGCGTGAAGGTGCTCGAAACGGTGATCGCATCGCTCCGCGCGGCGCTCGCCGCGGCAAACGTTCCGTCGCCCGCGGCGGCGGCGTCCGCTGCGGCGGAGTCCGCCGCGCCCGCGAGCCCGACCGTGCCGCCCGACCCCGATCTCCTCGATGCGCGCCGGCTCGGCGCGCGCGTCGACGTCTCCGGCGCCGCGACGCTCCTCGACCGGGTCGACCTCTCGAAGCGGCTCGATCGCGACGCCTACGAGAAGAAGCTCGGAAAACTCCAGTCCCGCCTACGCGACCTCGGGCTCGAGTGTTATCGCAAGCGCGTTGGGGCCGTGATCGCGTACGAGGGATGGGACGCGGCGGGGAAGGGCGGGAACATCAAGCGCCTGACGCAAGAGCTCGACCCGCGCGGCTACGATGTGATCCCGATCGCCGCGCCCGACGCGACGGAGCGGGCGCACCACTACCTGTGGCGCTTTTGGCGGCAGGTCCCGAAGTCGGGACACCTCGCGATCTTCGACCGGAGCTGGTACGGGCGCGTCCTCGTCGAGCGCGTCGAGGGGTTCGCCACCGAGCCCGAGTGGCGCCGCGCGTACGAAGAGATCAACGACTTCGAGCGCGAGATCTCGCGAGCCGGCGCAGTGATCGTCAAACTCTGGCTTCACCTCTCGCCCGAGGAGCAGCTGCGCCGGTTCGAGGAGCGGGAACGGACGCCGCACAAGAACTACAAGATCACCGCCGACGATTGGCGGAACCGCGCGAGGTGGCCAGCGTACCGCGACGCGGTCGCTGAGATGATCGAGCGGACGAGCACGGCGCACGCGCCGTGGACGATCATCGAGGCCGAGGACAAGCTCTGGGCGCGCGTCAAGACGCTCTCGACCGTCGTCGCTGCTCTGGAGGAAGGGCTCCGCGCGTGAGGGGCCGGCTCGCGCGTATCGCGGGGATCGCCGCGCTCCTCGTCGGCGTTGCCGCCGCCGGCGCGTGCGACTCCGAGCGGCCGAACATCGTTCTCTTCACCGGCGATGATCATTCGAAGCTCGACGCCGGCTGCTACGGGAACCCGACGATCCGGACTCCGACTCTCGACAGCCTCGCGGCGAACGGCCTGGTGTTCGACAACTTCTTCACCGTGACCGCGATCTGCTGTCCGAGCCGCGCGGCGCTCATGACCGGGCAATACCCGTTCACGAACGGATGCTTCGGGATGACGGCATGCGATGACGGCATCAGGCCGCTCACCGCGATTCTCGCCGACGCGGGATACCACTGCGGGCTCGTCGGGAAGCGCCACCTCGCGCCGTGGGACGCGTTCCGGTTCGAGTACGCGCCGGCCGACCCGAAAGGCGAGAAGATGGGCCGCGACGTGACGACCTACACCGACGACGTGCGGGGCTTCTTCGACCATCTGAAGACCGAGTCGAAGCCGGGGCCGTTCTTCTTGATGGTCAACTTCCACGACCCGCATCGCGTGTTCCCGACTCCGGACGAGGTGCCGCAGCCGGCCGACCGCGCGACCGTCGTGATCCCTCCGACGCTGCCCGATTTGCCCGACGTCCGCGAGGAGGTCGGCCGGTACACCGACGCGGTCCAGCGCATGGACGGCGGGATCCGCCTCTGCCTCGCCGCGCTTCGCCAATCGGGGCTCGCGGACAACACGATCGTCATTTACCTGAGCGATCACGGCGCCGGGTTCCCGTTCGCGAAATCGACTCTGTACGACGCGGGGACGAACATCCCGATGATCATGAGCTGGCCGGGACGGATCGGCGCCGGGCGCCGGACGAGCGCGCTCGCGAGCGTCGTCGACTTCGCGCCGACGATTCTCGAGGTCGTCGGAATCCCGATACCAGAGTCGATGCAAGGGGAGAGCTTCGCGACGGTGCTGGCTGGAAAGTCGGATCGCCACCGCGATGCCGTGTACGGCTCGCAGACGGACGACTTCGTTCCGCCGAGCTACCCGATCCGCTCGGCGCGCACGGAACGGTTCGCGTACCTCTTCAACGTCCATCCCGATCGACGGATGGGGAACAACACGCTCGGCGGGCTCACGTGGGCCGCGATGGTGAAGGCCGCGGAGAGCGACACGGCCCTCGCGAGGCGGGTCGATCGGTACGAACACCGCCCGCCGGAAGAGATGTACGACGTCGCGTCCGACCCGTTCGAGTTGAGAAACCTCGCCGCCGACCCGGCGTGCGCGGCGGACCTCGCGGCGATGCGCGCGCTCCTCGTCGCGCACATGGTCGCGGCGAAGGATCCATTCGTCGCGCTCCTCCCGTTCGCGTCGGACGGGCAGCGTGCGGCCGCGCGAGCCGCGCACGACGCGTACCTCGCGTACGATGCGGATCGGACGAAGAACTTCTTCACCCGTCCGCGGGGCCAGGGCCGAGGGGACGCGAATGACTGACGGCGCGATCGCACCGCGCCCGCCTCGGCTCACGGTCGTCGTCGTCGTCGGGCCGCTCCGCGCGCGCGCGGAGCGATGTCTCGACGCGCTTCTAGCGCAGACGGCGATCGGTGAAATGGAGATCGTCGTCGTGGACATCGCGCCGGTTGGGACGCCTCTGCGCGGAGCCGACGGTCCGTCCGTGCTCCACGTCCGCCGCCCCGAGATCGACTCGTTCTCGGGGTCCAAGTTGGAGGGATTCCGCCATGCGCGCTCGGAGTTCGTCGCCTTCATCGAGGACCACGTGTACGCGTGCCCGACGTGGGCCGCCGCCGTCCTCGACGCATTCCGCCGGCCCGTCGCCGTCGTCAACTTTGCGTTCGCCTGCGCGAACCCCAAGACCTACGTGAGCCGCGCGAGCCTGCTTACCGAGTACGGGCCGTGGGCGACGCCCGCGACGCCCGGCCCGATCACGCACGCCGCCTGCCACAACGTGGCGTACCGTCGGAGCGTTCTCGAGCCGGTTTTGGCGAAATTCGCGGAGCCGTTCGAGTCCGAGTTCCTGATCCATCGCGTGATCAGAAAAAACGGAGGCGTCATCTGGCTCGAGCCCCGGGCCGTCGTCGCGCACGAAAACTGGCTGACGCTCCGCGATGCGCTGCGCGCCAATTCGGCGATGAAGCGGCGGATCGGGCACCTGCGGTCCGAGAACGGCCGGTGGGGCATCGCGCGCAGAGTCCTGTACGCGGGAGGGATGGTGTTGTCCCCTGCGCTCCACTACTGGCGCACGCTGCGAACTCTCCCGCGCCGGCCTCAGCTCATTCCCGTTTTCGTCGCGAGCCTCCCGGTGAGCCTGCCGATCTACGCGGCGATGTCGGTCTCCGAGGCGTTCGGTTACCTGTTCGGACCCGGCTCTTCGTCGGAAGAGTTCTTCGCGACCGAGCTGGACGTCGCGCGAGACGAGTGAGCGGCGCGCCCGAGGTTTCCGTCGTCATCCCGGCGTACTACTCCGACGCGACGATCGCTTCGTGCCTGGAGGCTCTCGAGCGGCAGACGTTTAGAGACTTCGAGGTGATCGTTGTCGACAGCACGCCCAACGACCGCACGCCGACGATCCTGCGCGATCGATTTCCCGCGGTCTCGCTGATCCGGAGCGCGGAGCGGCTCCTTCCGCACGCGGCGCGGAATCGCGGCGCGGCGGCGGCGCGCGGACGGATCCTCGCGTTCACGGACCCAGACTGCCGCGCACACTCCGACTGGCTCGAACTGCTGGTCGCGGCGCACCGCGAGGGCCACGAAGCCGTCGGCGGGGCGATCGAGGCCCAGGAGCGCGGGATGGCCGCGGCGGTCCACGTCGTGAAGTTCGCGTGGTGGCTGCCGGGCGGCCGGCCCGGCCCGCACCGCGACCTTCCGACCGCGAACGCGAGCTACGCGCGCGTGCTGTGGGACGACGTCGGGCCCTTCCTCGAGACGCGTTTCGCGGGGGACACGGAGATGGGCTGGCGGATCATGGCCAGCGGGCGAACGCTCTGGTACGAGCCGCGCGCGATCGTCACGCACACGCGCGAGCCCGGCGGACGCGCGCTTTACCGCGAGCGATACCTGCGCGGCCGCGATTTCGGCCTGACGCGAGTCGACAGACAGCGTTGGTCGCGCGCGCGCTGCCTCGTCTACCTGGCCGCGGCTCCGCTGTTACCCTTTGTCATGACCGCCCGCGCGGCGCGCTATGCGCTCGGATGCGGCCACGCGCTCACCTGGCTCATCACGTCGCCGACCCAGCTTGTCGCGAACGGCGCTTGGTGCGTGGGCGAAGCGCGCTCCCACTGGGAGGCTGTTTGGCGATCGTAGGCGGCGTTCTCGCCGGACTGCTCGTCCTGTTCACTCTCCGGCGTTGCTTCCTGATCGCCGCGTCCGCGCTCCCGGCCCGCTCCGCCGCGGCGCGCGCCACGCCGCCGGTCGTCGTGACGCTCGCGGCGCGCGACGAGGAGGGCCGGCTCGGGCCGCTCCTCGCGGCGTTCGACAGGCTCGAGTACCCGGGCAACGCGGTCGAGTTCGTGCTCGTCGACGACGGGTCGCGCGACCGGACAGGCGCCGAGCTGTCGGCCTGGGCCGAGTCCCGGACGAAAGCGCGCGTCCTGTCGATTCCCGCGTCGGTCGGGAAAGCCGAGGCGCTCAACCGCGCGATGGCGCTCGCGCCCGGCGCGGAACTCGTCGCGGTGTACGACGCGGACCTCCGTCCGCGTCCCGACTCGCTCGCGATCCTCGCCGCCGCGTTCGCCGACCCGCGCGTCGGTGCGGCGTCCGGCTACCGGCGGCCGAGCAACGCGCGGCGCACGCCGATCGCGGCGTACGCCGCCCTCGAGGCGTGGGTCCATCAGCTCGTCACGCAGCTGGGGAAGGAACGGTGCGGCTGGAACCCGACGACGATGGGCGGCCACTGCGTCTATCGCCGCGCCGCGCTCGACGAAGTCGGCGGGTTCCCGACGCGCGCCCTCGGCGAGGACATCGAACTCTCGCTCGGAATGGTCGCGGCGGGATGGCGCACGCGGTTCCTCATCGACGCGCTCGCCGACGGCCTCGTCGTCGAGTCGCTCGCGCGCTACTGGAACCAGCGCACGCGCTGGACGCGCGTCCTCTACGATTCGTCGAAGAAGGCGTCGCGGCTCGAGGGGTGGATGGTCGCGGCGGGCTACTCGGACCGGATCGTCTTCTTGCTCGCGATCGCGTTCGCCGCCGCCGGCCGGATGAGCGCCGCGTGGGCCGGCCTCTATCTCGTCCCACCCGTCCTCGCGATCGCGAGCGCTCTCTCGCGCGCGCGGGCGGGCCCGGGGTTCGCGCTCTACCTCGCCGCGTGGATTCTCCCGTTGTTCGCGCTCGACCTCGCGGTCACCGTCGTCGCGAGCGTCAACGGTCTCTTGAGGCGGCGGGTGTGCTGGCCGACCGGCGCGGAAAAACGCGCGGTGTAACGCGCCCCCGCCCCGCGCGCGCGCGACGTGCATCGGCGCGTCCGCCCCGCGCCCCATCCTGCTTTCCGCTTCGCCGCACCCCGCATCTGTGTTACAAAGACTCGATTCTCTACGTCCCTCGTCCGATCCTCGTCACTCCAGCACAGGAGATCTCCCGATGAGACGCACCGCCGTCGCGTTCCTGGCCCTGCTCCTCCTCGCGTCAGCGCCGGCGCACGCCGCGAAAGCCGCGAAGGCGCCGAAGGACTCGAAAGATTCGAAGAGCAAAGATTCGGCGCCGAAGACTCACGCCGACAGCCTCCTCTCGGCCGACACGTTTTCGGGCCTCGAGCTTCGCGGTATCGGGCCGGCCGTCACGTCGGGCCGCATAAGCGACATCGCGATCGACCCAAGCGACGAGAACACGTGGTACGTCGCCGTCTCGTGCGGGAACGTGTGGAAGACGAGCAACGCGGGCACGACGTGGACGCCGATCTTCGACGATCAGGCTTCGTACTCGATCGGCTGCGTCGCGATCGATCCGAAAGACCCGCTCGTCGTGTGGCTCGGATCGGGCGAGAACAACAGTCAGCGGAGCGTCGGCTACGGCGACGGCGTGTACAAATCGGTCGACGGCGGGAAGACCTGGGAGAACGTCGGACTCAAGGATTCGCAGCACGTCGGAAAGATCCTGATCGACCCGCGCGACTCCGACGTCGCGTACGTGGCCGCGCAGGGCCCGCTCTGGAACTCGGGCGGCGACCGCGGCGTCTACAAGACGACCGACGGCGGCGCGTCGTGGAATCGCGTGCTCGAGATCGACGAGAACACGGGCGCCAACGAGGTCGTGTTCGATCCGCGGAACCCCGACGTCCTGTACGCGTCCGCGTACCAGCGCGCGCGCCGCGTCTGGACGCTGGTCGACGGAGGGCCCGGCTCGGCGATCTACAAGTCGAGCGACGCCGGCGCGAACTGGAAGAAGCTCGAGAACGGTCTCCCGAAGGAGCAGATGGGCCGGATCGGCCTCGCCGTCTCTCCCGCGGACCCCGACGTCGTGTACGCGATCGTCGAGGCGGCGGACAAGGCGGGCGGGTTCTTCCGCTCGCGCGACGCCGGCGGAAGCTGGGAGAAGATGAGCGACGAGAACGCGTCGAGCCCGCAGTACTACCACGAAATCATCGCCGATCCGAAGGCCGTCGGCCGCGTCTACTCGATGGACACGTGGATGAGGGTGACCGAGGACGGCGGGAAAACCTTCTCGAAGGTCGGCGAGAAATACAAGCACGTCGACAACCACTCGCTCTGGATCGAGCCGACCAATACGGAGCACTTGATCGCCGGATGCGACGGCGGCGTGTACGAGACGTTCGACCGCGGAGCGACGTGGGAGTTCAAGGCGAACATGCCGCTCACGCAGTTCTACAAGGTCACCGTCGACAACGCGACCCCGTTCTACAACGTCTACGGCGGAACGCAGGACAACAACACGCTCGGCGGGCCGTCGCGCACGCTCACGGCGCACGGGATCCGAAACTCCGACTGGTTCGTCACGGTCGGAGGCGACGGGTTCCAGACGCAGGTCGATCCGACGGACCCGAACGTTCTCTACTCGCAGGCGCAGTACGGCGTGCTCGTCCGGTACGACAAGAAAAACGGCGAGACGATCGACATCCAGCCGCGCGCGGTGAAGGACGAGCCGCCGCTCCGGTGGAACTGGGACTCGCCGCTGATCCTCAGCCCGCATCAGCACACTCGTCTCTACTTCGCGGCGAACCGGCTGTTCCGGAGCGACGACCGAGGCAACTCGTGGCGCGCGGTGAGCCCCGACCTGACGCGGCAGCTCGACCGGAACCGGCTCGAGGTGATGGGCCAAGTCTGGAGCGTGGACGCCGTCGCGAAGAACGCGTCGTCGTCGTTCTACGGAAACATCGTGTCGCTCACGGAGTCGCCCGTGCAGGAAGGCCTCATCTACATCGGGACGGACGACGGGCTCGTGCAGGTCACCGAGGACGGCGGCGCGGCGTGGCGGAAGATCGCCGCGTTCCCGGGAGTGCCCGACCTGTCGTACGTTTCGCGCGTCACGGCGTCTTCGCACGACGCGAACGTCGTGTACGCCGCGTTCGAGAACCACAAGATGGGCGACTTCAAACCGTACCTCCTCCGGAGCGGCGACCGCGGCAAGTCGTGGACCTCGATCGCCGGCGATCTGCCCGAGCGCGGCTCAGTCCTCGCGGTCGTCGAAGACCACGTCGAACCGAAGCTCTTGTTTGCCGGCACGGAGTTCGGCGTCTTCTTCACGAATGACGGCGGGAAGCGCTGGATCCAGCTCAAGGGCGGGATGCCGACGATCGCGGTGCGAGACCTCGCGATCCAGCGGCGCGAGAACGACCTCGTCGTCGGGACGTTCGGCCGCAGCTTCTACATCCTCGACGACTACGCCGCGCTCCGGCGCGCGTCGCTCGACGTCCTCGACCGCGAGGCGGCGCTCTTTTCGGTGAAGCCCGCGCTCATCTTCGTGCCGTCGCAACCGCTCGGCCTCCGCGACAAGAGCATGCAGGGCGATGCGTATTACACCGCGCCGAACCCGCCGTTCGGCGCCGCGTTCACGTACTACCTCCGGGACGAAATCAAATCGAAGAAGAAGGCGCGGCGCGAGGCGGAGAAGGGAGCCGTCAAGAAGGGCGAGGACGTGTTCTACCCGAGCTGGGACGCGCTCCGCGCCGAGGACCGCGAGGAGGACCCGACGATCCTGCTCACCGTCACGGACGACGAGGGGAACGTCGTGCGCCGGATCGAAGGTCCGGTCAAGAAGGGCTTCCACCGAGTGGCGTGGGACCTCCGCTATCCGAACGCGTATCCGACGCAGCTTAAGCCGCCTTCGGACGACGACCCGTTTGCCGACGTGCCGGTCGGCCCGCTCGCCGCGCCGGGCCGCTACACGGTCGCCCTCGCGAAGCGCGTCGACGGCGTCGTCACGCCGCTCGCCTTGCCGGAGTCGTTCACGACCGAGCCGCTCGGCATCTCGAGTCTCCCGGCGCCCGACCGCGCGGCGCTCCTCGCGTTCCAGAAGAAGACCGCGCGGCTCCAGCGCGCTGCGCTCGGGGCCGTCGAGGCCGCGACGGAGGCGCAGAGTCGGATCGACCACGTCAAGAAAGCGCTCGACGACACGCCCGGCGCGGATCCGCGGCTGCGCGCGCGCGCGCGGGAGATCGAGTCGCGGCTGAAAGAAGTCGTCACGGACTTGAGCGGCGACAGGACGCTGGCGAAGCGGAACGAGCCGGCGCCGTCGTCGATCGTCGATCTCGTGCAGGGCGTCGCGATCGGGCACTGGTCATCGACGGCCGACGCGACGCGGACTCACCGCGAGGCGTACGAGATGGCGGCCGCGCGGTTCGGCGAAACGCTGGCCGAGCTGCGCGCGCTAGTCGAGACCGACCTCGCGAAGCTAGAAAACGACGCCGAAGCCGTCGGCGCCCCCTGGACCCCAGGCCGCGTCCCGCGATGGAACTCGGAGTGAGGGCAGGCGCGAACTCCTCGCCTCTGAGGCACGCCGCGTAGAAGTCTCCGCGACGGGGGAGAACCCTAGGCCTCCCCCTGGCCGCGCGCCTTACTTCGCCATCTTCAAAACGACGCGCGCCGACTCGCTCTTCGCCCGCGCGACGACGCGGACGTGATCGACTTTCCGGCCGTCTTTGAAATCGAGGAGCGAGTAGTGGCCTGGGCCATGCGTCTTCTCCTCGAAGTCGACGACCTGCGTCTCCCCGTTCTCGAACACGATCTCTGCGAACTGGGCCTGCACGCTCCCCGACACGACCTGCAGGTACATCTTCCGCCCTCGGTCGTTCACGTCGAGCGAAAACTCGGACCAGTCTTCCTCCTCGGTGAGCGTCTCGCCGTCTTCCCACACGAGGTGATCGGGCGCGGGCGCCGCGATCATCACCGGCGCCCAGACGAGCGGAGCGAGGAACACGCGCGGCCAGACGCGCACGGTGAACCGCGCCGGCCGAATGACGACGGCCGGAAACGTGCGCCGGAGCGGAAACCCGCGGCGAACGACGACGGCGCGGCGCGGGCCCCGATGGACGACGGTCTTGCCTCGCGGACCCTTGTGCACGACGGTCGTGCGGTGCGGCCCCTTGTGGACGACGGTGCGCTTGGCCTGCGCGGAACCGACGAGCCCGAGCATCGCAGCGACGAAGACAGCGGCGACAACAACTCGCTTCATGACGAGATCCCTTTCCTGGTAGACGGTTCCGCTCGCGACTGACGCGTGCTTCTAACGCGTGCCTCGCTTGGCGCCATCCCGGGGGAGGAGATTGATGTCGACGGTGTCGCCGGCGACGACGCTGACTCCTCGAGCATCGGCGCCCGCCTTCCCGCCCTTGACCGCGACCGTGTGAGCCCCCGGAGCGAGCCCCGTCAAGACGCACGGCGTCGAGCGGTTCGTCTCCTTGCCGTCGAGGACGACGCGAAGCTGCTGCGTGCCGGCGAAGACGTGGAGCGAGCCGGTCGTCGCGCCGGACCGGTCGCGCGCGGGTGCGCGCGCCGCTGGCCGCGCGGGCGCCTCGGCCGCCATCAGCGCGACGCTCTCCTCGCGCGCGATGCCCGGCTCGATCGTGACATCGCGCGTCGCGGCCACGTACCCTTCCATCTCGACGCGCAGCGTGTACGCTCCGGCGGCGAGTGAATCGAACGTGGCCGCCGGGCCGCGTAGAGTCTTGTCGTCGAGGCTCACGCGCGCGCGGGCGGGAGTCGTGCGCACGACGAGCGTCGCAAGCTGCGGCGCCGCCTTCACGGCGGGATTCGTCATCCTGCCGATGACGAACGCGAGGAGCGCAACGACGAGGGCGCCCCAGACGAACATCAAGATCATCCGCGCGCGACCGGCCGGCCGCCGCGCCGCGCCGGCGCCTTCCCTCTCGAGACCCGCGCCTCCGTCGCGCACGGCGCTGTGCGGCCCCGAGCCGCGGGCCCCTCGCCCGGCCGCGAGCCCCTCGGGGATCGGCAGGATCTCCGTCGGGCTCGTCATGCTCGACACGCCCGACAGAGCCTCGAGCGCGAACGCGAGGTCGTGCGCCGAGCGGAATCGGTCCTCCGGCTGCTTCTCGAGGCACCGCGCGACGATCCGCTCGAGGCCCGGCGGCAGGAGGACGCGCGCCGAATCGACTTCCGGCGGATCTTCCTTGAGGATCGCGTTCATCGTTTCGACGGCCGAGTCGCGCTCGAACGCGCGCTGGCCGGCGAGCATCTCGAACAGGATCGTCCCGAACGAGAAGATGTCCGAGCGCTGATCGACCGGAAGCCCGCGCACTTGCTCCGGCGACATGTACCCGACCGTCCCGAGAACGACGCCGGGAACGGTGTGACCCGCGCTCGTCATCGCGGACGTCGGGTCGGCCGGATTTCCCTCCGGTCCCAAGAGCTTCGCGAGCCCGAAGTCGAGGATCTTCACGCGGCCTTCGCGCGTGACGAACAGATTGTCGGGCTTCAGATCGCGATGGATGATTCCCTTGTCGTGCGCCGCGGCGAGTCCGCTGGCGGTCTGCAGAGCGAACTCGATCGCCTTGCGCTGCGGGATCGGGGCCGTGCGCAGTCGATCCTTCAGCGTCTCGCCCTCGAGCAGCTCGGTCACGAGGTACGGCGCGCCTTCGTGCGTGCCGAGGTCGTGAATCGCGAGGATGTTCGGGTGGTTGAGCGCGCCGGTTGATCGCGCCTCCTGCTCGAACCGGCGGAGGCGGTCCGGGTCGCGCGCGAACGACTTCGCGAGGACCTTGATCGCGACCTCTCGCCCGAGCCGCGGATCGCGCGCGCGGTACACCTCGCCCATCCCGCCCGCGCCGATCTGCGAGATGAGTTCGTAGGGGCCGAGGAGCGTGCCGGGTAGTAGCGTCATGCGGCGGATAATATCACGGTCGGTCGCGTGCGGGAGAACGTGGAAAAACTTGGGCGCCGCGCGCCTACTGCCAGCGCTTCCGGCGTAGGCCGAGGTCGACGATCGCCTGAAGGAGGTCCGCGTACGACGTCCCGTCGGCGTGCGCAGCCCGCGCGAACTCCTCGCGCTCGGCGATCTCAGGGTTCGGGTTCGCCTCGAGGAAATACAGCTCCCCGCCTGGCGACAGCCGGTAGTCAATCCGCGCGTACCCGTCCAGCTCGAGGATCTTGAAGATCCGCTTGCTCGTCCGCACGATCGACGCCGCGACCGCCGCCGGGAGGTCCTTCGCGGGCCGGTCCTCGATCTCGTGCTTCTGCTGGTACCGAACGTCGTGCTTCACCCGCTCGGTCGCGATCGCCGCGCTCCCCGCCGCCATCTTCTCGAACACGAGCTCCCACGTCGGGAGCACGCGGAGCCGCTTGTTCCCGATGATCGCGACGTACAGCTCGCGCCCCTCGATGAACTGCTCGACGATCGCGTCGGTCCCGACGCTATCGTGCACGAACCGCACGCGCTCGATCAGTTTCTCCATCGAGTCGACGATCGACGCCTGCGAGATCCCGATCGACGACTCCTCGCTCAGACTCTTGACGATCACCGGAAAGTCGAACCCGCGAAGCCGGACCGGCCGCCGCCCTTTCGGGAAAACGAGGAACCCGGGCGTCCGGATGCGATGGTACGTGAGGAGCTTCTTCGCGAGCGCCTTGTCTTTCGCGAGCACGAGGCCGCGCGGGTTGCAGCCCGTGTAGCAGACCTTCATCAGCTCGAGGAAGCTCGGCACGTGGTGGTCGAACGAGCGCTGGCCGTGGAACTGCTCGATCAGGTTGAACACGATGTGCGGCTTCCAGTCGGCGATCGCGACGCGGATCGGCGCCAGCTCGTCCTCGACGCCGAGCGGCCGCACTTCGTGGCCGATCTCCCGGAGCGTGGTGATCACGTCGAACTCGGTTTTCCACTTGTAGATTTCCTCTTCCGTGTGGCCTTCGAGCGTGTCCGGTGGGAGAAAATCCGGATCGCTTAGCAGGAGAATGCGGAGCGTCCGCTCGGGACGGCGCCGCCTCACAGAGGAAGCCAGCTCCGCCGCGTGTAGAGCGACTGGATCGTCTTGACGGTGAGGAGCATGGCGAAGTCAACGCGAAGACGGCGCTCGTTTCCGACGGCATGAAGCCGCAGTTGCCGGCAGCGGCGAATCATCTCGGTGAGGACCTGCTCGAGAGTGAACTGGTACTCGCCCGTCCAGCGCGCGACGAGCGTCCGGACTTCGGCGCGGTTCCGCCGGATGAACGACGATGCCAGCTCGCGGGCGCGATGCTCGGGCGCGTTCGAGAACAGCTCGCGCAGCTCGCGGTCGTACACGTCGGGGAGCGGGGCGAGGTAGTGGCCGCGCTTCATCTCGTAGTGCTCGCGGAGCGTCGTGCGGAGCGAGCGGAGCGGATCGACTTGGAGCCGCGTGTGGACCGGCGGCGATTCGTCGCGCAGCTCCTCGACGAGCGATTCGACCGATTCGAGCTTGCGGAGAGCGGGCCATCCCGCATAGCGATTGCGCCACAGCCCGCGCGGCTGCAGCCACACCGCGAACGTCTCGGCGAAATCCTCGACCGGATGGCTCTGCGCGTAGTAGAGACGAAGATGTTGGACGAACCGGCGGCTCGCGGGGTTCGGCTTGTAGAAGTCGGGGTATTTTTTCGACGACGAGCCGAACGCTTTTTGCCAGGAGCGGCGTCGGTGGAGCCGGTACGCGTGCTGGAGCGCGTGCCCCGCCTCGTGCCGGAGGATCCGCATGCACTCCTCGGCCGTGCCGCCCTCGACTTCGAGCATCTGGCTCCGCTCGAGGCGCATCAGACGCGGGTGCGTCAGGTAGAACGGGATCGCGAAGCCCGGCACGTTGTGCGGCGAGAACCACTCGTGCGAGAGCCACACGTGCGGGCGGACGCGAATCCCGCGCCGCTCGAGCTCGGCGTACAGCCGCTCGACGCACGGCTCGAGCCACGTCCCTTCGATCTGCACGCCGAGGTCGCGCAGCCGAAGGTCGAGGAGTTTTTCGTTGGAGTAGGCGGACCAGGGAAAGCGGCGTCGTGCCATCGGGTCCCGGGATGATGCCGGGGCGCGGCAAGGGGAATCAAGCGGCGATTTCAGGCGCTCGCTGCGACCATGTCCGACGTTCGCCTCACCGTGGGAATCTGGCCGACTCGGGTCGCGAGAGTAGCCAAACGCGATCGGACGTCGTGCGGCAATTCCGGCAGATCCCCATCCTGAAAGTACGCGAGCGCCTTGAGCGTGATCAACGGATTGAATGAAGCGCCGTACAGCGCCGCTGCGGCGGCGAGAGCATCCTCCAGAGTCGTGCCGCGAGAAAGGATCGCGTCGATGTCCATGTAGTCCTTCCTCTCCGCCCGCTGCTGAACGACGGCCATCTTCGTCGCGGCCAGGTCGATCAGCGCGCCGACCCAGAGGCCGTTGTCGTCGCAGCGTTCCGGCGCGCCGACGCGGCCGATGCCGAGACCGCCGAAGAACGAGAGTCGCACGGGACGGCCGCGCGCGACCGAAACCGTCAGAGTGTTCGTCGCAATCTGAAGCGTCTCGCTTGCGGCGAGAAGCGGGATCTCGCCTCGAAGTGCTTCGGCGGTGAACGACTCCGATGAGAAAAAGTCGAAGTCCACCGACTGGCGATGGCCCAATCGGATCGCGACGGCCGTTCCGCCGTACAGGACGAACCGATCTGGGATCTGCTGCAACTCGGGCCACAGCGTTCGCTGATGGTCCGGCAGCGTGCTCAGGTTCGGCAGCAACGAATCACTCGGCGCGATGGACGGCGAAGGGAGCTTTCACGGAAACGTTCTGACGGGAAGCGGCGGGACCGGCGTGTTGCCAAACACCAGATGCCAGTAGTTCCAGGAACGCGGATCGAAGACGCCGGGAGGCGCTTCGCGAAGCGCGTCGCGGAAGAGAGTGTCGCCGAGGACGCGGCGGGCGATCACTACATCGTTCCACGCGCCGAGCGCCATGACCTGACAGGCGAGCCGCTTCGGATTGTTTCGGCTGGACTCGCTCGGCTCCCACCAGAAGAGTTTGCGGGCGATCGCATCGAGCGCGCTCGACTCGTTGGCCGTCGAATACTGGTCGCTCATCTGCTGGATCCTCTCACGGGTGTCCACGCGCGAAGGCGCGCGCTTGAACGCGCGGCGGCCACCTCAAGACGACGAGCTTCATCGTCCGACGCTAGATCTTCCCCAACGCCCGCAGGATCACTTCCGGCGTCAGCGGGATCGTGCGGATCCGCACGCCGATCGCGTTGAACACCGCGTTCGCGATCGCGGGCGCTGGCGGGTTGATCGGGACCTCGGCGACGGCCTTCGCGCCGTACGGGCCGGTCGGCTCGTACGTGTCGACGAGGATCGCCTTCACGTTGGGGAGGTCCTCGGGCGACGGGATCTTGTAGTCGAGGAACGACGCGTTCCGCATCCGGCCCTTGTCGTCGAAAAGCATCTGTTCGCAGAGCGCGTAGCCGACGCCCATCGCGGTCGCGCCCTCGGCTTGACCCTCCGCCTGCATCGGGTTGATCGCGGTGCCGCAGTCGACGGCGGCGACGTATCGGAGGAGCTTCACCTCGCCGGTCTCGGTGTCGACCTCGACATCGGCGAGACCGGCGGCGAACGGCGGCGGCGAGTCGGGCGAGCAGTGCGATCCGGTGCCGATGATCTGGTGGTGCTCGGTGTACATCGAATGGAGCGCAACCTGCGACATCGTGACGGAGCGGCCGTCGGGCGCGGTCACGCGGTCCTCGCGCGCGACGAGCGTCGCGGGATCCGTCTTGAGCATCCGGCCCGCGAATTCGAGCACCTGCCGCCGCGCGTCGTCGCACGCCGCCTTCACGGCGCCGCCCGACACGTACGTGATCGACGATGCGTACGCGCCGACATCGAACGGCGTGAGGTCCGTGTCGGCCGTGTAGATGATGATCTTGTCGAGCGCGACGCCGAGCGTTTCGGCGGCGATCTGCGCGAGGACGGTGTCGGCGCCGGTCCCGATGTCGGTCGCGCCCGTCGTCACGTTCCACGAGCCGTCCTCGTTGATCTTGCAGCTCGCCGAGCCCCAATCGACGCCCGCGATCCCGCTCCCTTGCATCGCGAGCGCGATGCCGAGGCCGCGGCGGATCGCGCCGGCGCCCCCGCCCGCCTTCGCATTCCGCCGCGCCCACCCGATCTCCGCGGCGCCCTCGTCGATACACTTGATCAGCCCGTACGAGTTCATCGAGCGGGGGAACCCGTGGCCGCCTTCGCCGAGCGCGACCGACACCGGGTCCATCTCACCCTCGCGGATGACGTTCTTCTTGCGGAACTCGAGCGGATCGACGCCGAGCGCGTGGGCCGCTTCGTCGACCGCGCTCTCGACGGCGTAAAACCCTTGCGGCGCGCCGTAGCCGCGGAAAGCGCCGGCGACCGGCCGGTTCGTGTAGACGATGTCGGCGTGGAAGCGGAGCGCCTTCGCGCGGTAGAGCGGAAGCACCTTCGACCCCGCGCATCCGGTCACCGTGAACCCGTGCGTGCCGTACGCGCCCGTGGACGACAACACGTTCATGTCGATCGCGCGGATCTCGCCGGTTTTCATCGCGCCGAGGCGGACGCGGATCCGCATCGCGTGGCGCGTGCGGCTCGAGCGGAACTCGTCCTCGCGCGTGTTCTCGATCTTGACCGGCCGGCGCGTCGCGATCGCGAGCGCCCCCGCCGCGTCCTCGAGCAGCATCTCCTGCTTGTTGCCGAAGCCTCCGCCGATCCGGGGCTTGACGACGCGCACCTGCGCGACCGACAGCCCCAACTCGGGCGCGATGATCCGCCGCGTGTGGTACGGCACCTGCGTCGAGGTTCGCACGAACAACCGCTCGTCCTCGTCGACGTAGGCGACCGTGACGTGCGTCTCGAGGTTCGCGTGCTGGACAGGGCCGACGTCGTACGTCTGGTCGATCACGATGTCGCTCTCGGCGAGCGCAGCCTCGACGTCGCCCGTCGCGAAATCGATCGTCGATTGGAGGTTGCGCGCGGCGTCCTTGATCCCCTTCGAGTCGGGCTCGTCGTGGATGACGGGCGCGCCCGGCTTCATCGCCTCGGCAGGGTCGAACACGGCCGGGAGGATCTCCCATTCGATCGACGAGAGGAGCACGGTCGCGGCGTCCTCGGCGGCGAGGCGCGTGTCGGCGGCGATCAGCGCAACGCGGTCGCCGACGAAGCGGACCTTCGAGTCGAGCAGGTACGCGTCATACGGCGAAGGCTCCGGGTACGACTGCCCAGCCGTCGTGTGCGCCACGCGAAGGACGTCTTCGTGCGTGAGGACCGCGCGCACGCCCGGCACCGCGCGCGCCCGCGTCGCGTCGATCTTCTTGATCCGCGCGTGCGCGTGCGGGCTCGCGACGATCTTCCCCCAGAGAAGTCCGGGGATCGCGACGTCGTCGGTGAACGTGCCGCGTCCGTTCGCGAGCTTCACGCCGTCCACCTTCACGACGTTTTCGCCGACGGTGATGAAACGCTTCTCGGTCGCGCGCTCCTCGCCCGCCTCGATCGCTTGCTTGATCGAAGCTCGCGTCGCCTTGTCTGTCATCGGCGGGCTGCTTGGCTTTGGGTTCATGGCGTCGGTACTCCGTGGATCGCGATCGACATCATCTGTCGGCGACCAGCTCCAGCCCGAGACGGCCATGCTCGGACTCTGAATTCGGGTTCACGGTCAGCCGGTACGTGTATCGCCCCGGCTCGAGAGTCTCCTCTCCGACAAAGTCGACTGGCTGGAGGACACCCCGCATTCCGGCGAACTGGAGCTCGACGTACGCGTAGCTGTACGCCATGCCCACGACTCTGTACTCCGACGATTCCCCAGCCTGGATCGTGCCGTAGAACTCACGCTGTTCCGAGAAGTCGACGAGGACCGAATCGTACTGAACCTCGGAGGAGTTCTGCACTCGGATCGCCACGGACTCGTCCTGCACCCGGGTCCGCACAGATCCGCCGTCGCCGCATCCCGTGAACACGCCTGCGAAAAGGGCGAGCCCGACTCCGAACGCCGCACGCCTCATCTTACGACCGTGCGCAGCCGCTTCTGCGCCGCTTTCACCGCCTCGATCGGCTTCACGTAGCCGGTGCAGCGGCAGAGGGTCATCGTCTCGCGAATCTCGGTCTCGGTCGCGTCGGGGTGCTCGTCGAGGAGCGCCTTCGCGGTGAGGATCATTCCGGGCGTGCAGAATCCGCATTGGATCGCGCCGTGCGTGAGGAACTCTTCTTGTACCGGGTCGAGGTGGCCGCCGCGGGCGAGGCCCTCGACGGTCACGATCTCGCGGCCGTCGGCCTGCATCGCGAGCGTGAGGCACGAGTCGATCACTTTGCCGTCGAGAAGGACCGCGCACGCGCCGCAATCGCCCGTCTCGCACACGCGCTTGACGCTCCAGTAGCCCTCGCGGCGGAGCGCGTCGAGCAGGAGATCGTGGAGCGCGACCTCGAACATCCTCGCCTCGCCGTTGACCGTCACTCGGATCTTCCGCATCGGAGTCGTCTCGTCGCTCACGGGGCTATTCCTCCGGGAGCCCGCTGATTTCGGCGAGCGCGCGGCGCGCGAGGACGCCGGAGACGTGGCGACGGTACGTCTCGCTGGCGCGGACGTCGGAGATCGGGCGAACGGCGCGGCGGACGGCGGCGGCGGCCTCTTCGAGGAGCGCGCGCGTCGCGGCCTTCCCGCGGAGGAGATCCTCCGCTTCGCGCGCGCGGAACGGCGCGGGCGCGACGGCGCAGAGCGCGATCCGGACGTCCTCGATGACGGGCGGACCTCCGGCGCGGGCCGCGCGGCCATCGCCGCTGGCGCTGCTCACGCCGCCGCCCGAAGTCGTGCCGCCCGCCGCGGCGAACCGCGCCGACACGCCGACGTTGACGAGCGCGATGTCGCGCCACACGCGGCCGATTTTCTTCCACGCGCCCCGCCACTCGCGAAACGCCCGCGGAATCCGGATCTCGCGAATCATCTCGCGCGCTGCGAGGACCGTCTTCCGCGGCCCCGTGAAGAACTCCGCGATCGGGATTTGGCGTTCGTGGATCTTGCCACCGGCCGCGCTCACCGCGACGACGACCGCGTCGAGCGCCATGAGCGCCGATGGCGGGTCGGCCGCCGGCATCGCGTTCGCGACGTTTCCTCCGATCGTCGCCATGTTGCGGATTTGGAGCGTCCCAAAGATTCGGCAGGAGGTATTTAGGATTCCGTCAGCGAACGATTGCACGAGCGCCGATCGCGAGATCGACTCGATCGAAGTCGTCGCGCCGATCCGAAGCGCGCCGTCTTCCTCGCGGATGTAATCGAGTTCGAGCTGCGAGATGTCGAGCAGCGTGTCGTAGCCGTGATCGACGAGGAGGAGATCGGTCCCGCCGCAGAGGATTTCGATCGAGTCGGCGCGCTCGGCCAGGAGGCGCGCCGCATGCTCGACCGATTCGGCACGAACGTAGTCTTTGATTCCTCGCAGCATTCACTCTCCCGGTGAGCCGTTCCCTGCGGGATGGCCGGACGATCACTAACTCTACATGCCGGGTCAGCTTACCATCGGCGGCGGGGCGCTGACCAGGGGCGTCGTGGCAGCGATTCGCTTCGGCGAACTCGCGCGAGTCGCGGGGCTCCGAGCTTAGCCCGCGACGAGCCGCCGCGCCGCGACCCGGTGCTGGGCGATCGCGCGTTCCAAGTCGAAATCGACGAACCGCCCGCCGCGGATCCGCACGCGCCCGTTCACGACGAGCGTGTGGACGCGCGTCGTCGTCGTCAGGAGGAGCGCGGCCAGCGCGTCGTGCGCGCCCGCGTGCTCTACGCCGTCGAGCGAGAACAGCGCGACGTCGGCGGCGAACCCTGGCGCGATCCGTCCGACGTCGTCGCGGCCGAGGCACGCGGCGCCCTCGACGGTCGCCATCCGGAACGCCTCCTCGACCGCGAGCGCCTCCGCGCCGTGCGCGACGCGCGTCAAGAGAAGCGCCTGCCGGCACTCGGCGATCAGGTTCGACGAATCGTTCGACGCGCTGCCGTCGACGCCGATCCCGACGGGCGCGCCCGCCGCGCGGAGCGCCTGCACGCGCGCGATCCCCGACCCGAGCCGCATGTTCGACGATGGGCAGTGCGCGACGCCGACCCGCGCGCGCCCGAGCCGCGCGACCTCGCCGTCGTCGAAGTGGATCCCGTGCGCGAGCCACGTCCGCTCGCCGAGCCAGCCCATCTCCTCGAGGTAATCGACCGGCCGGCGGCCGTACCGCGCGATCGAGTACGCGACGTCTTCCGCGTTCTCGGCGAGGTGCGTGTGGAGCGTCACGCCGAGCCGCGTCGCGAGCGCGGCCGTGTCGCGCATCAGCTCGGGCGTCACGGAGAATGGGCTGCACGGCGCGAGGCCGACGCGACACATAGAGTACCGCGCCGCGTCGTGATGCGTGGCGACCGCGTGCTCCGACGCTGCGAGTATCGCGTCGTGCGACTCGACGACCGCCTCGGGCGGAAGCCCGCCATCCTTCTTCGAGAGCGACATTGACCCGCGCGTCGCGTGCAGGCGAATCCCGATCTCTCGCGCCGCCGCGACTTCCGCCTCGAGCCCGCCGCGCGCCCGCTCCGGATAGATGTAGTGGTGGTCCGACGTCGTCGCGCACCCGGAAAGCATCAGCTCCGCCATCCCGATGAGTGCGCCGAGCCGCACCGCCTCGTCGTCGAGCCGCGCCCAGATCGGGTAGAGCGACTCGAGCCACGGGAAGAGCGAGCAGTTGACGGCGGGGAGCCACGCGCGCGTGAGCGTCTGGAAGAGATGGTGGTGCGTGTTGACGAGGCCGGGGATTGCGACGAGCCCGCTGGCGTCGATCGTCTCGTCGGCGCGCGCGTGCTCGTCGGGCGGCTCGCCCGCGCCGACGGCGCGGATCGCCGGCCCTTCGATCGCGATCCATCCGCCGCGGATTTCGCGGCGGCTTCCCTCGCGCGCGTCCTCGAACAGACCGATCGTGTCGATGTTCCTGATGAGAAGCGTCGTGCTCACGGCGCGGACGATATCACGGCTCGAGATCCGTTTCTCGCTTGCGACAGCGAAATCGACCGCTAGAATCCCCGCATGCCGACGCCCGCCTCCCACTACGGCATCGTCTACGGTCTCCACGCGCGGCCTCCGCTTCGCGAGACTCTCTTCGTCGGTCTGCAGCACACGCTCGCGATGTTCGCCGGGATCGTCACGCCACCGCTCCTGATCGCGACGAGCCTCGGCCTTCCGCCGCACGAAACGAGCTTCTTCGTGAGCATGGCGTTGTTCGCTTCCGGTATCTCGACGATCACACAGGTGATGCAAGTGGGCGCCGTCGGCTCCGGCCTCCTCTCGGTGCAGGGCACCTCGTTCGTCTTCCTCGCGCCTGCGCAGGCGGCTGGAGCGGTCGGCGGCATTCCTCTGATGCTCGGGATGAGCATCGCGGCGGCTCCGATCGAGATTGCCCTCTCGTTCTGTCTCGGGTTCGCGCGGCGTCTCTTCGCGCCGATCGTGACGGGGACGGCGGTCATGATGATCGGCTTCTCGTTGATCCACGTCGGCATGACGAACTTCGCGGGCGGGTTTGGCGCGCCCGATTTCGGGAGCGCGCAGAATCTCGCGATCGGATTTTTCGTGATCGCCGTGATCGTGCTCTTCTACCGGATCGGCCGCGGCGTCTGGCGCGTGGGCGCGGTGACGTTCGGACTGATCGCGGGCTACGCGCTCGGCGCCGCGCTCGGCGTCGTCGACTTCGGACCGGTGCGCGACGCCGGCTGGTTCCTCGCGCCGATCCCGTTCCACTACGGCTACGCATTCGACGCGCGGTTCCTCGCGCCGTTCTGCATGGCGTATCTCGTGACGACGCTCGAGTCGGTCGGCGACATCACGGCGACGTCGCAGGTCTCCGGCGAGCCCGTGTCTGGGCCGGTCTACATGAAGCGGTTGCGCGGCGGCGTCTTGGCGGACGGGCTCAATTCAATTCTCGCGGCGATTTTCAATTCGCTCCCGAACACGACGTTTGCGCAGAACAACGGAGTGATCCAACTCACTGGGGTCGCGAGCCGGATCGTCGGCTACGCGACGGCGGCGATCCTGATGGTGCTCGGCGCATTGCCGAAGCTGGGGGCACTCGTCGCGACGATGCCGCGGGCGGCGCTCGGCGGCGCGACCGTCGTTCTGTTCGGGCTCGTCGCGATGGCCGGCGTTCGGATCGTCGCGCAGGCCGGGTTCTCCGGCCGCACGATGCTGATTCTCGCGGTCGCGTGCGGGCTCGGGATCGGGTTCGAACAGGTCCCCGGTGCGCTCTCCGGGCTCCCCTCCGCGGTGCGGCCGTTCGTGGGCTCGCCGCTCGCGATCGGGACGCTCTCCGCGCTCTTCCTCAACTTGGTGTTCCCGCCCGACGCGGCGAACGACGCGGAGCTCGACCTCGTGACGACGGGGGAGGACCGCACGTGAAGGCGGTCGTGATGCGCCAGCACGGCGGGCCGGAGGTCTTGGGCTACGAAGAGATCGCCGATCCGTCGCCGGCGCCCGACGAGGTGCTCGTCCGCGTGCGGGCGTGCGGCGTCAACAACCTCGACACGCAGATCCGCCGCGGGATCCCGGGGGTCGCGATCGACCTGCCGCACGTGCTCGGCTGCGACATCGCGGGCGAGGCCGTCGCGACGGGCGAGCGGGTGATCGTGTCGCCCGGCGTCGGTTGCGGCGCGTGCGCGGCGTGCCGCGCCGAGAACGACAGCGCGTGCGCGCGGTACGCGATGCTCGGCTACCAGCGGCACGGCGGCTACGCCGAGCTCGTCCGCGTTCCCGCGCGCGCCGTCCTCCCGGTGAGCGATCGCTGGTCGTTCGAAGAGTGGGCGTCGGCTCCGCTCGTGTTCCTGACGGCGTGGCGCATGTTGTTCACGCGCGCGCGCCTCGCGTCGGGTGAGACGGTCCTCGTCCTCGCGGCGGGGAGCGGCGTCGGGATCGCGGCGGTCCAACTGGCCAAGCACGCGGGCGCCCGCGTCATCGCGACCGCGGGGAGCGACGCGAAGCTCGAGAAGGCGAAGGCGCTCGGCGCGGACGCTGGCGTCAACTACACGCGGGACGGTTGGCACAAGGAGGTGCGCCAGCTCACGGACGGCGCGGGCGCGCACGTCGTCATCGAGCACACCGGCGCGGACACGTGGCCGGGGAGCTTAGCCGCGCTCGCCCGCGGCGGGCGCCTGGTGACGTGCGGCGCGACGACCGGCCCGCACGTCGCGCTCGACATCCGCCACCTGTTCGTCAAGCAGCTCTCGATCCTCGGCTCGTACATGGGATCGCTCCGGGAGCTGCGGGACGTTGTCCTACTTCTCGAGCGCGGCGACGTGGCGCCCGTCGTCGACACCGTTTTCCCGCTCGCCGAGGCACGCGCCGCGCACGCGAGAATCGCTTCTCGCGGGCTGTTCGGGAAGATCGTCCTCGCGCCGTAGCGCGCTCCAAGATCCTGGCGCTTCGGTCCCGCGGCTCCGCCCTCCACGGCCCCGCGTCGCACGGTCCAACCTCCCACGAGGCCGAAAATAATCCTTGACGCGCGCCGCGAGATGCATAAAAATGCGCGGCTATGAATAATCACGCTTCGGGTTCGGCGCCGCATCGCCGAGAGGAAATCTTGAGAATCGTCCGGGAGGAGGCCGTCCGCTCGCAGGAGGAGCTCCAGCGGCTCCTGCGGCGGCGCGGGTTCGTCGTTACCCAACCGACGCTCTCGCGCGACATCAAGGACCTGGCGCTCGTGAAGACTCAATCCGGCTACGCGATCCCGGCCGATGCGGCGCGCGAGGCGACGTCGACCGCCTTGCCGGGGGAGGATCGGCTCGATCGCGCCCTCCGCGAGTTCGTCCTGTCCGTCGAGCGGGCCGGGACGCTCGTCGTCATCCGGACGCCCCCGGCCGCCGCGCAGCCCGTGGCCCGCATCCTCGACGCCTCGTCCCTTCCTGGGTTAGCCGGCTGCGTCGCCGGCGACGACACGATCCTCGTCGCGGCGCGAAACGGGGCCGCGGCGGCGCGGCTCGCGCGGCGATTCCTCCAGCCGATCCATCCGTCGCGCGCGGGCCGCCGGCCGCGTCCGGCGCGGCGCGCCTGAGTGCGGGCGACGCATCGTTCACCGGCGGAGCGCGCTGATCGTCCCGTGACGCAGCGCGTTTCGATCGTCGGCGCGACCGGCTACTCCGGCGCGGAACTCGCCGCGCTTCTTGCGCGGCATCCGCGCGCGGAGGTCGTCGGCGCGTACGGGTCCGGCGCGTCCGCGCCGACGCCGTTCGGCGCGCTCCATCCGTCGCTCGCCGGGCGGAGCGGGCCCGAGGTCGAGCCGTTCTCCGTCGAGCGCGCGGTTCGATCGGGCGCCGCCGTCGCGTTCCTCGCGACGCCGAACGAGACGTCGGCCGAGGCCGCGCCGCGGCTTCTCGACGCGGGCCTCGCCGTCGTCGATCTCTCGGGCGCGTTCCGGCTGAGGAACCCGGAGGACTACCCGAAGTGGTACGGGTTCGCACACCCGCGGCCCGACCTTCTGGCGTCCGCGGTCTACGGCCTTCCCGAGTGGGCTGACGGCGGGCTGTCGGGCGCGCGCCTCGTCGCGAACCCGGGATGCTACGCGACGGCGATTCTGCTCGCGCTCAAGCCGATCTTGTCGCTCCTCGACCCGCGGGCCGCGATCGTGTGCGACGCGAAGAGCGGCGTCTCGGGCGCCGGCAAGCGGAGCGAGGTCGCCTACTCGTTCACCGAGCTGGAGGGAAACTTCAAGGCGTACGGCGTCGGCGACCACCGCCACGAGCCCGAGATGCGTCAGGGTCTCGACCTCGGCCCCGACGCTCCGTTCGTGTTCGTCCCGCATCTCCTCCCGGTCGCGCGCGGAATCCTCGCGACGATTCACGTGACGCTCGCGCGCGCGGCGGAGCCATTCGAGTTGAGCGCGGCATTCGCGGCGGCGTACGCGCGCGCGCCGTTCGTCCGCGTGCGGCCGCCCGGCCAACTCCCCGAGCTCAGGCACGTCGTCGGGACGCCGCGCGCGGAAATCGGGTTCGTCCTCTTGCGCGGCGGGTGGCAGGCGGTCGTCGTCTCGGTGATCGACAACCTCCTCAAAGGCGCGGCCTCGCAAGCTGTGCAGAACTTCAATCGCATGCATGGGTTCGCCGAGACGGAAGGGCTCTCGTGACGGCGGCGCGCGCGCCGCGGTCGAACCGGGCGAAGTCTTCCGGCGGGCGGACCGATCCGGGTGCTCTCACCGTCGTGAAGCTCGGCGGAAGTCTTCTCGAAAGCGGGGCGTTCCGGAACGCGGCGATCGAAGCGATCGCGCGGCGCTTCGCCGCCGGCTCGCCGCTCGTCGTGGTGCACGGCGGCGGGAAGCGGGTCGATGCGTTCCTTTCGAAGATGGGGATTCCGAAGCGGATTCACCGCGGTCTTCGCGTGACGGACGAGCGGACGCTCGACGTCGTCGTCGCGGTGCTTGCGGGCTTCGTGAACAAGTCGCTCGTCGGCGGACTGAGCGCGGCCGGCGTTCCCGCTGCGGGCCTGTCGGGCGCCGACGGCGGGACGCTCCGCGCGGAAATCCATCCGCCGGTCGACGGCGTCGATCTCGGCCGCGTCGGGCGCGTCGCGTCGTCCGACCCTCGACTCGTCCGCGCGCTGCTCGGCGCGGGGTTTCTTCCGGTCGTCGCATCGGTCGCGATCGGGCCGGACAGCGGGCTTCTGAACGTGAACGCCGATGCGGCGGCGTCGGCCCTCGCCGCCGCGCTCGGGGCGCGCCGCCTCGTCTTCTTCACCGACGTCGAAGGCGTGCTCGACGATCGCGGGCGCCTGATCGATCGGCTCGGGACCGACCGGGCGCGGGCGCTCCTCACTTCGGGCGTCGTGACCGGCGGGATGCTGCCGAAGCTCGCGGCGTGCCTCGACGCGGCGGCGGCGGGCGTCGCCGAGATACAGATCGCCGGGCCGTCGCGTCACGCGTCGGTTCTCGCCGACGGAACGGGAGGGACATCCCTTGTCGCTGCCTAGCCCGCACGAAATCCTGCACGATCTTTCGCCCGACATTTCGCCCGCGGCCGTCGAGGCGCGCGCGGCCGCGCGCCTCCTCAACACGTACGCGCGCTCGCCGTTTCATCCGCGCTCGGGGAGAGGCGCGCGGCTCGTCGGCGCGGACGGCCGCGTGTGTTGGGACCTCCTCGCGGGAATCGCCGTCAACGTGCTCGGCCATCGCCACCCACGAATTGTGCGGACTCTCCGCGCGGAGGCGTCGAGTCTTCTCCATGTCTCCAACCTGTACCACCACCCGGCGCAAGGGCTCCTCGCCGAGCGTCTCGTCGCGGCGTCCGGCCTGTCGCGCGCGTTCTTCTGCAACAGCGGGACGGAGGCGAACGAGGCGGCGCTCAAGTTTGCGCGGCTCGCGAACCCGGGGCGAAGCGGCATCGTCGCGCTCGATGAGAGCTTCCACGGCCGGACGCTCGGTGCGCTGTCGATCACCGGACACGAGGCGTACCGCGCGCCGTTCCTCCCGCTCGTGCCCGGCGCGACGTTCGTCCCGCCGAACGACGTCGCCGCCCTCGAGCGAGCCGTCGCGCCCGACACGTCGGCGATCTTCCTCGAGACGATTCAAGGCGAGGCGGGCGTCATCCCGCTCAGCGCGGCGTTCCTCGGCGCGGCGCGCCGCGCGGCCGACCGCGTCGGGGCGCTTCTCGTGTTCGACGAGGTGCAGTGCGGCCTCGGCCGAACCGGCCGAATGTTCGCGTTTCAACACGCCGGCGTCGTCCCCGACATCGTGACGCTCGCGAAGCCGTTGGGCGGCGGGCTCCCGCTCGGCGCGGTGCTCGCGGGTCCGGCGCTCGACGGACTGATCAAGCCGGGGCAGCACGGGACGACGTTCGGCGGCAACCCGCTCGCGTGCCGGCTCGGGATCGAGGTGCTGTCGGAGATCGAGGAGGCGCGTCTCCTCGAGCGCGTCGAGACGCTCGGCGTGTGGCTGGCCGTCGCGCTCGCGCGGCTCGCGCGGCGCGTCCCCGCGATCGTCGAGGTTCGCGGCCGGGGCCTGATCTGGGGGATCGAGCTCGATCGCGAAGCAGGCCCGATCATCTCGCGTCTCTTGGAGCGCGGTTTCGTCGTCGGCTCGGCGCGCGAGCGGGTGATCCGCCTCCTGCCTCCGTTCGTCGTC
>Ga0247727_10004466_pt1 | contig 29641 bp, 27 predicted proteins | sample WisWelCaveWW1625_FD_202498 | JGI IMG/M metagenome (GOLD analysis project Ga0247727, IMG submission 202498) | Biofilm microbial communities from Wishing Well Cave, Virginia, United States - WW16-25 | ecosystem: Environmental > Aquatic > Deep subsurface > Groundwater > Cave microbial mat | place...
CAAAACTCTCCAGGGAAAGCTGATAAAACAGCGCACGTTGCGGATTCGATTCCCCCATCATCGGCAGATCCTCCTGCCGAGTATCCTACGCGATTCTAGACTGATTTTGTCAGCAGCCTGTTAGCCCGGATTATTCATGAAGCGCCGTAGCGAGACTGCGGAGATGCCCGAAATGGTGAACGATTTCGGCGTTTGGCACCGCAGGCTGACTTCCCAGTACGTCGAGGAGGCAAACGCTGAAATCGTTCGCCAGGTCGAGCAGATATGCAATCGCAGTAGGCGCTTCATGAATAATCCGGGTTAGGCGCGGTTTTGGCCGCGTGCGTCGAGCTGTTCCCGAAAGAAGCGCATGACAGCGCGGTAAAGGTTGTCTCCCGATCCCTGATCTTCACAGCCCGTGTCGACGTTGGGGTTATCGTTGACTTCGATCACTAGGAAACGGCCGTCGATTTCCTTGATGTCGACGCCGTAAAAGCCATTGCCGATCCAACGCGCGCTCGCGCGCGCTAGTTCTAAAAGCGGGCGCGGTATGCGATGGAGCGGAAAGGCTTCCACCTTGCCGTAGCGGCGGCGTCCGCGCCGATCCTGCCCCACGATCTGCCAGTGCCCGCGGGCCATATGGTATTTGCAGGCGTAAAGGGGAGTGCCGCCCAGGACGCCAATTCGCCAGTCGAAATCCGAGGGTACGTAGCGCTGAGCCACCGCCAAGTGGGAATCGGCGAAGTCCTGCTCCAAGTGTTGGCGTAGCTCCTCCAGCGTCTCGATTTTCACGACGCCCTGCGAAAACGAACTGTCGGGTTTTTTGAGGACGCAAGGAAAACCGACGCGAGCCGCGACTTCGGCGAGGTTTTCTTCGTGTACCACCATGGTTTGCGGCGTCGGGATAGCGTGGCGCGCAAATAGCTCGGCTTGGAACACCTTGTTCGTACAGCGCACGATCGACTCCGGGTCATCGATCACGACCAGTCCTTCGGCGACCGCGCGGCGCGCCATTCGGTACGTATGGTGATCGACCGACGTGACTTCCCGGATAAAGAGCGCATCGAACTCCGCGATCTGCGTGTAATCTTCTCTTCCGATCAGGGTGGCTTCCAGGCTCAACTCCTGAGCCGCCTTCACGAACTTGCGGATCGCCCGCTCGTCGGAAGGCGCGTCTTCGTCCGCGGGGTCGTAGAGAATGGCCAAATCGTAGCGGTACTCCTGCTTGGAGGAACGAACCGGGCGCGTGCGCGCGAAATACTTCGACGCGCTCTCGGCCACAAAGTCGCGATGCGTCTCGGGGATTTCATTGATGGCAATGGGGCGGATGCTCTGAACCTTCCAACGCTCTTCTTCGCGCGCGAAAGCCGCGCGCAACAGCGGAGAAGGAAACAAGTGGAAAAGCGCGCGGCTCAGGCGCTCGTAGCGCTGGGCCAGATTGCGCCCAAAGTAGATGGAGAGCACGAAGTCGTCGGACTGCAGCGGCCGCAGATTGCGCTGGATCAAGCTCTCCAGGTCCTCAGAGAGAATGCGGATCACCGGCGACAAACGCAGGTCTTGAATGGTTTCGACGGTTGGGAGGGGGCGATGGCCACGCGCGGTCGCCAGCAGAGAGACGTAGTATCCGAGGGTCTGGTAACCCGAGGTGCGGCAGAGGTTCGATACCGCCGCGTCGCGCAGTTGGGAATAGCGCACGTCGGTGAGATAGGTCTTGGCCGAGACCATTTCCGCCCCCGGAATCTGGAGGTCCCACGCCTTCGGATTTTCCACGACGACCAGACGCCTCACCGCTGCTTCCTCGCAGAACGCAGCGGCGTAAGCAGCAAAAAGTTGGCGTCGTAAGTTAAAACTCCCAAAAGGATGGACCCCAAAACGCGCTGCACACCGACACTGTAGTAATGCGAGCCAAAGCGGGGGTTGTCCTGGAGCGGATCCGCCACCAAGACTTCCCTGCGCTTGCGGTCGTAACCGCACAGGACCACGAAGTGCCCGACGGGATTTCCGCGCACGTCATCGTATTCGAGCTCTTTCGCGCCGTATTCCCGCTCGCAGCCGTAGAGGTAGGTTGCGGAGAGTCCCGTCAGGACAGGGCGACCTTTATCTAGATGACGCCGAATCAGGCCCGGACTCAATTCTTGGAAGGTCAACAGACCGCCTAGAGTGCAGAATTCCAGGTAGGCCTCCGTCGCGACGCGCAGTTTAGGGTGCTTTTTTACCGCGGCCTGGGCTTTCAGTCGCTCTTTCAGGACGACTCCCGGTTTTTGAAACCAACTTGGGTCGAACATTTCCAGGTTATAGGTATAGATGTGTGCGGAATATCCCCGGCGTAGAGCGTGACAGGCGAGCTGAACGGCCAACGTGCCCCCCGTTTCGAGAGTCTGTACTTCTTCGACCACCTGTTTTAGAGAAATCGCATCGCCGTAGTAGCGGTACACGGCATGGAGACAAGTTGGACCGCAGGTCGCGTCGGTCGGTTGGGGGCGAATTTGCAGTAGGAGCTTTCGCTTCACGCCGCTTCTCGGTGCAGCGGAAACGAAGCGCCGCTCCTCTCGCAATTTCGAAACGGTTGCGCCGTCATCGACGCTGGCCCAGCTCGACGTAGGCTCGTTGCTTCGGCCCCGTGTAGCGACCGCGCGGCCGGTAGATGCGGTTGTTGGCGTACTGTTCGAAGACGTGGGCGCACCAACCTGCCACGCGGCTCATGGCGAAGATCGGTGTGAAGAGGTCGTGGGGGATACCCAGGCTGTGATAAACGGTGGCGGAATAAAAATCGACGTTGGGGAGCAGACCCTTCTCGCGCTGCATGAAGTCGTCGAGCTGAGTGCTCATCTCGTAGAGCTCCGCCTGAGCCGCTTCCCGCGTCAGGCGCTCGCTCATGCTGCGCAGGATTTTGGCGCGCGGGTCACCCTCCTTGTAGACCCGATGGCCGAAGCCCGAGATCTTGCGACCTGCCGTTAGAGCCTCGCGTGCGTACGTTTCGGTGCGCGCGGGAGTGCGGATTTCCTGCAGCATCTTCATCACTTGCTCGTTGGCGCCGCCGTGCAGCGGCCCCTTGAGGGTGCCGAGCGCTGCCATGATGCTCGAGTAGAGTCCGGAGAGCGTGCTCGCCGTGACGCGCGCTGAGAAAGCTGAGGCGTTCAGCTCATGATCCGCGTGCAACACCAGACACACGTCGAAATCTCGCACGTGTTCGGGTGAAGGTTCGCGGCCGAAGAGCATGTACAAAAAATTCCAGGCGACGGACTGCAACGGGATCGGCTGCAGCGGCCACTGACCGCTGCGCACGCGGTGGTAGGCTGCGATGATAGTTCCCATGCGCGCGGTGAGGCGCACGGCTTTGCGCGAATTCGATTCTTTGGAGATCACGTTGGCGTCCGGATCGTGCAACGACAAGCCTGCGATAACGGCGTGTAGAAAGTCCATGGGATGAGCCTTGGTCGGCAGACCATGGAACCACCCGAAGGCTTCGGGCGGCAGGGCCATGTGGCGTCCCAACTTTGCTCGGAAGGCTTCCAGTTCGCTCAGGTGTGGAAGCTCACCGTGCCACAGCAAGTGCACCACTTCCTCAAAGGAGGCGCTCCGCGCCAAATCTTCGATCGAATACCCTCGGTAGAGCAGCGTTGTACCCGCGATCGTACTGATTGAAGTCGTGCACGCCACGACCCCTTCCAAACCGCGATCGATCGATCCCGCGTACTCTTCCGCCTCGTTCACGCTGTCCTCCTCGGCTGTCGCATTAGGAGTCTCATTTTGGGTCAGGCTGCTTGCTTGACAGCCGGTTCAAAATTCCGATGTTCACCCACTCGCATGTCTGAGCAAGCGCCTGCACGCCTGCGCCGAGATTGGAACGCCATTATCGGGGATGGTGTCGCTTTTAGCATCATGGTGGGGTTGGGCGAGACTTTCTTGCCCGCCTTTGTGCTGGCGGCGGGGCTCAGCGCCGTCGCGGCTGGCTGGATCGCTACCCTGCCCATGCTGGTGGGTGCCCTGTTCCAGTTGTTGACTCCTTTCGCAGTGCGCGAGTTGGGGTTAATCGCTGAAAAAAGTGAGCAGCTCGTCTTCGCAGCGCTGCGCGTCCCGGTAACCGAGGGCGACCAGTTCACTGGTGTAAGCGCGGTCGAAGAGGAGATAGGAGAGCAGGTCCGCTTCCAGAGGGCCGCCGCGCAAACCGATTGAGCGCAGGAACAGACGCATCCAGCGCGGCAGATCTCCGGCGCCGGCCCCGGTGCGCAGAGCGCGGTCCGCGATAACGGCTAGATCTTCACTGGGTCGGATGACCAGTTCTCGAATGTGGCGGAAGCCCTGCCCGCGTTCTGCCGTAACCGCCGTGTTGATGCGCGTAAGAAAATCCGGACCGTAGCTCTGCTCGCCGCTCTCGAGCAGGGCGTTGATAACGCGCATGTGGGCCAGATCGGTTTCCACATGGTCGAGGAGCAGAGCGTTCAGGACTTTGCCGTAAAGGAAGACGGGGTTGGCGTGGACTTTGGCGTGCACGTGCTCAAGCTGGGCGGCGTCGTGATTTTCGACGCCCTTGCGCAGCGCGATGACGAGCACGCGATCGGCACCCAGGCGCAGCGCGGGAGCGAGCGGCGTGTTGAGGCGCAGGCCTCCGTCCACGTAGTATGAGTCCTCGACCAGCACCGCCGGAAACAGCACCGGGATGGCCGCTGAAGCCAAAGCGTGGACGGGCCGGATGCGCGTCGGCCGCGCGATGACCCGGAGATCGCGCGTCCACGGCGGTGCGCTCCGCTCCCGGTTCTCCACGAAAACGACGACGCGCCCACTAGCAAGTTGGGTCGCCGAGATACAGAGAGCGTCGAAGCGGCGAGCCTTGAGATTGGCTCCGATGGCCGGCCAGCGAATCTCGCGCAGCACAAGATCCTCGAGTGCACGAGTGTTGAGTAGGCCGTGCAGACGATCGGGGCGTTCACTGCTGGCCAAGTTCACTGCGGTGCGTGCGAACCCCAAAAGCCGCCAGGGGATGCGCAATACTTCTACCGAGTGCAGTGACGCCATATCCGAGAGACGCAGCCGGCCCCAGATTTCGGCTAATTGCTGCCCACTGCGTTTGCCTTGATCAATGGCACTTGCCATGTAACAGGCATGGATGGCACCCACCGAAGTTCCACAAAAGAGGTCGATGCGGGGAAGCCGCCCTAGACGATCGGGAAACTTCTCGAAGAGGTAGCGAAGTACACCGGCTTCGTAGGCACCCCGCGCGCCCCCTCCCGACAGGACCAGTGCTCGGCGAGGCGACACGGTGCCGGCGGCTTCTGCGGACGTTGTCTCTCCAGATATCGGTGATTGAGATTTCATGGGTTCGACACTGGCTTCCTATGCGAGTTGATCGAAGCGGCGTGCCAACGCTTCTCGCAGGCGAGTGCGCCGGTGAGTTGCCTTATCGGCCGCAATGGTGCTTTTATTGTGCGGCGATTTCCCGTGTGGAGAGACTCCTCCAAACAGTCGAAGGTGGCAAGCAACCATGTGCTGTGTCCGTTTCCGAGGGCTTCGAATTGCAATGTAGAGTTTGATTGGGCTGTGCGGCGTAGTCTCCGCCGCAGGCGCTCATACGGGAGTGGGTGCTGCGACGAACCTTTTCGAGGGGGCTCTCCATCCTTTCCATGGTGCGGACCACATGCTGGCGATGCTCGGTGTGGGGATCTGGGCCCTACAAAGCGGTGGCCGGGCTATTGGCCTCGGCCCCGCTGTTTTCATAACAGCGATGACAGCAGGTGGAATCCTGGGGCTGCGCGGTCCCGCTCTGCCGTTGCTCGAAGCGGGTGTTGCGCTCTCTGTGTTGTTCGTAGGCCTGCTGATTATCACCGAGGGCCGTATGCCGCAGCGAGCGGCGCTCGCCACAATCGCCGCGGCCGCTGTTTTCCATGGCTATGCCCACGGCAGCGAGCTACCCGCTTCTGCTTCCCCTCTTTTTTACAGCGCCGGTTTCGTTGTAGCGACGACCGGCATTCATCTGGCGGGGACCGCGGCGGCCACCGCTTTGCGCCGAGCCGCCGGCCTGTTGCCGCTGCACGCTCTGGGTGCTGCCCTGGCGGGAAGTGGCATCGTACTCGTGTTCTTCTGACCTGTGCGTGTGAAAATCCGTTTCACACAATTGCCCTGCGTGCAGGAACACTGACGTACGGATTTCTGCGGAAGAACTAGCCCGGATTATTCATGAAGCGCCGTAGCGAGACTGCGGAGATGCCCGGAATGGCGAACGATTTCAGCGTTTGGCACCGCAGGCTGACTTCCCAGTACGTCGAGGAGGCAAACGCTGAAATCGTTCACCAGGTCGAGCAGATACGCAGTCGCAGTAGGTGCTTCATGAATAATCCGGGCTAGAGCTCATCTCATAAACCAGGAGCGAGCCCAGGCGCAGGAATTCGCGCCTGGCTCTCGGCCCAAGCCTTACTCCCTTGCCGGAATGCACACTCCGTAGCAAACCGTCGGGCAGGGCTCGCCGGGTAAACAGGCGGGTGGATCGAAGCAATCGCCTACCGCCTGCACGCTGCAAACAGCGGGGGCCTCACAGTCCGCTGCGCTCGCGCAGGGAACCACATCAGGGCAGCCCGTGGCTGAGACCGCAAAGAAGTCGGTCTTAACATTATGGAGATTGCCCGTGCCCTGGCAGTCTTGGGGTGTAGCGGAGGAGCGGCAAGGCTCAACGGTGAAAAGGACGCGCCCAACGCCGGGGAGTCCGTCCAGTGCCTGTTGAAAGCTCACCGATTGCTGCGCTCCCGGCTCCAGAAAGAAGTTGCAGCCGAGATCCGTTTTTACCAGACCCTCGGCCGTGCGTTTCTGTAATTCGCAAGCCGTCACTTGGACCGGGAAAGAGTCGCTCGGAACCAAGTGGGATAAATTGTCGATGGTAGCCGTTCCTTCCGTGGCGCCCTCGGTGGCGTAACAGGTGGCGTTTGTTTTCGCTACGATGGGAAAGCCTTTTACACATCGCATGGCGGTGAGCGGAATCCAAACGACCCCTACGATCGCCGCCGTGAGCAGCGACCGGCGCTGGGACCAGAAAGAAGCGGAGATCGAGGTCGCCGGTTGCAACATGCTTGCAGTCCTTTCACGTGAGAACGACTGTGTTGAAGTTTCCTCCACAGTGTTAGAACCATTCTCCTTCTATGCAGCTTACAAATCGATTACTTCTCCGATCCTGCAGTTGAAATCTTCTCTCCTAACTTCTTCGTTAGGCTTGTTTTTTTTGCTTTTCTCGACCCTCGTTACAGCGCTGGGGTGCGGGGTGCAAGACGAGGGGGCCGCGGGCGGAGGGCCTCCACCGGTCAGTGTGGAAACCGTCGAGCTGAAACCGGAACTTCTGCGAGACGTCGCGCAGCTCCTGGGACAACTCGAGGCCGAGGAGTCCGTGATCCTCAAGCCCGAAATCGAGGGCATCGTCGAAGCCATCGAGTTTTCCGAAGGGCAAACCGTTTCCGCCGGCGAAGTTCTCTTTCGCCTGCGGGACGCGGAGCAACGCGCACGCCTTCACGAAGCAGAGGCCGCGCTGGCGTTGGCCCGGGTCGAATACCAGCGCACGCAGACTCTGGCCCAACGCAACATCGCCGCGGTGGCACAGGTGGATCGAATCGCCGCGGAACGCGCGGCGGCCGAAGCCCAGGTCGAGCTGGCGCGAGTGGCTCTGGAGCGCACGCGCATCCGGGCGCCTTTCGACGGTCACGTCGCCGATCGCCTCGTTTCACCCGGAGATCGCGTCGATGCCGATACGGAGCTGTTGCGCGTGGATGCCACCCAACGCCTGCGTTTAATTTTCAGCGTGCCCGAGGCGGCAGTACCGCGTGCGCACGCCGGCATACCGGTGGAACTTTCCGTCGCGGCCTATCCCGAAGAGCACTTCCAGGGGGAAGTGTACTTCGTATCCCCCTACTTGAACGCGAACAACCGCCGCCTGCTGCTCAAGGCCTGGGTTCCCAACCCAGAAGGACGCCTCAAACCCGGCATGTTCGTCACTCTGGAGGCGGAAGTCGAGCGCAGGGACGCCGCCCTTGTCTTGCCCGAAAGCGCCGTCGTCAGCGAGCGCGCGGGCAACTTCGTCTGGCGCGTCGACAGCGAGGGCCGGGCGGAGCAAGTTCCCGTTGAGCTCGGTATCCGCACGGCCGGCCGCGTCGAAGTGCGGAGCGGCCTGAAAGCCGGCGATACCGTCGTTGTCGCGGGAAGCCACAAACTATCCCCGGGCGCACCGGTGCAGGGCACGCGCGCGACTCCGAAAGTAGATTCGCTTCCAGCCCCCACGGAACCCGACGCGTGAGACTCCCCGAGATCTGCATCGAACGCCCCGTCTTAGCGACGGTGCTCTCGCTTGCGATCGTGTTATTCGGTGCCATCAGCCTGACGCGCCTGCCGAATAACGAGCTGCCGGATGTCGAGCCGCCATCGGTGTCGATCTCGACCGTGTTACCGGGTGCCGCGGCCGAAGTGGTCGAAACCTCAGTCACCCAGCCGATCGAAGACGAAATCATGGGGATCGAGGGCATTCGTCACGTGACATCGGTGTCCCGCGAACAAGTCTCGTCGATCGACGTGGAGTTCGAACTTAGCCGCGACGTCGACGAAGCCGCCAACGACGTGCGCGACCGCGTCGCGCGGGTGCGCCGAGATCTGCCGGAAGCCGCGGAAGCCCCCGTCGTTTCCAAACGCAGTGCCTCCTCGGGTGCCGTGCTGTGGATCGCGCTCTACGGGGAAAACTACAACCAGATCGAACTTTCCACCTTGGCCGAGACGCGCATCAAGGATCGGCTCTCCAAGTTGCCCGGCGTCGCTTCCGTCATCATCGGCGGCGAGCGCCGTTTCGCCATGCGGGTGTGGATCGACAACGAGCGCCTCACCGCTCACCGCCTCAGCGTGTCCGACGTAGTCGCCGCGCTCCAGCGCGAGAACGTGGACATTCCTTCCGGTCGCATCGAAGGCGAAGACGTCGAATTCACCGTGCGCACGTTGGGAGAGTTGCAGACACGCGCGGCCTTTGAGACGCTGATCGTGACCGAGATCGACGGTGCACCGATCCGCCTGCGGGACGTCGCGCGGGTCGAGGTCGGAGCGGAGGACGAGCGCAAGCTCGTGCGCTTCAATGGCGCGCCGGCCGTCGGGCTGGGCGTCGTCAAGCAATCCAAGGCCAACACCTTGGCCGTCGTCTCCGCCGCGCTGCGCGAGATCGAAGCACTGCGAGGAGAGGTGCCGCCGGGCGTGCGACTCGATAGCGCCTTCGATTCTTCCATCTTCATCCGCCGCGCCATCACCGACGTCACGCACACCATCTTCGAGGCCGTCATTCTAGTGTTGGTGGTGATCTATTTATTTCTGCGCAGGGCCCGCTCCACCCTGATCCCCGCGGTCGCGATCCCGATCTCCGTCATCGGTACTTTCAGCGTGCTCGACTTCGCCGGCTTTTCCATCAACACGCTCACCCTGATGGGGATTACGCTCTCGATCGGTGTGGTCGTCGACGACGCCATCGTGGTGCTCGAGAACATCACGCGCTGGGTAGAGGCCGGCACACCACCGCGGGAGGCGGCGCGTCGCGGTATGCGCGAGATCACCTTCGCCGTGCTCTCCACGACGCTGGCGGTGATCGCGGTCTTCCTGCCCTTGGCTTTTTTGAGCGATCGCACGGGGCGCCTGTTCCGCGAGTTCGGCGTGACGGTGGCGGCCGCCGTCGCCCTATCGGGTTTCGTGGCGCTTACCTTATCCCCCATGCTTTGCTCCCGTGTTCTCACACCGAGCTCGCCCGAAAGCGGTTTCAAGGCTTGGCTCGAGACGGGATTCCGCCGCCTGGGCGATGGCTACCGCCGGTGGCTCGAAGCTGTGTTGCGCCATCACCGCGTTGCGGTGATTGCCGGCGGAGTGTGGTTTGCCGCCGGTTTGTTGTTGCTCTTGGCCATTCCGCGCGAGTTCGTGCCCACCGCCGACCGCGGCAGTTTCTTTGCTTTTACACGCGCACCGGAAGGTGCGACGCTCGAGTTCACGGACCGCTACCAGCGTGAACTCGAAAAACTCGTGCTCGAAACGCCCGAGGTGGAAAAGGCTTTCTCCGTGGTGGCGCTGGGATTGGATACACCAGGCTCGGTCAATGAAGGTGCGATCTTCGCCACACTACATCCCGTAGAAGATCGGAAACGCAGCCAGCAGGAGGTGGTGGCGGAGGTGGGCCAAAAATTCTGGCAGGTTCCGGGTCTGCTCGCCTTTCCCGTCAATCCGCCTTCCCTCGGCCGCAGTTTTCGCTCTGAACCCATTTCCTTGGTGATTCAGGGACCGGACGTTGTGGAACTTGCCCAACTTACTGATGCGATCGTGGAGCGCGCGCGGGCATTGCCGGGTCTCGTCAACGTACAGAGCGACCTACTGCTCAACAAACCGCAGCTCGAAGTCGAAATCGACCGAGATCGCGCCAGCGATCTCGGCGTCTCCGCCGAGGAGATCGCCACCGCGCTGCGCGTTTTGTTGGGAGGCGCGGATCTCTCCACCTTCAAGTTGGGGGGAGAGACCTATGATGTTGTGGCACAGCTTGAACGCTCGGCGCGCGCTGCGCCACGCGACCTGCTCCGCGTCCACGTGCGCGGGGCGGGTGGTCAATTAACCCCGCTCTCCTCCTTCGTCAGCGTACGGGAGACACCGGCCCCACGTGCCCTCCCCCACTTCGATCGTCTGCGCTCCGCCACGCTCACCGCCAGTTTGTTGCCCGGAACGCCCCTCGGCGAGAGCCTGGAGCAGGTGCGGGCTATCGCCGAAGAAATTCTTCCTCTCGAGCGGGGCTACCGCATTACTTTCTCCGGCGAATCCGAAGACTTCTACGAATCCGGAAATGCTCTCGCCTTCGCCTACGGCTTGGCCGTTCTCATCATCTTCCTGGTACTCGCGGCTCAGTTCGAAAGTTTCCTGCATCCACTGATTATTCTGATCGCTGTGGCGCTCTCTTTCACCGGCGCCCTGCTCAGCTTGCTCGCAGTCGGCGATACGCTCAACCTTTTCAGCCAGATCGGGTTGGTGATGTTGGTCGGCCTGGTTACCAAAAACTCAATCCTGATTGTCGAGTTCGCCAACCAACTGCGCGCCCGTGGAAACGATCTCATCGCAGCGACAAGAGAAGCCGCGGTGACGCGCTTCCGGCCCATTCTAATGACTGCTCTGTCAACGATCGTTGGGATTTTACCTCTAGCTCTTGGCTTTGGTGCTGGCGGAGAAGCTCGTGCACCGTTGGGAGTCGCCGTGGTCGGAGGCATGCTCTTCTCAACTACCCTCACGATCTTCGTAGTCCCGGCTGCCTACCTCTGGCTCGAACGTGGTCGGGAACGGCCCTCCAAAAGTTCCGTCTAAAATCCCCCAGGGCGCTGTTCGTACCCATTCTTCATTCAGATTCCACTAAAAAGTAATCGCTATTTATTTCCCTCGGGACAAAAATGAACATTGTTTATGAGTGGTGTATCAAATTTGTAAGAAGTGACATGCAACACTGAACTCACAATGAGCTGTGTTCAGTGGGGGCTATGCATCAAATGGAACATCGGCTTCCTAGGCACTTAGGGATTGTACTTGCGGCTAGAGTCGCACTGAGCGGCGCACTCCTGTTTGGCTGCAACAACGCCAGCCTTACAGTCAACTCCCCGGAGGATGGACAATTTGTCGAACATTGTGCCCCCGATGCCCCTGCCACATCTTGTACGATCACCGTCCGCGGCACGGTCAGTAGCCTTCCCTGTGAGGAGTGCCTCAAGATCCATTACGGCAGCACAACAATTCCTCAAAAAACGGTTCGGTTCAGCAAAAGAGATTTTCCTATTGACGCTGACGGAAACTTCGCCGCCAGCGTGAGCCTGGCACTACTTCAAAACTCGATTTTGGTCGAAGTCGTAAACGAAAACGGTGAACCGCAGGCTAAGCAACTTTTGACGGTGACGCGCGGCAAATCGCTCTACAACACTCACGCCGCGCCGACATTGCTGGATAGTGCCTGGCACGCGCGCCTCATGAACTCCGCCAGCGGTTCCATCGGGGTCTTTGCCGGGAAGATGCTGGAACAGATTAGCCTTACACAATATATCAGCAGGGAAGACGTCAACCCCCTCAGAGAATTTCTACAGCTCTACGAATGGTTGAAGACTTTCATACCCGACGACAAGTTAAAGGAAATCAGCGACACTCTGATTCTCGGCTTCTACGGCGAGAGCCTGGACTCCGAGTCTGTAGAAGTTTCCTTTGGAGTAGTCCAAGACGATTCCGTCGACGCGACCATCAGGCTCCGCGACGCCATGATGGGATTCCGGTTACTGACATCGGATCAGTACCGTGAGTATCCCTCCAATCCTTCCACTCACTCCAAGGAGTATCCCCCGGTGAGCGAGGAATGCAAGTCAAATCCGGGGGTGAATACCTGCCCGGCATGTGTTGGCTATCTGAGCCTCGGCAATTTGGAGGTAAAAATCCGCCTCCAAGTGGAGCCCGATAAAGAGCAACTGAGTCGAATCGATATCTTGCGTCCGACGGATCCGAAGCAAACCGCTCTGCCGGACGACGGGACGACAATGACCGAATTTTGCCTCTTATTTCCCCCGAATACGCATCCCGACTCTGGATCCCACTGCATTGGATCCGACGGCAACGGTTTTCCGCGGTTGAAGGATCTGGAAGAACTTACCGCAGCAGATAAGGCAGATGGGTTTCCCGACGCATGGACGACCCATGGATGGTTGTGCGGAGCTGCGATACAGCCACCGACAGCTACCAACCCAGGATACTATGTGGCGGCGCCAACCGCGACGGGCGCACTCCTCTCGGGCTTCCAGGGGGATGCTGAAGGCTCCTACACGAGGGTGCTGTGGGGGTTGGACAATAACGCTACACCCAACGTAAACGAATCGTGTGAGGAGGGTTGGGAAGATCCGTCTACTCATGAATGCATGGAAGATCCGGAGACCGGTCAACCGCGGGTGAGGCAAGGCGTCTTTGCCGACATGCTGGAACAGCAAGCCTCGAGCTTTGACGTCGCCGGCATGGTCGGGGACGTGCTGAAGGGAAAGATCAAAGCCGAATTCGAGAGCATCCAAGAGAAGGCTGGCATGGGCATCGACGTAGCGCTCAATGCCCGTGTCGATGCCAAGCAGCGCGCTCCGGAAGCTCCGCAACTCAAGGGTTGTTTGGACTCGACCGCGACACCTGGTTCTCCGACCTACCCTGCTGGGGTCGAGCATGACGCGGGCGTCGGCTTGTCCAGCAGCTTCATCAACCAGACACTGTGCGCGCTGACGGAGAGCGGAGCGCTGAATCAAGATCTCATTAAGTTGGGTTCCAGTACTCCTGTTAACGTAGAGTTTGTTTCGTTTCTTATTTTTAACCGCTCATTTCCAAAGCTTGAGGAACGCTTTACAACGAACGAAAAATTAGACTGGGCTCATCCCTTAATGTTGCGGTTGCGTGCCACGACGGCCCCTATCATCGATTACCATTTGATGAAAGATCGTCTTCCTTCCGGCAACGCGTTCTCTGCAGTGCTTGAAATCTCCAATCTTATCTTGGAAATCCGCGACGCTGATGATAATCAACCGCCTGGAAGCGAGACGCTCTACCTCCGCACGGCGGTGGATCTATTGGCCGACGTCCAGATAACCGTTCACGAGGACGAGACCTTCAGTATCGAAATTCTCAAGCCGCCTCAGAGCGCTACTTCGCCGGTCATCACCAAGGCCGTCGTGCTGGATAAGCCCATTGGCATCAACGGCAATGAAGATGTGAACGGTCTCATAGAGGAAACCATTCTCACGGAATCCCTCGTGCGATTTCTGCGCGGCAATATTTTTATTCCAGAGTTAAATCGTGCCCTCAAGGGAGCCTTGCCGAGTTTGAGCTTCTCCGGCTTGGGCGTGGTCCCGACGTCGGTGGAGCTCGGCGCGAACAACTACTTGACCGCGACGGGCAAGTTGGCGCTGGTACCGTTAATCCGGGATCCGGTTTTCGAGGGGACCCAGTGTGGAAACGGTATCCCAGAGCGCGGTGAAGCTTGTGACGATGGAAATCTTATCAATGAAGAAACGAACGGCTGCAGCAAGGAGTGCAAGCTCATTGATGCAGAGGGGAAGGTTGGGAACCTAGTTTACAATTTCAGCCAAGGTAGCACCGGTACGCTGCTCGTTAGCATTGATCACTTCGCCCTGTCTAAACCGAATCTCGCACTCCAGGCAACGGGCCCCGATCCCAATTGCACGGTGAGCGGTGCAAACTGTGTGAGCAATCCGCCCGTGCTCCAAGCGGTCGACTCCGTGACGAACCGCACGACGTACAAAGTCACGTGGCGACCTTCCGCAACTCAGGTCACCAATCCCACCGATGGAGACGAGACGAACGACTATCGCAAGCTCAAGTTCACCGCATGCGATAAACCTTTTGAAGGCGAAAAGTGCACGGGCTATTCGGACGTGTACACACTCAAGGCCATCGTCTGTGATAGAGCGCTGGGTAGTGCCGGGAGGTGTGTCAACCAGCCTTATCTGCTCACTCAATAAAAATCGCGCTCAGCCTGCGACGGTAATCACTCGAATCAGGTTGGTGCTGCCTGCCTGGCCGGATTGGCCGGTGGTGGCTACGACCACGTCACCAGGCCGCACGTAGCCGAGTTCCAAGGCGCGCCGGATTCCGAAGTCGATGCGCTCGGCGTCGGAGCGCGCTCGGCGATCTCGGATCGCCGTGACGCCCCAGTTGAGCGCGAGCCGGTGAGCCACGCTCTCCGAGCTGGTAATCGCCAGGATCGTGCACTCGGGCCGGTATTTGGAAAGCGAGCGCGCTGTGAAACCCGTCTCCGTGAGGGAAAGGACGGCGGCGGCCCGCAAGTGATGCGCCATCGTGATGGCCGCCTGGCTCACGGCCTCGGTCACCACGTTGGAAGGATGCGGCAGAATTTTCTGCAGGTGACCATATTCCGCGAGTGAGGCCTCCGCGCGCAGCGCCAGCGCGCTCATGGTGCGCACAGCCTCTACCGGATATTTCCCCACGGCGGTCTCTCCCGACAGCATGACGGCGGAAGTGCCGTCCAGGATCGCGTTGGCGACGTCGGAAACCTCGGCCCGGGTGGGGCGTGGATTGCGTTCCATGGAGTCCAGCATCTGGGTGGCGGTAATAACGGGCTTGCCATTGGTCACGGTGGCGCGGATAATTTTTTTCTGCGCAGCCGGTACTTCTTCGACGGGTAGCTCCACGCCGAGGTCCCCGCGCGCGACCATGCTGCCGTCGGCGGCGGCAATGATGCTCTCGAGGTTGGTGACCCCGAGGCGATTCTCGATCTTGGCGATCACGGGGGTTTCCGCGCCGTATTCCCGCAATTGGGCGCGGATGCGCCCCACGTCTTCCGCCGTCTGGACGAAGGAGGCGGCCACGTAATCCGCGGCGTGCTCGACGGCGAAGCGCAGGTCCTCCCGGCTCACCGCTTCGAAGCGCTGCACGTCGAGCGTTCGGTTCGGCAGGTTGACGCCCTTGCGGTTGCGCAGCGTACCGCCGCGCTCGACGCGGCAGCGCACTTCGCCCGAGGCGAGCGAGTGCACGGATAGCTCGAGAGCCCCGTCGTCGAGAAAGATCGCGTCGCCTGGTTGTGCGACCTCGGCGAGCCCGGAGTAGGAAACCGAAACGCCCTTGGTGTCCCCCATCCGCGCATCCGTGTAGAGGGAAAAGGCGTCTCCTACCTCGAGCTCAACAACTCCGTTCTGAAGCGGGCCGGTGCGGACCTCGATTCCCTGGGTGTCGACCATGACGGCGACGTTGGCGGATAGTTCCTCCGTAACGGCTCGCAGGCGCTGAAGCCGCTGCGCCTGCTCCGCGTGCGTTCCATGCGAGAGGTTGAAGCGAGCCACATTCAGGCCGGCCCGAATCATTTCCTTCAGTGTCTCGCTGTCATCGCAGGCAGGGCCCAGCGTCGCCACGACCTTGGTCTTGCGAAGCCTAGCCTGCATTTCTCACCAGGATGCGTCGCGAGGCCGTGCAGGTTCGCGGGATGGCACGCGAATCTCGACGGAGGGAAGCGCAGGCGTAGCCGACGCTACGTCGAGAGCCCGCAGGGAGAGATCGCGCGCAAGACCGCGGAGATGTGCGGCCATAGCAGCGGCTTGGTGATAAATGCGGGCTAGGAGCGGCGCTCATATCAGACGGAAGACTCGGCGACTTCGACGCAGTTGCGCCCGGCCGCTTTAGCGCGGTAGAGAGCGCGGTCCGCACAGGATACCAGGAGGTCCCAGCGGCGAGGCAGTTCGGTAAACGAATCGGTGGCGGCCACGCCGCAGCTGGCCGTGACGTGGTCGTGGTGGGACCCCGTGTGGGGAATCGCCTCGGCATCTACGATTTTTTGCAGGCGCCGCGCCACGAATTCCGCCGCCACTAAGATCGTCTCGGGCAATACGATCAAGATTTCCTCGCCCCCGTAGCGGTGGATGGTATCGACGTTGCGGATGCCGTTGGACAAGATCTCCGCCATACGTTTTAGCAGTTTATCTCCCGCCGCGTGCCCGTAAGAATCGTTGTAGTTCTTAAAATAATCCAGGTCGATCAAGATGATGCCGTAAGGTCGCCCGTAGCGCAGGGCTCGCTCGTGCACTTGGTCGAGGTCTTTTTCCATCGCCCGGCGGTTCCCGATTCCCATGAGACCGTCTTCGAGCGTCAGGCGTTCGAGGCGGGCGTTGCTTTCACGCAACTCCTGCGTCCGCTCGAGTACGGCCTTTTCGAGCAGATCGCGCTGCTCCTCGGTTTGCCGCGCGTGCGCGCGCACGAGGTCCGTCTGCGTGACCAAGCCCACCAGCCGCCCCTTGCTGTCGACGATGGGGAGCCGGCGGATACGCCGAGCCCGAACTTCGGCGATGGCGGTGTCGATTTCGGTGTTTTCTGTAATCGAGACGACCGGGGCGGACATCACGTCACCGACCAGCAACTTCTGGAGCGGTGCCTTCGCTGATAACCGCGCCAGTACGCCGACCAGATCCCGTTCGCTCAGGATTCCGACGGGTTTTGTCTCCACACAAACCACGACGCAGGAAATGTGCTTTTGATCCATGAGGGCCACGACGTCGTGCAGCGGCGAATCTGGCGCAGTGCACATCACTTCGCGCGTCATGATCTCGGCGACAGTCAACTGGGACACTTGAGCCTCCGGAGCGCACACGGCCCCCTCTTTTCTAGGTCGGTTGCAGGCTGCTTTGCTTGAGGCAGTGCGCTTAGAGCCTATCCAAAAACCCCTGTCACTCAGTGCATGATCGAGGGGGAATTTTCCCCCACACGGTGTTTTTGGATAGGTTCTTATGGAGTGGGTGAGCGACGGCGCACGCCGCCCGCTCCAGCCGGATTGCGATTCAGGGGGCCGCGTTCTCTCGGCACGCTCAGCGAGGCCGTGCAGCGATCGAGGCGTGTTTCGAGAGAGAAAGTGTAGTTCAGAATAGCGCGTCGAAATGAGATCCGGCGCTGGAGAAACAGCGGCGCTCGTACCGCCGCCGGTTGTGCACCCTGCGGCGTTCGGAGTAGATGGACAATCTGCGGCCGGTCTGCACATCCACTGCGGATAGGCCGGGCGGTACTTCCCGGCCGCTGCGTCGAACGGCTCGCAGCAGTGGGAGGAATTCGGCGCCGAAGTACGCCGTACAGGTACAGCCGAGGACGACGAGCAAGGAGTCCATACGCTTAGAAGAGTGGCCGGAGCGCAGCACTTGGTGTCGGGCCGGAGCGCGGGAGGCGCTTCCTCAGGCTCACGCCTCGGGGGAAAACTGCGCAGCCTCACGACGCGTCGTGGTGATAAATGTTGGCTAAGTCCCCGACAAATTGTCCAAAGATCTGCGCAAGGGCTGCTGCAAAAGCCTCTGCGGCCTCTCCTACCTTGTTTCCTGTGGAAGCCCTTTCAGCGCTGTAGGTCTTGAGCCAGAGGAGTTCCTCGTCGGAGTTCCGTTTAACCGAAAGTTCCAACTCGACGGCAATAACGGCTGGCGCAGGATCCAGAATGCACTCGAAGCGGCGGATATAACCCGCAATCTCGTAGTCCGCCGGCAGGTGGTGCCGCGCTGTGATACTGGTCGAAGCGGCACTCGCTCTCCGCAGGTATTGGGCCAGGGCCTCCGCCAGCAGTTCCGTTGGCGCTTCCAGCCAGTGGTGATAGTGGTATTGCTGAATCCGTGCGGGAGAACGGCGAAAGCTGTAGAGCAAAGCGCGCTGAGAATACAGGGCGCCGCCGTCAAAGCGCTGGATAAGCACACGACCGGGCAACGGCGCGTGCTCGAAGACAATTTCTGGAGCTGGAAGCTCGAGGCGGTAAAAATACTCTCGCGGGGTCGGCCGGCCCGCACAGGCCAGGATCGCGATCAAGGCGAGCCCAGCGGCCCAACCCAACCGCCGCTCGATCGCCTCCAGTCCGTCTTTCTTACCGGGGTATGTGGCAAGACCGCACAGATGTGCGGCCGCAGCAGCGACACGGCGAGAAAAGCGGGCAACCCTGCGGTGCAAGTCAATTTTCCTCGGCGGGAGGATCTTCGTCCAACAAAACTGCCGGATTATCGCGGATGCGGCGGCTGAACTCGTTCATGTTGCGGCTCGTCCCCTCGATGTTCTGGGCGATGGCGTCGACGTGCGTGGCCATCGTCGCCAGAGTATGTTGGAGATCCAGCACGGCGCGATCCAGATCGACGCGTTCATCAGCCAGCGCGTGGTTGACGCGCGCCAAAACTTCATGCAACAGGGTTCGGGTTTCGGACAACTGAAGAGTCAGGTTTTCGATTCTGCCCGTCGCACTCCCTAGATTGACCAAAATTCGGTTGACGGCGCCGGCGTTTTCCTCGCTCAATAAGCTTTCAAAACGGGCGCTGATGGCGTTCAGGCGGGCTGTGAACTCTTCGAGGTTGCGGGCGATCTCCGGTGTCCGTTGTCCCAGACTCTCGAGTAGGGGCTTCAGGTTTTTCGCGGCCAGATCGCCGACGTCGGTCGCCACGCTGGACATCAGCGCGTAAATGTTGGGGACAGCCACAGCGGGGATTTCTCCGCCGACCTCGATGCGTTGCGGGCTGCGACCGCCGTGAATCTCCAGCGCGAAAGCGGCCAACAACCCCGGCGCCGTGATCTCCGCGACGCTATCAATGGGAATGACCCAGGCTTTCTGCACGCTGACGTCGACGCGAAAGCGCTGACGGTTTTCTCCGCGCCAAGAGCGGATTTCTTTGATTTGCCCAATGGGATAACCCTCGAAAAACACCTGTGTGCCCGGGGTCAAACCCATCACGTTCTCAAACACGGCGAAGTAGTGGTCAGTGGCCCCCGTGCGCCCCGTGACGGCCGCCGCGGCAATTAGAAGACCCACTCCAACCGCGAGGACGAAGGCGCCGACGAGGGTGTAGTGGATGCGGTCGTCTCTCATATTCTCCGTTTTTTAACCCGGATTATTCATGAAGCGCCGTAGCGAGACCGCGGAGATGCCCGGAATGGTGGACGATTTCAGCGTTCGGCACCGGAGGCGTACTAGATAGTACGTCGAGGAATCGAACGCTGAAATCGTTCGCCAAATTGGGCAGATACGTGGTCGCAGTAGGCGCTTCATGAATAATCCGGATTGGTGCCCATGTGCGCTCAAGATACACCGCCCGTGAGCCGGCGCAGATATTCGTCCGGGTCCGACGTCGACATCACCGGCCGCCGGTGCAGCAGCGCCTGGATCCGCGGGTGGGGATGTGCTCGCAGCTCGGCAAGCGTTCCGATAAAGAGAATTTTCCCGCCGTCGAGCACGGCAACGCGGTCGGCGATCTTAAAGGCGCTCTCCAACTCATGGGTAACGACGACGACGGTCATGCCGGCGGCTTCGCGAAGTTTCAAGATTAAATCGTCGATTCCTGCGGCCACGACCGGATCCAAGCCGGCGGACGGTTCGTCGCAAAAGAGCAGTTTGGGATCCATGACAATGGCGCGAGCCAGGGCGGTACGCTTCAACATGCCTCCCGAGAGTTCGGCGGGCATCCGATCTGCAAAGCCCGCTAGATCCACTAGCTCGAGCTTGAGACGCACCATGATGTCCATGGTTCTTTCGTCCAGCGCCGTGTGCTCGCGGAGCGGCAGCTTTAGGTTCTCGCTCACGCTCAGCGAACTGAAAAGCGCACCGCCCTGAAAGGCCACGCCAATTTTGCGCCGCAGCTCCCCCAGTTCCATTTCCGAGAGTTGATTGAGTTCCTTGCCCAAGATCCGGATGCAACCCGCCGCCGGTCGTTCGAGCCCGAGCAAATAGCGCAGGAGCGTACTTTTACCGGAGCCGCTGCCGCCCATAATGACGAAGATCTCCCCGCTTTCAACATGGAGCGAAATTTCCTTCAGGACTACGTGCTTGCCGTAACGAGCGATTAAGTCTTGAACTTCGACGGCGTATTCGTCGGTAGGATTGTGCACGTTCCGTTTCCTCAGCGGCTCACTGCGAACGCGAACAACATGTCCGTAATCACGATGGCCGAAACCGCGTGCACCACCGAACGCGTGGTGCGGTGGCCGACATCCTCGGCGCCTCGGATCAGGACGCTGCCGTTGACGGCGCCGATCACGGCAATCAAGAGTGCAAACAATAGGCTCTTCACCAGCCCGTGGCCGAGATCTTCGAGCGCCAAAATTTCGAGCGTCTGTCGCATATACGCCGTGAGGCTAATGCCCAATTCTTTCGCGACGTACAAGCCGCCGCAGAAAATGGCGACGCTGTCGGCAAAGAAAGTGAGACAGGGCAGCATGACGGCCATGCCCACCAAGACGGGGACCACGAGAAAGCGCACCGGTTGGATGCCGATCACGCGCAGGGCGTCGATTTCCTGGTTCACTTGCATGGTCCCGAGGCGTGCCGTCAGAGCGGAACCGGAGCGTCCGGCGACCAGCACTCCCGTGATCAACGGCGCAAATTCGCGGGTGACCGATAGCGCGATCCCAATCACGACTTGAGATTCCGCACCGAACTCGCGCAGAGTGTGAATACCCTGGATCGCCAGCATGACGCCGATGGTGGCGGAGAGCAGAAAAACGATCGGGAGGGCGGCGACCCCGATCTCGAACATTTGGCGGACGATGGGAGTTAAGCGCACCGGTTGCCGGCGGCGGCGGCCGAGGCACAACCAGTACACACTTTCGCAGAGCAGCGCCGTGCCGAAACCCAGCTCACTGACGCCCTGCACCGCTCCTCGCCCGGCGCGTTCCGCAAGCCAACGAGCGCGGTGCCACACCGCGCTATGCGCCACGCGCTAGGAGCCTGATCCACGATGGGGTACGGCGGCCCAGGCGTGCAGACGCGCCGCCTCGGAAGGCGCGCGAGCGAAGGCGTAGCGGCGCTACGCCGAGCGGTGGATCGTCCAAAAGGACGATCCACCAACACAGCGAGCGGCGACGGATGCGCGTCTGGATGCTGAACTCCATCGTGGGTCAGGCTCCTAGGCCGTCGGCGACGGTCGCATAGATCGTAAAGACCTTGTCCAGGCGCGCGAGTTGAAGCACGCGCAGAGCTTCGGGGCTTACGGCTGCCAGCGCGAAGGCAATCTGCTTGCCGCGCGCGCTCTGGTAGGCCTCTACCAGGCTCGCAATACCTGAGCTGTCGATGTATTTAACGGCTGATAAGTCGACGAGCACGCAGCGGGAGCGTTCCGTGCTTGCGAGCAGCGCGCGGCGTGCGACAGGCGAACTCTCTAGGTCGACGTCCCCGGAGAGACGTACGACGCAGATTCGGCCTTCGTCCCGGACCTCAACTTCCACGATGATCGGGCTCCAAACGCTTCACCAAGCGCAGGAGATTACCGGTTCCATCGCTGGGGCGCAGGTACTCGACTTCGTCCATCGCCTCGCGGATCAGGTGGGTTCCCAAACCGCCGGGGCGCAGCTCATCGAGGGGACGGGGGTGGATGCAAGCGGGATCCACCGCGGGCGCGAAATCGCGCAAAACGAGCTCGAGTTGACTCAGCGTTGAGCGGACGCAGAGGACGATTTCGCCCTTCCCCTCTCCGCCGTAGGCGTGTCGGATGATGTTTTGGCACGCTTCGTCCACCGCCATCACAACATCTCGCGCGCACGCTGCGCTCACGCCGTGGCGGCGTAGCACCTCCCGCAGAGCGCGTCGTACGTCTTTCAAACGGTTGACTTGGGCCGGAACTCGGTACTCGAGCAGGAGCTCGGCGGCGGATTGCTTCACGGCCTGAGAACCACAGCGTCGCGCCGTTCGACCAGGAGCAGCGTGAGATCGTCGTGCGCAGTCACCGCCAGGCGCTCGAGCACCGCAGCCAGGCGTTCCTGTGGGGGGAGATGACTCTGTTCTTCCAAACGCACAATCAGAGCCTCGATTTCCGGGGCGCGCCCCGTTTTTCTTTCCGTTTCCCTCACACCATCGCTGAACACATAGAGCGAACCGGTTCCCAGGACATAATCGATTTCTGGAAAAATGCCGGCGGGAATTTCCGGGTCGATGCCCAGCGGAGGAGCATCCGCCGGAAGGCTTCGAAAGTGGCCGTTCGCCTGTTTCAACAGCGGTGGTTCATGTCCTGCATTGGCAAGGCGCAGCGTGCCTCGGGAGGGATCGTAAAGACCGCCCACCATGGTCACGAACATGCCGCGGGTCGCCGTTTCACAAATTTCTACATTGAGCTGCGCCAGCAAACGCCCCGGAGAATCACAGGTTTTGCCCAGGCAGCGGTAGAGACTCGCCGTTTTTGCCATCAGCAGCGCAGCGTTCATGCCCTTGCCCGAAACGTCGCCCAAACAGAAGGCGATTCGGCCGTCGGGCAGGGCAAAAAAGTCGTAGAAGTCCCCCGACACTGTCCGCGCCGGTGTGTTGACAGCGCACACCGGAAACGGCGCCGGCCGCGCCGCCGGCAACAGGTTGCGCTGGATCTCCGCCGCCAGCTCGATCTCACGCCGCAGTCGCTCCTGATCCGCCAATCGCACCGCCAAACGGGTGTTCTCAATGGCGAGTGCCGCAGGTGTGGCCAGCGCTTGAAGCAGGTACAAGTCATCCGGGGCGAAACGCGCGTCGCGCCCGCGCTTATTGACCAACTCGATGGCTCCGATGCATGCGTCTTTCACGCGCAGTGGAGCACACAGCAGTGAGCGGGTCGTAAAACCCGTCGCCGCATCGAAACGGGCGTGAAAGCGGGGGTTGCGTGCGGCATCACGCACGATCTGGGCCCGCTTCTCCTGCACGCTGTAGCCGATGATGCCCTCGCCGGCGGGCAGCCGAAAACCCGTGATGTCGACATTGCCGACGCAGGCGTGACAGACGAGCTCGCGCCCCTCTGCTTCCAACAAAAAGAGCGAGCCCGCTTGAGCGCCCACGTATTCCACAATGCGTTCAAGCGCACCCCGGATGGTCTGAGCTGGATTCAGCGATTCAGAAAACTCGCGCGCCAGATCAGCCAAGAGCTCGAGCGGTCCTCTGGCCGAGGCCTGCGCGCGTTCCTTGGGTAGTGCGGTGGTGGGAAAGATTTCCATCGGTAATCAAGCGTTGAGCACGCTCGCGGAACGAGCATACTGCGGTGCCGGTGCTTTCGCCGTTCAGTGTCCTCGCGCATGCACGGATATGGAAGTCTGCTCGTAAGTCCGGGAATGATTTATCAACACTGGCTTCCGGGCTACGAGCAGATTGAGTAAAAGGAGGCGAGGCGAAATCACCTCGACCGTTTTTTTGACTGGAGGCGCTTGGTACGCCCCGTCTCGAGTCCCTCAACATGTGCTAAAAGGCGCCGGCGCTCCAGCGCGGACAGGGAGCGTGCCTGACCCGGCCGCAGATCGCCCAGTTCGAGGGGCCCCATCCGCACACGGCACAAACGCAGCACCGGGTACCCGAGCGCAGCGAGAGCCCGGCGGATCTGTCGCTTGCGTCCCTCGAGCAACGTTAGGGAGAACCCTGTGGAGTTAGATTTTTCGTCGTAATGGATATGGGAAACACGCGCGGGGGCCGTACGTCCCTCAGCGAGGAACACACCGCGTTCCAAGTGTCGAAAGGCACCGCGCGGAACACAGCCGCGCACCTCCACGCGGTATTCCCGTTCGTTGCCAAAGGAGGGGTGAAGCATGGCGTGGGCGATGCGCCCATCGTTTGTGAGCAAGAGGAGCCCCTCGCTGTCCCGATCCAACCTGCCGACGGGAAAGACGCGCTCGGACAAAGACGGAAGCCGATCGAATACAGTCTGTCGTCCCTGGGGATCAGACGAGGTGGTAAGCACTCCCCGAGGTTTGTGGAGCAGCCAGTACGCGGTGCGTTCGAGCTGGATGACCTCGCCGTCCACTTCGATGCGATCCCGCTCGCTGTCCGCAACGTCGCCCAAGCGGGCGAGAGTACCGTTCACCGTAACGCGGCCGGCGCGCAGCCAAACTTCGGCTTGGCGGCGCGAAGCCAGACCGGCTGCCGCCAACAATTTCTGGAGTCGTCCTTGCATGGTTCAAAAATCGCCGAAGGCGGTACGGACTCAGTGGAGTTCCGCCTCCGGGAGCATTTCTGTGGCAGCGGCTTCCAGATTTTCGAGATCCGCTTCGCCCTCGGAGGCAGGTACCGCCCGTTGTGCGTTCCCGCCAGACAGCTCGCGCAAGTCGCGCAACGTCGGCAGATCCTCCAGAGAACGCAGGCCGAACACTTCCAAAAAGCGCGGGGTCGTCGCGTAGAGCAAGGGCCGGCCGGCGACGTCGCGGTGGCCGGTGATGCGCACCAGTTTGCGCTCGATCAGGCCGCGCAGGATCGGGCCCACGTCGACGCCGCGCACGTGTTCAATCTCCGCCCGCGTCGCGGGCTGGCGGTACGCGACAATCGCCAAGGTTTCCAGGGCGGCGTGCGACAAGCGCAACGGCCGTTGGGCTTGGAGTTGTTGCAGGTAGCGAGCGTAGGCCAAGCGCGTGCGGAACTGAAAGCCGCCCGCAACTTCCCAGATTTCGAAAGCGCGCTGCTGCTCGTTATATTCGGCGTTGAGCTCTTCCACCAGTTTGCACACCAACTCGGGTGTGCAATGCGGCACCACCACGGCGATCTTTGCCGCGGAGACGGGCTCCGCTGCCGCCAGGATCAAAGCTTCCACAATCTGTCGTTTTGCCGCGCGTTCCATCGACTCCCTCCGAAATCCAGCTGTGACGCCCTACAGGATCTCCGCCAGGCGCTCCGTCCAGGCCGAAACTGCGAGGTCAACATTGCGCCGCACGCGGATGACTCCTTCGGGCGCACCGTCGTTCCCCAGCCCCTGGTAGATGTGCAGGGCGGCGATGCGCACCAATTCGAGCAGCGCCAGAAAACTGGCCACGACCAGCGGCCGCGTGAGCGGCCGTCCGGCTCCGGTGCGAAGCAGTTCTTCGAACTCAAATGCGCTGTCATCCTGCAGACGTTCCATGATCGCGAACATCTGCTCGCGCACCGTGATGGTTTCGCTTTCAACCGAGAGATCGCGGATCGCTTCAGCAGCCTGCGCTTCCGCCAATACCCGCCGGAATGCCTCGACGAGCGCCAGGAGATCAGCTTCGATGGCGCGCTCCTCCATCATCTCGCAAGGCAACGCGCCCGGCACGGCACAAAAGACGTCGCGTCCCAGACGCGGATTCCCATCGAGGGTTGTCGCAGCCTCCTTGAAGCGTTGGTATTCGAGCAGGCGCGCCACCAGCTCCGCGCGCGGGTCAATCTCTTCTTCGCCCTCGTCCCCCGACAGTGGTAGCAAGAGCCGCGATTTGATCCACGCCAGTGTCGCAGCCATGAGCAGGTACTCGCCGGCGAGGTCGAGGTTGAGCTGACGCATCACCTCGAGATACTCCAGATACTGCTGGCCGATTTCTGAGATAGGAATATCCGTGATATCGACTTCGTTTTGGCGGATCAGGTAGAGCAGGAGGTCGAGGGGGCCCTCGAAAATCGGCAACTTGATGGCACAAGCTTCCGCTTGTGTCGCAGCCACTAGGGGCTCGAAGCGCGGATTTTCTCCAGCACCTCCGCGCGTTTCAGGAAGTCGAGAAGTCGGAATATCACCCGGATTCATAGCCGCTCCAAGAGTAAGTTCGGAGGAAGAGGCGGGAGAGGTGCTCTGATTATCCTGCACGAACCGCCGTCCGGCAATGCAGATTCTAGGCCGGATTATTCATGAAGCGCCGTAGCGAGACTGCGGAGATGCCCGAAATGGCGAACGATTTCCGCGTTTGGCACCGGAGGCGTACTGGACAGTACGTCGAGGAGACAAACGCGAAAATCGCTCACCAGGTCGAGCAGATACGCAGTCGCAGTAGGCGCTTCATGAATAATCCGGGCTAGGCCTGGCGACGAGTGCGTTCACTGCGGTGGGGCGGCTTGTGCGCAAGTTCCCGCACCAGGGCCAAGGCGTCTTCGCGACTTTTGACCCAACCATCCAGAAAGGCTGCCCGCACGCGGGCTAGGGCGTGGCCAATCTCAGGCCCGGCAAAACCCAGTGACGTGAGATCCGTTCCCGTGAGCGGGGTGGCGCGTCCGCGGTCTTCGCGGACATAGCGCGCGATTCGGCGGCGCGCTGAAGCTTCCGCTCCGACGTAGAGCGCGATGATCTCTTCAGCGCTGAACCCGCCTAAAAGGGCGTCGACGGCGCCCCGTCCTCGGGTTCGCTGGAGGCCCCGGCGGACCTGGGCCTCTCTCTGAGCGAAGCCAACGCAGCACTGGAAGAGCACGCCGCGCACAGCCAGACGCGCGAGCGTCCGGCGTCGCAAAGCTGCGCGCAGCGGGGTGAGCCACACTAGAAGACCCGCAAGCCAGAAGCGCAGCTCTGGAAGCGGCCATGGCGGCGTCAGTCCGATGCGGCCCAAGCGCCGCAGGGGCGTCCACGCTGTGGAGGGAACTTCGAGGCCGGGTTCGAGAGCGCCCAACACGTGCCAGTCCTGGAGCAAACGCAGCGCGGCAGCCGGATCCAGGCCGAGGTGGCTATCCGCGAAGAGTTTCTCGATCTCGCGTCGGTAACGCTCTCCGGAAACTCTCCCGAAAGCCCCATCGCGGATGGCATTCCGTAGGGCGGTACGCGTCGCGCGCTGTAAACGAAAGCCGAGGCCTACGGCGAAGCGGGCCGCGCGCAGAGCGCGCGTCGGATCGTCGTGAAAGCTACGCGGATGAAATACGCGCAGAACGCGCCGCTGCAAATCCGCACACCCCGAAGCCGGGTCCACGATAGTGACGTGCGGATGGGCGCGCCGCGCCGCCGGCGATAGCGGCAACGCTAAGGCGTTGACCGTAAAATCCCGCCGCCTCAAGTCTTCTTCCAAGGCTCCTGGTTCGGTGGACGGCAGTGCGCCGGCGTGGGGGTAACTCTCGCGCCGCGCACTGGCCACATCCAAGACCGCGCCTTCGCACTCGATACGAAGCGTGCGGAAGCGGCTGTGGAGCGTGATGCGCGCGCGCGGCAGTGCCGAACGTACCCATCCATCGAAGGTTTGGGTGCGCGCTTTGGCATCTGTTCCGACGCGGTCATCCAGCAACAGATCGACGTCGCGAATCGGCCGCTCCAACAAGAAATCGCGCACGGGGCCGCCGACCAAGTACACCGCGCGATCCATCTTGCGCGCGGCGTCGAGTAACGCCTCGATGAGTGGACGTACAGCGTCCGGCAAGGCGCGCAATACGTCTTCGCGAGTCGGTTGCTTCATGCCCGGTGGCGCGCCGAGCGCGCTCCGCGCGGGTGGCGTCGTTCGACGACGTCGCGCAAACGCGCCCGACTCACATGGGTGTAGATCTGCGTGGTGGAAAGATCGGCGTGGCCGAGCATGACCTGGAGCGCGCGCAGATCCGCGCCGCCCTCGAGCAGATCGGTCGCGAAGGCGTGGCGCACAGCGTGCGGCGACACCCGTTCCGTCGGTAGGCCGGCGCAGCGCGCGAGCTGGCGCAAGCGGATAAAAAAATTCTGCCGGGTCATCGGTGCACCGCGCCGGGAAAGAAACACCGCTTCGGAAACACGCGCGACTTTGCGCACGAGAACCGGACGTGCCGTCTCGAGGTAGTGAGCCAGAGCAGCTTCAGCGGGTTCCCCGAGCGGGACCAGCCGCTCGCGATCTCCCTTACCCAACACGCGCACGAGGCCCACGCGCCGATCCACGGCGGAAAGGCGCAGCGAGACGAGTTCGGAGACGCGCAATCCCGCGCCATAAAGGACTTCGAGCATCGCTCGATCCCGCGCTCCCAGCGGAGTGGAGTCATCCGTTGCCGCGAGCAGGGCCACGACGTCTTCGTTGTGCAGGCGCTTGGGCAGACTGCGCCCGACGCGCGGCGCTTCCACTCCAGCCAGGGGATCTCCGCGCAAACAGCCTGCGTCTTGGGTGTAACGCAGAAGTCTGCGCACCGCGACGAGCGAGCGCGCGCGACTGCGCGGCGAGAGCCCCTCTCGGGTTAGAAATTCCAAAAAAGAACTGATGTGTTCCCTCTCCAGATCTCCCCATTTGCGAACGCCCATCCGTTGCAAGTGCCCGGCAAAACGCAGCAAGTCGGCACGGTAAGCGTCGATGCTGCGCGGGGCCAAGCCGCGCTCCACGGCGGCATAGGTGAGAAAGGCATCAACCTGGGCGTATAGCGCAGCACCTGTTCCCTCGAGCCGCCAGGCGTGCGACTCAGCCACGTCCCGCCTCGCTCGGCAACGGTGGTACAGCGGCCGCGAGCAGAGTACGGCGCAGAGCCGCGAGTTGCTCGGGATCCGTCGGCTTACGCCCTTCGGTGTCTTTGATGTAGAAGGTATCCGCGACCTGATCCAGGATTGTAGTGGCTTTCGAGATGTAGATCTCAAACCCGTGCTCGGCCAGAGTGCGGGTTAGGTCGTAGAGCAACCCCGGCCGATCGTCCGCCGAGACGTCAACGATTGTGTAAAAATCCGATTCGTCGCTCGAGATCTCGACGCTGGGCGGCGTGGGCGAGAGCACTCCGGGATGGCCGTGGGGCAGGCGTCTCTGCCGCAGCAGGTCAGCGACGCGCACTTCTCCGGAAATCACCGACCGCAGTGCTTTTTCAAAGCGGCTCCACGCTTCGGCAATTTCTTCCGGCCCGCCCTCCGGCGTGGTGAGCCGGTACACCTCCAAGGCCAAACCGGAGCGCGTTGTGTAGACATGTGAACCCAAAATGTTGATGCCGCGCGCGGTCAGGGTTCCCGCCACGTTCGAATAAAGCGCGCGGACGTCCGGCGTACAGACGATGAGCTCCGAAAATCCCCCGCGCATCTCACGCACCGCCATGCTGAGCGGTTCCCGGCGCGCAAAGGCGAGCACGACGCGGGCGTGGCGGGCGATCTGACGCGGTGTGTGCGTGATGAAGTAACGGCGCGGCAAGTCATTGAAAAAAGCCTCAATCGTCTCCTCAGAAATACCCTGGCTGTGCAACTCCTCGCGTGCCGAGCGCTGCCTCAGCGACACGCGCTCATCGATGATCGCCAGGGCGGCCACCGCGTCGCCGCCGCCCGTCTCGAGAAATTCCGAAGTGCGCTCGAACAACTCGCGCAGGAGCTGTCCCTTCCATTCGTTCCAGGCCGTGGGAGACGAGGCGCGAATATCCGCGAACGTCAACAAATAGAGACTGTGCAGGCGGGTGCGACTTCCGACTGTGCGCGCGAAATCAACGATCAACTTCGGTTCGGAGAGGTCGCGCCGCTGCGCCACGTGCGACATCAGCAGGTGTTGCTCGACTAGAAATACAACGTGCTCGCTGCGCTCGGGTTCGAACCCCAAGCGTTCACAACAG
>Ga0247727_10004467_pt1 | contig 29637 bp, 25 predicted proteins | sample WisWelCaveWW1625_FD_202498 | JGI IMG/M metagenome (GOLD analysis project Ga0247727, IMG submission 202498) | Biofilm microbial communities from Wishing Well Cave, Virginia, United States - WW16-25 | ecosystem: Environmental > Aquatic > Deep subsurface > Groundwater > Cave microbial mat | place...
GTCCAAACATCGCGCTCTCGTCATTCCGGCAAGCGGTCATCCCTGGAGAAACTTAATCCTTCCAACCTTCAACAACAGGACAATTCTAAAGAGCGAAAAACAGGACATTTCTATTGGGCGTTGACACTCTCGTCGGCAATCCCTTGACTACTCGGCTCTAAAGCCCTAATCTAACGTGCCTGTTATGCCTGCCATCCTACAGCTCAAAGATATCCATAAGGCCTTTGGCCCGCACGTCATTTTCGACGAGGCGAGCGTCACGCTCAACAGCGAACAAAAAGCCGGATTCATCGGCCGCAACGGCGCGGGTAAATCCACGCTGTGCAAGATTATCATCGGCCAGGACACCGCCGACTCGGGTGAAGTGATCCAAAGCTCCGATTTGCGGCTGAGTTACCTGGAACAGCACGATCCCTTCACTCCCGAAGAAAATGTAATGGAGTTCTTGGTCCGTCACAGCGGCCAGGAAGAATGGCGATGCGGTGAGGTCGCGGGCCGCTTCCAACTCAAGCATGAGCTGCTCCAAACGCGCGTCAAAAGTCTCTCCGGCGGCTATCAAACACGCGTCAAACTGACGTCGATGCTGCTGCGCGAGCCCAACTTCCTCATCCTAGATGAACCTTCCAACTATCTCGACCTCAAGACGCTTATCTTGCTGGAAGAGTTTCTTCAAGATTTTGACGGCGGCTTTTTAATCGTCTCGCATGACCGAGAATTCCTCAAGAAAACCTGCGACCACACGCTCGAAGCCGAAAACGGGCGCCTTACGCTCTACCCGGGTACCGTCGAAGAATACCTCACATTCAAAGAAGAGCAAGAGGCTCAAGCCATCCGCACGAACGAGACGATCGAAAGTAAACGCAAACAACTCCAAACTTTCGTAGATCGCTTCCATGCTAAGGCATCTAAAGCGGCTCAAGCTCGCTCCAAGATGAAACAGATCGAAAAACTCAAGCCTATTGAAATCGCCCAAGCGCAAAGCCACGTGCAGATCAAAATTCCAGCCGTGCAGCACCGGCAAGGGATCGCCTTTCGCTGTGAAGAATTAGCCATCGGTTATCCTGAAAAATTAGTCGCCAAAGACATCCAAATGCATATCGAGCACGGCACGCACGTCGCCGTTCTGGGTGATAACGGCCAAGGCAAAACAACCTTTCTGCGCACCCTAGCCGGCGATCTAAAGCCTAAAGACGGATCGTTCCGCTGGGGCTACAACTGCGAAATCGCCTATTATGCGCAGCATGTAGTCGCCGCTCTTGATCCCGAACATAATGTCTTTCAACACCTGGAGAGCCGCGCGGCACATTCAGTCACCCGGCAAGAACTGCTGGCTATGGCGGGGTCGTTCCTATTTAAGGGCAACGACATCAAAAAGTCGGTCACCGTTCTTAGCGGCGGCGAATGCGCTCGCCTATGCCTGGCCGGGCTTTTGCTTATGAAGCGTTCGGTGCTTCTGCTCGATGAGCCTACTAATCACTTGGATTTCGAAACAGTCGAAGCGCTCGGCGCCGCGCTGCGCCAGCATCAAGGAACGGTTTTCTTCATCAGCCATGACCGGACGTTTGTGAACATGATCGCCACGGAAATCGTTGAGGTAAAAGGCGGCTCGGTCGTTCGGTATCCCGGCACCTACGCTGATTATGTGTACCGATTGGAAAATCAAGTGCGCGAAGAGCTAACCGCTGAAACCCAAAAACCTATTCAAACACCGACAAAACCTAAAAAGCCTTCAGTCCACCAGCTACGCAAACAACAAGAAAACGCTAAACGCAAGCTCGAAGAACAGATCAAGCGCTCAGAAGAGCAGCAGGCAGGTTACAAGAAAGAGAAAGATGCGCTCGAAGCCGAAATGGCCGCCAATCCCACTCTATGGACACGCGAAATCAGCGCCCGCTTCGATGAGTTGACGCGCCTAATCAACGAGGAAGATCGCCGCTGGATTCAGCTAAATGAGGCGTATGAAGCCTTTTAATTGCTTTAAACGGTAAAAACGCCGCTCCTTACTCTACGGAAGAATCTCCCCGCGCAGCTTTCTTGAGCGCTTCTTCAATTGCCGAGTACAACTGCTTATGATCGATCGGTTTTTTGAGCAAACCATCCGCTCGGGCCTTCATTTCCGGGCTAATCGGCGCGCTGAGATCATGGTAAATAGAAAATAAAAGAACCGGCAGCTTGGGTTTTTTGGCCTTGATGGCCGAAAGCACCGCATCCCCATTGATATCGGGCAACTGAAAATCTGTAATAACCAGATCGTAATCTTGCGCGATTGCCCGCTCAATGCCGGAATTTCCGAGAAACACGGTGGTGACCTCGAATTCGCCGCAGCGCTCCAGGTTTAACTGCATCATCTTAGACAGCGCGATGTCATCATCGATAAGCAGGACGCGTTTTTTATTTTGAGTCTTGGCCTCCGGCGCTAAAGGAAAAGAAAGAACGGCGCACGTTCCGCCTTGTTCGGCGGTTTGAATGGCGATCTCGCCCCCATGCGCTTTAACGATGCTCCGCGCAACGGCAAGTCCAAGCCCCCAGCCCGATGGCTTAGTGGTCACAAACGGCTCAAAGAGCATTGCCCGCTGTGATTCTGGTATACCTGGACCCGTATCGGAAATAGCGCAACGGACGATGGTTTGTCCGATCGCGAATCGATCGCTCGTTCGTATGCCGACGCCAGAACCCGGCTCAAGCAGGCGCTCTGGCGCGCATCGAATGCCAAGCGTTCCGCCATCAGGCATGGCTTGCATTGCATTCTGCAGCACATGTACTAGGGCCGTTTTCATGCGCGCGCGGTCAAGCAGCACAAGCGGTAAATTTGGATCAATCTGGCGCACCACCTCAATATGCTGAACGATCAGGCGCTCTTGCAATTCTTGCAAAGCCGATTCAATCGCCTCGCGCATCGAATGAAGCGCAAGCTCCACTGACGGCAAAGCGGTCGCCTGCAATAATCCAATGATGATCTGATCAATGCTTCGGATGCCCTCGGTCATCATCCGTATAACCTCGGACTGCTGAGGATCTAAATTCGTCTCGCGTATGTAGTCGACACCCTGCATGACAATAGCGAGCGGATTCTTGACATGGTAGGCGAAACCGCCCAAAAGCCTGCCAAGAGATCCTGAGGGCTGCGCTTGGCTGTCTTCGGGTTTTCCAGGCGCTTTTTCCTGCGAAGCTTGCCTAAAGTCTCCTGTAGACGCTGCTGCTCCTGGGCCAACTGCGCGTAGGTCTGCTCAAGCACGGAAGCGCGCTTGCGATCTCTCAGATCCTGAAGAACGCACAGAAAAGTGACTCCTTCATCCGCGCTTTGCGTCACAACCATGGCTGAAAGTATCGTCTGAAATCGACCGCCATCCTTGCGCCGGAAGCAGCAGGATGCGGCTTTAATGAATGCGGTTTGAAAGTGCTGGATGCCTTCGAGCTGTTTTGTACCCTCAAGCAGATCTACGATAAATTTAGCATGCAATTCTTCTTCACTATACCCCAAGAGTTTAGCGGCGGCCGCGTTGCCCTTTTGGATAATCCCTCCGGGCTCTACCAAGAGCGCCGCATCGGGAATGACCTCTAAAAGACGCTCGGCCACGAGCGTTAACGGGGTCGTTTCTTCTTTCAACCGCTTTTCCATTTCGTGCCGTGTGCGCAGACCCCGAGCATAGAACCAGCAGCCGGCCAGCGCCAGCATCCACAACACCGAACCCATGAGTAGAAAGAGCCGGACGATTTGTGCTAGACCCGCACCTTCATCAACCGGACGGATAAGAACCAGCTCTGCGGCGCCGTCTCCAATAGATCGAGACAATATCGCGAATGACTCTGCGCCTGGCGCGCCGAAAATAACATCCTCTTGCTCGCTCGGCACCGATGATGATGGCAGCAAGCGGTCCGCGCGCAACCCAAGCTTGCGGGCCAACGGCGATAGCAGCGCTCCTGCGGCATGAACAATGGCAACCCCGCCGCCGCTGAGATGCTCCATTTCTTCCATCGCTTCTTCGCCGATGATGGTTCCCACAATCACCACGCCATCGATACCGACAACCGATCGTACCGGCGTAGCAGCCAGATAATGAACTCCATCCGATGTTCGGCTAACAGCCGCCCAAGGCTGCCCTTGTAAAGCTCTCGCAACGACGGTATTTTTTTGTGCCCACACATCCTCCTGCGGCTGGGGCAATGGATGGCTTTGAGCAAGCAGCCGACCATTCGAATCCAATAACGCAGCCCAATCTCCGGAACAAAGCTGTTGGACAGATAGCGCAACCCGCTCAAGATCTCGTTTATCCAAACCGGGTGTTACCAATGAGGCGCGAACGCGCGGAAGCTCCGCTGCGCTACCAGCGCACGTAGAAAGCGTCCGTAGCCGAAACTGCGCGGCAGCTTCCAGCATTTGATGCGCCTGGCGCAAATCTTGTCGTATACGTTCTTTATTCTGATTCGCCGCAAAACGGTGAACAAAAAAACTTGTCCCCAATACAAAACCCATACCGGCAACGGCCAGACCAGCTAAAGCGCGCGCATAAACTTTATTGGTATTCATTCGGCCGGCCTCTTATCGTGATGGTTCTTTAGACGTATCCTCTCAATGCGCTGCTCGATTTCTGCCGCGCGCTGAGGGTCGCCTGCTTTATACAGTTCTACCGTATAAGCCTCCAGCACCGGCATAAGCTCCGGATCATCGGGGCCAACAAGCATTTCGTAAATACTGAGCGCTCTGGCAAACAGGGCTTTCGACACACCAGCTTTCCCCAGAGCAGTCCGACTATGGGTTTCACGGCTAAGCGACTGCGCCGCCTGCTCCATTACCTCATGGAAGCGCTGATACTCTGGATCACCCGGCGCAAGCGCCTTGCCTAAAACACCTAATCCTGAGCCCTGCGCCGGAGAAGCCAATCTTGCCAACGTTTGCTGCACCATCGCATGCTCCATGCCAAACAGTTTTAGATAAATAGCCAGGGCGCGCTTCAATAAAACGCCTCTTTGAGCAGGATCCTCTTTTTTGAGCGCCTCCGCCCAGTGCCGCAGCACTTCAGCTACATCGGAATGGTCTGAGCCTACAGCGTTATCGCCAATGGTCAAAATGGCCAGGCTTCTCTGATAAAGCGCGCGCGCCTCTTGAGGCCTTCCTTGCGCCGCATATGCGTCGGCAAGATAAGTCAGTGTTGCCGCAAGCTGCGGGTGATTCGCCCCCAATCGCTTTTCTTGAATTTCCCTTGCGTGCTCAAGCAGCGGCACCGCCTGCTGTTGTCGTTGGCTTGCTTGATGAAATGCCGCGTATTTCACCAGCGTTCTGGCCACATCCGGATGATCGCTGCCCAATATTCTTTCTTGGCTAACTAGGGTGCGGCTGAAGAATTCGTCCGGATCATCGAGCGCGCCTTCAGGCGCATCAACGGCGAAGATCGGCTCCTGGGCATCTTGGCTTACCGGCAGCAGAAATGCCGTTTCGGCTTGGGGCATCGTCTGCGGCCTATCGATTGCCCCCGCATCAGTTTCAAGAATCTCTTGGCTACGCTTCTCAAAGATATCCGCCTCCTCATATCGGCCTTGCAAACGGCAAAGATTGGCCAGATGCCGCAAAAGAATGCCTGCAAGCGGGTGGTCATCGGGAAGATTCTTGTCGCGGATAAACATCAGCGCGCGGCGCAAGAAAGCCTCAGCTTCGGAGTAATGGGCTTGAACGCGGGCGATCTCGGCGAGATTGATCAATGATGCTACGAGCGGAAAAGGCTCATCGCCTATAGAAGCTTCTGCCAGGCGAAGCGCCTGATTGGCTAATTGCTCGGCCTCGCGATACTGGGCGTCTCGGCACGCGGTGAGCACTTGGCTGGTCAATTGATTCCAAACATTTTCTTGTGCGCGCGCATGCTCTGGAAACCCGGCCACTATGAGCAGGCCGGCACAGCTAATCGCTTGGCACAAATACAGATGCAGCTTGGCCATGCCCGTGCGCTTAACCTAAGTCATCCGGCTGGCTGCGTCAAGCAAACAAGTGATACTTCCGGCTGATTCAAACGGCCAAGCGGCTGATCAAGCGCCATCAGGTAAAAAGCTAGAAGGAAAGAGAAGAACGGATCTCGATCAAAATAGAATGATCCCTTGGGTCTGCATGTCTTGCTTTTCTTCCGGAGTAGGTCGGTGGCCGATTCTGGTAATGCCTGTTTCTGGCGCTGAAAGATCCGCTTGGCTGGACGAGCCACGTTGCTTGTTAGACCCTGTGGACTGCGCATATGAAGCATCCGATTTTTCCGCAAAATACATCTCTTGTTCACTTTTAGCTTTGGGAGACAGGGTCGGCTGCTCTTGCTGGGGGCGAATAATCGTAATCCCTAATTGCCGAGAAAGAGAAGTCTGGGCTTGTTCGCCGGTGGCCACTAGGGCCGCGGTCGATGGCTGAATAAGCGTGGTGTGCGCTGTCGCTGTTTCTTCAATAGATTGCGCTTCGATATGTTCCCTGATGGCTAAAATTTGGGTTACCAAAACGAAGATGAATACGATAACTAAAACGCTAGAAAGAATTTTGAGTCTCATGAGCGAATCAATTTTCTTGCCACGACAGGGTGATGTAATCACCCGTGGTCGGCATAAAAGGCGGAGGCGTGGCTAATAGCCTCGGATCATAGGAATAATTCTTCGAGTAGCCGCTTAATTTTGTTCCCGTTGAGCCGTTAAAGGTACCGACCGGCCCACGTTCATCCTGGATAATGCCCCCATAAACGGTTAGCGTGCCCTTTGGCGGCCCCACATTCCAATTTTCCATCATGAAAGAAGTGTTCAATGCCATAATGCAGGCGTTGATTTCAAGGTCTGAAGGAGCGCCGTCATCGATGACGACATCGGCTTCGGAGATGATACCCAACACATCGTCGGAACTCGGATCATCCTCAGGGTCGCTGGCATAGGTGACATTATTGGTGATAATCACTTCCTTGCTTGCGCCAATCGTCAATCTTCCATTGAGCGCTCCTGAAACGGACAAAGTGCCTTTGTTGACAAAAAGAGCCCCGTTTGCGGGCAAAGACATGTTTTGATTATCCCAACTCTTAGCTGCATTCGTCACATTGATCGTTCCGTCCGTATTCATCACGATAGTTGTATTACCCTTCAGCGCCAATCCTCCGCTTGAAGCAGCGGCCCTAAGATTCAAGGCTTGGCTGGGCATGGTGGTCGCTTCTGTTCCGAACTGCATGCCTTGCACAAAAGTAGGATTGTCGTACGGCGCATTCGCCGTCTGGCTTAAATTAACCGAAGAACCGTTATTATAAAATTTAATGTAGTCATCGGTTGAGCTCGCTTCTCCTCCAAAATAAGGGTTTCCAAAAATATTCAAATGAGCATTGGTATGCATGGTGCCGGTCAAGAAATCCTGTGACCAGAACCACACATTGCTACTGCCGAAAACTTCTGCGTTCGTAAACCATAGGTAGCGCGCATAGCTATCCGCCTGCACGTAATTCGTTAGATTGCGGGTTGTATTTCCAAAAGATCCTGCCGACGTCACTCTATACCTTCTAATGCTGCTGCCTTCACCACCTACGACTCCAAGGTCGGTGATGGTGACCGTGTATGTTCCTCCGCCAAGCACTTGGGCGCCGCCACCCCACGGATCTGTAGAGTTGCCCTCCGGAGGCGCAGGCTGAGCCCGCAGCCAATAAATTGCGCGATCAAGGCCTGAAGAAGCCAGGTAATAGGCTTGAGTTCGTCTATCAAAAATATCGACAAGACGGTTCTGATTGGCGCTGATGACGAAGAACCCATTCATCAAACCCAGCAAAAAAGTGCTCACCATCGCTGTGAGAATCAGCGCGACGCCTTTTCTATTACTCAGCCTGGTGCACCAATGTGGCATGGGCTCAATTCCTCATTTTGATCGTAACCTGCTCCGTGTCCTGAACCAGCCTGCCCGTCGATGTGGCCCTGCTCGCCGCAAGCGTGATTTGTAAGACCTCAAGCTGGGCTGCCGGCCTGGTAAATTGCAAATTCGTAACATTATTCGCCAGCACGCTTGTCGCTCCGGCGCTGGTTCTGGTTAATTGATTCGTATTGTTCAACGCATAGACAATGTCCGCAGACCACTCTATGTTTCCATCAGCGTCCAAAACAGTGCCATCCGCGTCATTATCTTGCGGGACTTTAAAAGTCAATGAAGCGGCTGTCGCTCCGCCGGCCAGGTTTATCTGCGTAGGCGTGGTTGATTTGAGTTCCCGTTCCATCCGCGTGAACGTAGAAACGATCTGCAACCGCAGCGATGATGCCGTCTCATTGGCTTGGAAAGACTTCCATTCAACATCCATAATCTGAAGCGCCCCCAACACCAACACGCTCAGCGTGGTGTACGCAATCATCGATTCGGCAAGTGTGAAACCTCTTCTATTATTCATCTGTTCGCCACCTGCATTACGATCTGAACCGGTGAGTCAATGATCCCGTTAGCGTTGGCGTCTTCGTTGGCATCGAGAGCCCCGTTCAAATTATTATCCTCCCCTATGAGCCGGGTTCCCTGTCGCCAACAGACGCTTATGGTGACCTGCAGCAGGTCTGAATTGGTGTCATCTATATTCACGACGCCTCTGCTTGAAGGGATTGCGTTGACGGCAAAGTTGAGGTCATCGTAATCATCGACCAACTGAGGAAAGGGCGCGCTGTGTATTTCTTCGGCCAAGCCAATGGCCGCCGTTTCAGCGATATGCGTGTTTCTAGATTTCGAGGTAAGGCCCATGCATGTGATAAGCGCCGCCACCGTGCTGCTAACGACGATCGCAAGCAGCCCTACAGAGATAAGCAGTTCTATGAGCGTAAAACCGCCTTGTTGCCGGCGCGTTCGCCAAAGCATGGTATGGGTCCGCCTATGGTTCAGGAAGGCAAACTGGGCGGGTCTTAACCGGCAACCCCGCTACCCTTCGCTTGCGCGTTCTAAGCGTTAGGGCCGGTGGCTTTGCGTCCCCGCCTTGCGGCGAGTTTGCCCCCTGCTGGCGCAGGTCTTATCGGTTGAGTTAAGTATACCTAATACAAGGAGATAGGAGCAATACGGGCAAACAAGCGCCTGGAAGTAAGCTAAGAGCGCTCGGCGCGCTTGGGTTTTAGAGAAGAAAAAACTCGCAACTCTTTTCAGGATTGTGAGTTAGCTCAAGGAGGGGATCAGGCTTTCCAAGGTCGGCGCATCGAGTGCAAGAAAAAGAATATCGGAACAGCCGCGAACACGCTCCAAGCAAACCCGGGCCACCAAAAAGCGCCCAAAGCTGCGGTCGCATAGAGCGGCGGCCAAACAGCCCGCTTCGCACCACTTTTTTTACATCCGCCTTGCTCACAGAAGGATGCATCAATCCCCATCGATGCGCGTAGCGCCACATTAAGGTAAAGATAAGTCCCGCCCCCATCAGAATGACCGCGAACAATGCCAATGCCACAGGATTCGCGGGATACTCCCCCATAAATCCTGTTGGGAATGGGATAAAACAAAGAAAGAGCAGTAGTAAGTTGTTAAGCCACAAAAGGCCCGGGCTCATATCGACAAGCAGATCCATGAAGTGATGGTGGTTGACCCAAAACACAGCTACGTACGCGAAACTCAGGATGAAACTGCCGAATTTTGGAAGGAGTACGCGTAACGATTCCCATGCTTCAGGCCGGCTGAGGGCATCGCGCAGATGCGGGATCTTAATCTCGAGAACTAAAAGGGTGATCGCGACGGCAAACACGCCATCGCTGAACGCTTCCACCCGCATAGGGCTATGAGACTTGCTTTTCTCCGCACCCAATTACTTATCCCCTCCTTTTAACAGGAGCATATACCATTTCTTCATTCTACTCACAACTTCTTTGAAAACCAGCATCTCAATACACTCGGCATAGCCGATGACCAAGGTTATTGAAGAACAGCTGTTTCCGAACAAATTCAAAATGTTGTGCTTGGATGCTGCACTCGACCGATGCGCGAAAGTTCTTCCGGCGTCAGCAGCAGCGCGCTGAGAGCGCCCAGGTTTTCCGAAAGCTCTTTGCGGCTCACCATGCCGGCCAGCGTCACAGACACACCAGGAAGCCGGAGCACGAACTGCAGCGCGGCTTGAGCTAGGGTTCGCCCAGACGCCGTGAGGAAGCGAAACTGATCCGTGTAGCGTTTGCGCTCCTGAAACTTCCTGTCATCCCGCGCCGACTGCTCCGCCATGGTGTCGCTTGTCGCCGCGGTCAGCAGTCCTTGCGCCAATGGCACACGGGCGATAACCGCAACGCCGGCAGCGCTTGCCTGCGGCAATAAATCCGGAATCGCTTCGCGGTCGAGTAAGTTGATCGTCACCTGAACCGACGAAACAGCCGGTTGCTTTACGCAAAGTAGCGCATCTTCTGCCGTCACGCACGAGATCCCCGCATATCGGATCTTGCCCGAACGTTGGAGCGTTTCGAGCGTTCGAAACACTTCACCGTCGCGGAGCTTTTCGGCAGATGGATTATAAAGCTGGTATACGTCGATGTAATCCGTGCGCAGGCGCTTTAAGCTGGCCTCCAGCGCCGCGGTCATATGCTCGGCGGAGTGTTCGTATTTCTTGTGCGCGTCCCGCATGTGATGCAGCTTACGCCGTGCCGGCTTAAGGAGCGCTTTAAGCGGCCTCAGGAAGGGCTTAACGCGCAAGCCTAGCCGACCAATGGGCGAAAACACGGCGCCTCCCTTGCTGGCAATGATGACGCTTTTGCGTTTTCCGTGAAATGCCTCTGCAATTAAACGCTCACTTTCGCCCTGGCTGTAGTTGTCGGCGGTATCGTAGAAATTAATTCCCGCTTCGTACGCGGCGCGAAGCGTTTCTAACGCCTCGCGGCGATTCCCGTGATATAGACCGCCCCCCAGAGAAGAACAGCCCATCCCAAGCTCTGCGATAACCAGATCGGTGCGGCCAAACTTTTGCATGCGCATTAGATGAGAAGCTCCTTGATTGCCCGGCCTTCCCATTCTGCCGGCACGGGTTGATTCAGCATGTGCAACCACGTCGGGGCAAGATCCAGCAGCCGGATCGGCTCGGCCTTGCGAGCGGGCGCGATTCCAGGCCCGGCAGCGATGAGAACGCCGTCGAGCCGATGGCTGCCTGTAGTTGGCCAGTTCATCGCATCGCGCATCCGTTCCACGAATATGGATACGCGATCGCCGTCATCTTCGGTCGGCATATACAGCGTATCCTTCCACTCCACAACGATATCCGGCGCCCAGGCAAGCGTAGGACCGTCATAGAGCTCCTTTGCCTGATAGGTACGCTTCACGGCGTGCTCGCCCGTTTGCGGATCGATCAGCGCTTCCAATCGCCGGCATATATCGCGGCAAAGCGCATCGTATGCCGCTCCGGGCGCTACTGTTCCCTTGGGATCGCGCCCCTTCAGGTTGAGAAAAATGTCCCCTTCTTTGCCTCGCGAGAAAGCGCGCGTGCGGCTCCAATTAATGGCGGACTCGGTTACGACAAGCTCGCTCCATACTTTAAAATCCGATAGGTGGCGGTTCATCAGAAACAGCAGCCCAGGAGACAGCCGCTTGGCGCGTTTGCGCAGCGTCGAGAGCGCCGCGGCCAGGGGTGACTTCTTGGCCGCAAAAGTGCCGCTTGCTCCTTCTGTGGACGGTGGTTTGCTCCAAGCCAAAAATCCTTCCCTGGCTAGCCACGCATTGATCTGCACGCCCGACCGCAGCCGTCCGGCGCCACATTCCGAGAATATAACTAAGCGCGTATCGGGACCTGCGGCTTTTGCCAGGCGCCCAATTGCCTCATCGAGCGCCCGATAGGTTCTGTAAATTACTGATTGGAATGGATTCTTTGGATCGGATGATTCCATATCCGACCAAAAATAGTGCTGAGCCATCGCCGTCGCGCTGAAGAATGTAATGAAAAATTGCCACGACTGAGTGGCAATCAGGTGCTCGAGTACATCCGTCTGTCTGCCGACTTCATCTTCAATCAGCGTAAGGTAATCTTCTTTCTTGCGGCCTCCGGGGAAAATATCTTTCAAGTGGTATCGGCCGAACTTCTTTACGACTTCGGAATAAACGGACATGGGCGCGGCTATGGAAGGATGGGCCCCTGGAGCATCCTGCCCCGCGATGACGAAGCCTTCAATGCGCTGAGGAGGGTACGTGAACGGCACGTTGACGACGCCGCAGCGAATGCCGCGCTGCGCGAGATGCTGCCAGAGCGTCGGCACTTTCAAGGCAGAACCATCGATCGCATGAAATTTGCCATCTGAACCGCGCTGCAAAAAATCGTACGCCCCATGATGGCCGGCCGAACGTCCGGTCATAATGGTTCCCCACATCTGGGGAGTAATTAAAGGAATCTGCGAACGCACACATCCCGAAGTTCCTCCATCCATCAGCCGTTTGAAATTGGGCAGCAGCCCTTGCTCAGCCCAGGGAACAATCAAGTCCATGGTGGCTTCGCCCAAGGCAATAGCGAGCACGCGTGGATGCGCGCCTGTCATGAATGCTCCTCCGGCAAACGGCCAGACAGCAACTGTTGATACAGCTCTATATGCTTGTCTACCGAAGACGTCAGCTCGAAGTTTGCTTGCACGTAGGCATACCCGTCTTGGGCCTTTTGAGCCCAAGTATCGTTACGAAGCAGCTGGTCTAAACCGCTCGCAAAATCACCATCCTGAACACAATACCCGAAGCGCTCTGTAAATCCACCCGGATTAACGGCGCTCAGGACAGCGCAGCGATGCGCGAGCGCTTCCAGAAAAGCTGTCGGCAACCCTTCGCGTGATGCGGTGTTCATGAGAATCCAGCTGCGATCCAACACTTTCGCGAGCGAATCGTCGGCGAATTGATCCAAAAAACCAGTCATTTCGACATTAGGCAGGCCGCCGTAGCGGCTGCGTAATTCCGCGTCCCAGCGGCGGTCGGCGCTTGCTCCGACGGCAATAAAATTAACGTCGGGGCGAAGGCGGGCTATCTCAAAGAAAAGCTCCGGCCGCTTGCGGCGATCCCAGCGAGCGACAAAACACACCGTCGGTTTCTTTTCCTTGCGGGGAGTGTTTTCTGGAACGGCGATGGGCGACGGCAAAAAACGCAGCTCTAAGCTATCCCCATACACACGCTTCACCTTCGAAGCGATATGCTCTGCGCATGTGGCAAGCGCATCGGCCCGGCGAATGGATGCTTGCACGCGGAACGTTTCGTACCACCATACTAAAGCCGAGCGAGCCGCGTTCAGCGTGGGTGAGCGCAACTCAAGCATCCAATCGTGTGTCGTCTTGGGGTCGCGAAAGGTAACCACATGCCGACTATTGGGCAAAGCGCGCAGCGCCAAGTGGGTGCTATAGCTCGGATGCTGCGAGTGGCAGATATCCGCGTTGCTTTGGCGGATAAGCGCTGACGCCTCCCACGGCCGGTGCATCAAGAAACTGCGCACCGTGATCCCGTCCAACTCCTCCACAGGGCGCTGTCCCGGCCGGCGCGGCACGACAGCGCTCACCTGGATTCCGCGACGCGCCAATTCCTTGCCAAGCAGCCGCGTTGAACGGCCAAAACCTCCATACTTGCCCCACGCGAAAATTTCCGTGCAGAGCAAGCACACCTTCATCGCATACCTGCAGCCGGATGGTGAAAAATTGCACGGCGCAGCTCATAAAGACCGCCTATGCCGGCGATAAGAAGCGTTCCGGCCAATCGCAAGAAAGACAGCGCCATCGCGTTAGCTCCCGTGTCACCGTAAGGAGCAAGCATCAGCACAAGAGCGCCTTCGCGCACGCCTAAACCAGAAATAGAAATCGGCAGCATCGTGAGCAGCACGGCATAAACACGGATCCACCCAATCGCAACGGCCGGAGCATGAAGATCAAGCGATCGCGCCAGCCACACAAACGAAAAAGTGCCCGCTAACTGCGAAGCGATGCTCCATGCCGCAATCTTTAAAAAGAAGCCGATAGAAAGACCAAGGTACTGTTGCATCGCCGCTGATAGCTTCTCAAGCGGCGCTCGCAGAGGAGCTGCAAGAGGTGCTGCCAAAAAAAGGCGGCTCAACCGGCGAATCGGGGACATCAACCGAAAGCCTTGTGCATGGAACGCGGTGAACACAATTCCGAAAAACAGCAAGAACGCCGCCAAAAGCCCTAACCCCGCCGGATAAACGCGAGAGCTTGGAGCGTCGATGAGCCAAAACAAACAGCCCAATCCAAGCATGGCGATGATTTCCGACATGCGGTCGAATGCGATTGCGGCCAAAGCGCCTCCACCCTGCTGCTGATGACGCGAGAGCTTGTACCAGCGCACCGCGCCTCCGGCAAGCGACCCGGGCAAGAGAAGCCCATAGTAACTGCTCACCACATTGATTTCGAAAATATCCGCCGCTCTTAATTTTATCCCATGCACGCTAGCCAGAAGCTTCATGCGCTGCGCGGCCAAAAAGCGCATCAAGAGGAGCGCTGCCGAACTTAAGACAAAAAACGCAATATCGGCCGAGGCAATGGATTGAAAGACTTCGGCAAGTGGGATCTTATGGAACAGGTACGCCAACAAACCGGCGGTGCACCCGATCTTAACGCCCCAAATGGCCAAGGATCGAACGCGCTTCATAGGAGGGGACTCGGCCCGGGCTTTATGCGAGCGCGGCAATGCGTCGCAGCTCATCGTCGGTTAAGGCAGGCGCTTGCGGCGATGCGAGAATTTCGGTTAGCTGTTCGCGACGGTAAAGCCGCGGCAGCACGCTGGATACCCCCGGCAACTGAAGCAAATACAGCAAAGCCGCCTGGGCCAGCGTGCGGTTATCCCGTACCAAAAATTGGCACCGACGCGCCCGCTCCATTCGGGACCGCACTTGCTGCTGCGTCTTTTCGTAAGTCTCCGCCATAATGTCGCTGCCGTCGGTTGTGAGATAGCCCTGATCGCGCGGGTTACGCACCAAAACCGCTAGCCCAAGCTTGCGCGCCTGCGGCAGCCACGATGCGATCGCCTGACGCTGCACTAAATTAATGGTCACCTGCACCGCGGCGATCCCAGGATGCTTCAAGCACCGTATCGCGTCCTCGACCATGGTCTCTTCATGATCGCAGGCGATGCCGTAGAACCGGATTTTTCCTTCCGATTTAAACCGCTCAAGCGTCTCACAAAAAGCGCCGGAATCCAACACGTCGGCGGGCGGCTTGTGCAGCTGCAGCAAGTCCACGTAATCCGTGCGTAGCCGCCTCAGGCTGCCTTCCAGCGCCCGGCGCAGGTAAGCGGGCGAAAAATCGCCGCGCTTCTGCGTGTTGCGCAACTGATGCAGCGAATTTTTAGAAGACCTCAACAAGCCGCTCACCGGCCGCAGCAGCGGACGCAAACGCAGCGCTATCTGCGCGGCGCTTGAGTAGCGCGTGCCGATCTTCGTCGCGAGGATCACCTGCGAGCGCTTTCCCTGCAGCACCTTGCCGATCAACGTTTCGCTCGCGCCCTGATTATAGTGATCCGCGGTGTCATAAAAATTGACGCCCGCTGCGAAAGCCGCCTCGAGCATGAGCCGCACCTCGGCGTCGTTGCGGTAATAAATACCACCGCCAAGGGTTTGGCCCCCGACACCAATCTCGGACACGCGCAAAGGTGTGTTTCCCAGCGGCCGGTACTGCATCGTCACTTGCGCTTAGCGGCCTGGGGTGTTCGCTCAGACGCCTGCTCGAACAAGTCGGCAAGCACGCGGCCTTCTAGCTTTTCGGGAGCGGGCTGGCCCAGAGCGCTCAACCAAGTCGGCATGAGGTCGACGATGCCGGCGCCTTTAATTTGCTGATCTCGGCGGATGCCCGGCCCTTTCGCGAAGAATATCCCGTCCACGCGATGGCTGCCCGTCGTGGGCCACTCCATATACTCGCGCCAGCGATCCACAAAAACCGCGTCGCGATCCCTATCGCTCTCGGTCGGCTGATAAGCGGTGTCGCGCCAGGCGATAATCAGGTCAGGCGTCGAGCCGACATTCGGCCCTTTAAAGAGCTCTTCGCGTCGGTAGACGCGGTCAACCGCCTGCTTTCCGGTTGCAGGGTCGATCAAACCGCTCAGACGCTCGATGACGGTATCGCGCAGCGCTTCATACTCAACCCCCGGCTCGACGATGCCTTGTGGATCGCGGCCTTTAAGGTTAACATATATTTCGCCTTCCTTGCCCCGCGAGAACACGCGCGTCTTAGCCCAATCAATGTCCGAATCGCAGAGATACGTCTGAATCCATTCTTTCATGCCGCCAGCATATTTATTCGCCCAGAAGTGAAGCGATTGCGGCAGCATCCCCTGCATGCGCGTGCGCAGCATCGCCACCAAACGACGGCTTTGTCCGCCTTTTGATTTTCCGTTTTTGGCTGCCTGCTTCTTCGGGCTGCTCTTGCGCGTAAGAAACCCTTCCTGAGCAAGCCATGTGTTGACTTGAACACCCGACTGCAACCGGCCAGCGCCGCATTCGGAGATCACGAACACCTGCGTATTAGGCCCTGCCGCGTCGATTAGCCGGCCAATCTGCGCATCGAGCCCTCGGTAAGCATTCTCTATCAAACCGCTGTAAGGGTTACTCGGGTCGTTCGATTCCATGTCCGACCAGAAGTAATGTTGCGCAATGGCGGAGGCATGAGAGAAAACGAGCAAAAAATCCCACGGCTTTTTCGACACGAGGTAATCCAACACCTCGGTCTGTTTTGAAATATCCTCGCCGATGAGCGTCAGGTAGTCTTCTTTCTTGCGGCCGCCGGGAAAGATATCCTTCAGCCGGTACCGTCCGAATTTTTGGACCAGCTCATCATACAACGCGCTGGGCGATGCGATCGAACGGTGCGCGCCGGGAGCGTCTTCGCCTGAGATCATGAATCCGTTGTCCAGCGGCTGCGGCGGATAGGTGAACGGCACATTGACGATGCCGCACCGAAGGCCGCGCTCGCTGAGCCACTGCCAGATCGTCTTTGCTTGCAGGCGAGAGCCGTCGGCGGGGCGGAATCGCCCGTCCGCTCCCCGCTGCCAGAATCCGAGCGCGCCGTGCTGGCCGGGATTCTGTCCGGTCGCGATGGTGCCCCACAGCTGCGGCACGATCAACGGCAGGCGAGAGCGCAGCGGACCCCAAGACCCCTCGTCCATGAGCTTTTTGAATGTCGGCAAAACACCCGCGCGCGCCCAAGGCACGATCAAGTCCAATGTGGCCTCGGCGAGCGCGATCACTAACACTTTTGGCCGCTCGGTTGTCTTCATCTTTGACTCCTCCGTATAGGCGTTAAATCCTTTGCGCTCTTTTAATGCCTCGCTGTATACCTCGACGTAACGATCGGCCACAACAGGCCAATGGAATTGCGCCTCTAGCCGCCGACGGGCCGCCTGCCCGAGCTGTGTGCGTTGCCCTTCATCCTGAATGAGTGTTGTCAGGGCGGTACGAATAGCCTGCGCGTTCTTAACCGGCACCGTCAGCGCCGCGTCGCCAACGACTTCTACGCATCCGGTTCCCTGAGTAGTAATGATCGCAAGCCCTGATGCCATCGCTTCGAGCAGGCATACTGGAAAATTCTCAGCCTCCGACGGCAGCACGAAAATGCGGGAGGTCTCATAAAGATGACGCAGATCGTTCGATGTGTTGTCAAGCCACCCTCTAAAAGTAACGCGCAGGCGCGACCTAGCCGCTATCTCGCGCAGCGTCGAAAGATAGGGCCCGTCGCCGACGATTTCCACCTCATAACCATCCATAGACAAGCCCTGGAGCGCTTGAAGCGCATATTGAATGCCCTTGCGTTCTACCATCCGGGTGACCAGAAGCACGCGCTTAGCGCGCGGCTGGTCTGTGCGAAATTGATTCTTGTCGAACCCGTTCGGCACAACCGTAACGGGAGCCTGCGGCGCTTGGGCAAGAATCAGCGCTTTGAGCCCCTCACTTGGCGCAATCACTCGCGATGCGCGGCCAACCACTATATGCCACAGGGGCTGAAGCAAACGATGCGTCGCCTTCAAGCGGTGCGGGTTATAGCCGGGCACATCGGTACCGTGAGCGGTGATAACGTAGGGCAAGCCGGTGAGGCGATTGATCAGCCAAGCCAGTAATCCGTCGGGAAAAATAAAGTGGGTGTGGTTCAAACCATAGCGCCGCGTCCGCAGCAGGCGCCACAGCGTTGGCAGCGCGCCAAGAAGGTAGCTGGCCGCTTCCCATACGCTGCAGTCGGATACGCGCCGCCTCAGGCTGGGAACACGATAAACATTAACTCCCTCTAAGCGCTCAAAGCGCGGCAATCCCCGATAACCCATGGTAACGACGTCGACATCGTGGCCCGATTGCGCCAACGTTCGGGTAAGCCCCCAAACAACGCGACCGCCGCCACCGCCGATCGGCGGAAATTCATAGCACAAAACAAGGATCTTCATGCGGCTCCGGATATTTTTGTCTGACGGGGTTCGGTCGCTTGGCGGGATTCCTGGGAGCGCCGGCCATGGATCAAGAAGTCACGCACTTGTTTTTCCGAGAAAAGCACCCGGCCGTACCGTCCACCCGGCCGGTAAGAGACCAGCAGAGCTGATCTTGTCCAGCGCCGGACGGTAGCTGAGGAAACCCGCAAATACTCCGCGACTTCCTGAATGGTCATAAGACGCTCAGTAAGGGTACTTGGAGGAAGCTGGCCCTTGGCTCTTTGAGACGAACGCATAGTGCTGAATATCTCCCTACTTAATTCTGAACAAACTTATTTATTCAGTAGTGTGCACAGATGTGCATAGACGTACATCTATAGACAATTAGGAGCACGGCGCGTACCAAAAATCATTGCGGATGGAAAATAATTGTAACTTATTTATTAACAATGTGTTGTGTTAGTACGGATGATAACTCAGCCGAGCGGGCTTTGGCAAGGAGGGGTGGGGCAGGGGCTTATTTTGTCGAGCCAACTCAACGGAATGCTAAGGAAACATGGAGGCGAAGGGGGTGTACTTAGAAGAACTGACGGCTTAGCTTGGAAGCAGTCGCGGTTTTCAGCGTTCCATCGGGCCTGCCGCCACTTCTAATTTGAATGCGCCAAACCCTGCTGGGCTCTTGCCGTTCTGCGCGATGCTGTCAATACCGCGCGATTTTCTTACGGCGCTCGCGCGCGATGGCGATCGCTTCGAGAATTTCCGTCACGTGCTGTTCTGTCGCATGTGGCCCAACATACGCCCACTGCCTACGGGCAGCCAGCGCGATATCCTCAAGGGATAACGCTCCGACAAGCCTTCCATCCTCGATAACCGGCAGTTGATACATCCCCTCTTTTTTCATGACTCTGATCGCCACATCCAGATCCGCCTCAACAGAAATCATCATTGGCGCTGGCGCCATGCAATCTTTCACCCAGGCTTGGCTTGCGGAAAGATGCGCCTGGATCAGATGAAGCATAATATCCCGATCTGTTATCATACCGACCATCCGCCGGGTTTTCAGATTATCCACGACAGCTAGGGATCCGCACTGATGCCGGCGCATTATTTCCCCCGCTTTCGTGCAGCTACTCTCAAGCACGCATACCCCTATATTCGAGCTCATGAACTCTCGGACTTGCATCACATCCCCTGTCAGGCTTCCCAAGCCTAGCTTCACGGCAATCAAACGGTTGCGCGCCGTTCCTGTTGCAGCTAAATTTCGGACTGCTACGCTCATATTGATCTCTTAGAATCTCTGCTGCACGTTTACGACTCATTGAAGTATCCCACTCCTTCAGTAATAAGCCCAATTAATACGACTTATTCCTGCTATAATTTAAATTAATCATGCTCCATTCTTTGCGCATCTTTTCTGACTTAGTGCAGACCCAAAGCTTCACCGAAACGGCTCACCGCAATTACATGACCCAGCCGGCGGTCAGCCATCACCTAAAAATGCTCGAGCAAAAGTTCGGCAAACAGCTCGTGGAAAGGGGTGGGCGCCGTGTTAAGCTCACTCGCGCAGGGGTCTTGCTTCTTGAGGCCGGCCGAGACATTCTCGGACGGTACGAACAGCTCGAGCGCGCCATGCAACAACCGGCCAGCGAGGTCGCTGGCCCATTTCGTGTCGGCAGTATTTATACGGTAGGGCTATACGAGCTGCCTCGGTATACGACCGCATTCATCAAGCGCTATCCGAAAGTCGATCTGCTCCTAGCCTATCTCAAGGATGTGGAAATCTACGAAGCGGTTCTTACAGACCGCGTAGAGGTGGGAATCGTCGACTACCCCAAACCACACCCTCAATTGACGATCACGCCTTTCAAGAAAGAACAGATCGTACTGATCGTGCCCCCCAAACATCCATGGTCAGCCAAGAAACAGATCCGCCTTGAGCAGCTTCACGGACAGCCGTTTATCGTTGCGCAGACTGAGTTTCCCATCGATGAGATTCTTCGCAAGACGCCAATCCGAGTGCAGGTTATGCACGCCTTCGACAATATCGAGATCACTAAGCGGGCTGTCGCTGTTGGGTTAGGTCTGGCACTTGTACCCCTGATAACCGTTGAGGATGATGTTCAAAGAGGTAAGCTAAGCGCTCTGCGCCTGGCGGGGGGGCCATTCGAGTGCCCCATCGGCATACTCACCCGTAAGCGGGCCGAAATCTCATTGCCGGCGCGAAAATTCATCGAGATCCTCACCGCTGCCGACTCCTTGCACCCGAAACGGGGAGCGGCTAATTAATGTATACGGTTTTGATGTTGACGAACTCGCGTATGCCGAAGCTCGAAAGCTCGCGGCCGTAGCCGGATTCTTTAGTCCCGCCGAACGGTAATCGAACATCCGACCGAACCTGAGCGTTCACAAAGCAGCAGCCGGCTTCCAGCTGCTCTGCAGCGATGCGCTCGCCGCGCTTTCGATCCCGAGTAAAGACCGCCGCACCCAAACCGAAAGGCGAATCGTTCGCAACGCGGATACCTTGCGCTTCATCCTTAACCGGAATGATCGCCGCAACCGGTCCGAACGTTTCCTCGTCGTAAGCGGGCATGCCTTTCGCTACATTTGTCAGCAGCGTCGGAGGATAGTACGCGCCCGGGCCTTGCGGAATGCTGCCGCCGAGCAACAGGTGCGCGCCCTTTGCCAGGCTGCCCGCAACCTGTTCATGCAACGAATCGCGCAGGTCGCGCCGGGCCATAGGGCCTACCGTGGTGTCTTCCTTAAGCGGATCGCCCATGCGGTAGCCTTGCATCTTCTGCACCAACAGCGCTTCAAACGCCTTTCGAACCGATTCCACGACGATAAAACGCTTGGCCGCAATACAGCTCTGGCCGCAGTTCACCAGTCGAGCCGCAGCGCATATTTCAGATGCCGCTTCCAGATCCGCATCTTCAAGAATGAGATACGGATCGCTGCCGCCCAGCTCAAGCACGGTCTTCTTGAGCATTTCACCGGCTTTGGCGGCCACCGCTTTGCCCGCCGGGGTGCTGCCGGTCAACGTGACCGCTTTCACATGGGGATGCTCGATGAGCGCCGCGACATGCGCAGAACCGATGAGCAAACTGCGAAAGAGCTCCTCGGCAAGCCCCGCCTGCCGAAAGGTTTCTTCGATGGCTAAAGCGCAGCCGGGAACATTTGAGGCATGCTTTAAGACAACCGCGTTGCCCGCCATCAATGCCGGCGCGGCCGCGCGGAACACCTGCCAAAATGGAAAATTCCACGGCATCACAGCCAATACAATGCCCAGCGGCTGAAAAGCCACATAACTCTTTACAGCATCTGTCGCTATATTTTCGGGCGACAGGAATCGCTCGGCATTCTCGGCGTAATACTCGCAGCCCGTGGCACACTTTTCAATTTCGGAGCGGCCCTGCGCGACAGGCTTACCCATTTCTTGCGCCATCAACCGCGCAGAGGGCTCTTGATTCTTGCGCAAAACATCCGCCACCTTCTTTAAAAGGACTGCGCGGTCGGCGAAACTCCTGCGGCGCCACTGGCCAAAGGCTCGCTCGGTTTGCGCAAGCGCTTCGCCGGCGTCACTTGAGGACATTTCCGGATACGTCTTGATGATCGAATCCGTTGCGGGATTAACGGCGACGATAGGCATGGATTAACCCTTGCGGTTGGCCTTAAGTTTCTTGATCAACTCCCCATTAACGCTCTGATCGGTTGGAATATCAACGACGCACAACTCGCCCGAAGTAACGGCCGTTTTCAACTGGCTTCGTAGTTCTTCAACCGTTCGCGGTTGGTAGCCCTTGATGCCGAAACTCTCCGCGTATTTCTTAAAATCAGGATTCGTCAGCCGCGTTCCCGTTGTGCGGCCGCGCGACATCTCTTGCTTCCAACTGATAAGCCCGTAGTCGTTGTCGTTAAAGACAACGACGGTAAACGCCGCACCCAGACGCTTGGCGGTTTCAAGTTCTTGCGAGTTCATCATGAAGCCGCCATCGCCCATCACGGAGACGATGCGGCGATTGGGGTTGTGCAGCGCTGCGGCGATTCCGCCCGGCAGCGATATACCCATGCTCGCCAAACCGTTGGAGATGATGCAGCCATTCGGGCAACGCGTGGGAAAATTGCGCGCGATCCACATCTTATGGCTACCCACGTCGCTGATCAAAAGATCGTCGTCCCCCAGGATCTCGCGCAGCAGGTTCAACACGCCGGGCACGGTGAACGGCTGCCCAGGCTTAAGATCATAGCTCTTGATATCCGCCCGGATGCGATCGCGGATGGGCACGTACCACGCGGAATCCAATTTGCAGGAAGTTTGGGCAAGCAACTCGTTGAGTTCGCGCAACGTCGCGGGAATATCCGCCACGATCTCAACCGCAGGCTGATAGTGCGTGTAGACTTCGGCGGGCGTGAAATCGATATGGATGATGGTCTTGTCGGCCTTAGGATTCCAAGCGTCCGGCGCGTACTCAGCCAGATCGTAGCCGATGGTGATGACAAGATCGGCTTGGTCTACCGCGTCCATCACGTAATCCCTGAACCCGAGCCCGACGGTATGCAGCGATTCCGGACTGTCATCGGAAACGGCGCCCTGGCCCATGAACGTGTGCACAATGGGCATGTGGCATCGCCCGACAAGCTCGCGCAGTTGATCAGAGGCAGGCTTGCGCACCGCGCCGTTGCCGGCGATAACCAGCGGCTTCTTTGCGCGGCCGATCAGCGCTGCTGCCTCTTCAAGCGCCTGGCGATCAGGGTCTGGCCGGCGCACGCGATTAACTTTAATAGGCTCTTGATTGCATTCAAGCTTTGCGATATCTTCCGGAAGCTCAATATGCGTGGCTCCTGGTTTTTCGCTCTCGGCCACTTTAAAAGCTTTTCGCACAATCTCAGCAACTGAATCCGGGCTTGAGATTCCGGTGTTCCATTTTGTGATCGGCCGAAACATGCTAACGATGTCCAAATACTGATGGCTTTCTTTATGCGTCTGACTTAAGCCAGTCTGCGCGGTAATCGCTACAACGGGGCTTTTATCGAGATTCGCGTCCGCGACTCCGGTTATCAGGTTCGTAGCGCCGGGCCCTAGCGTCGATAAGCACACGCCTGCCTTGCCGGTGAGGCGTCCCCACACATCAGCGATGAAGGCGGCGCCCTGCTCATGCCGTGTGGGGATGAACCGGATGGATGAGTTCTCTAGAGAAAAGAGAAGATCTTCGTTCTCTTCTCCGGGAACGCCGAAGACGTGGCGCACGCCTTCGTTCTCAAGGCACTTCACAAACAAATCAGAGACTTTCATGGGTAGGTTCCTCCCGACCGATTGTAGCAGGTCTGGGGTCAGTGAAACAAAAACTCGCGACCTTTCATAGGGCTGCGAGCTTTATCCTGATTGATCAACCCTCACGAAATCACTAGACTTCAAATCACTATCGTAGATGAGATTCGAGATGGCCAGACCGTTTGCACTCCCCCGGGAACGCCGAGGTTCTTCTAAGTATTACTACATGCTATTGATGCGCGAAAGCTCATCTGGCGTCAGCGGTAGCGCATTGAGAGCGCCTAGATTTTCAGAAAGTTCTTTGCGGCTCACCATGCCCGCAAGCGTCACCGATACACCCGAAAGCCCAAGCACGAATCGCAGCGCGGCTTGAGCCAGGGTTCGTCCAGGCGCCTCAAGGAAGCGAAATTGATCCGCGTAGCGCTTGCGCTCCTGAAACTTTTTATCGTCTCGAGTTGATTGCTCGGCCATGGTGTCGCTTGTCGCCGCGGTCAGCAGTCCTTGCGCCAATGGCACACGGGCGATAACCGCAACGCCGGCAGCGCTTGCCTGCGGCAATAAATCCGGAATCGCTTCGCGGTCGAGTAAGTTGATCGTCACCTGAACCGACGAAACAGCCGGTTGCTTTACGCAAAGTAGCGCATCTTCTGCCGTCACGCACGAGATCCCCGCATATCGGATCTTGCCCGAACGTTGGAGCGTTTCGAGCGTTCGAAACACTTCACCGTCGCGGAGCTTTTCGGCAGATGGATTATAAAGCTGGTATACGTCGATGTAATCCGTGCGCAGGCGCTTTAAGCTGGCCTCCAGCGCCGCGGTCATATGCTCGGCGGAGTGTTCGTATTTCTTGTGCGCGTCCCGCATGTGATGCAGCTTACGCCGTGCCGGCTTAAGGAGCGCTTTAAGCGGCCTCAGGAAGGGCTTAACGCGCAAGCCTAGCCGACCAATGGGCGAAAACACGGCGCCTCCCTTGCTGGCAATGATGACGCTTTTGCGTTTTCCGTGAAATGCCTCTGCAATTAAACGCTCACTTTCGCCCTGGCTGTAGTTGTCGGCGGTATCGTAGAAATTAATCCCCGCTTCGTACGCGGCGCGAAGCGTTGCCAACGCCTCGCGGCGATTTCCATGATAGAGCCCGCCCCCTAAAGAAGAACAGCCCATCCCAAGCTCTGCGACAACCAAATCGGTGCGGCCAAATTTTTGCATGCGCATTAGACGAGAAGCTCCTTGATTGCACGGCCTTCCCATTCAGCCGGCACGGGTTGATTCAGCATATGCAGCCACGTCGGAGCAAGGTCCAACAGCCGGATCGACTCGGCCTTGCGAGCGGCCGCGATTCCAGGCCCGGCAGCGATGAGAACACCGTCAAGCCGGTGGCTGCCGGTTGTGGGCCAATTCATCGCATCACGCATCCGTTCCACGAATATGGATACGCGATCGCCGTCATCTTCGGTCGGCATATACAGCGTGCCCTTCCACTCCACAACAATATCCGGAGCACAGGCAAGCGTAGTCCCCTCGTACAGCTCCTTTGCCTGATAAGCACGCTGCACAGCGCGCTCGCTGCATCAATGAGCCTATGAAACTCGCCGCCGCCGAAGCGATTGCCGGCTTGGTCCTGCCTGATCAGCTCAACGCCGAATATATCATACCGAGCATCTTCGACAAGCGGGTGGCGCCGGCGGTCGCACAGTCGGTCAGCCGCGCCGCCAAACGCACCGGTGTTGCGCAGTCCGACTAATATATGATGTTGCTCATGGAGCTGTCGTAAGGCGGGGAACCGGGGGGCATGAGAACTACCCGCCACATTCGGCGAGTATTTATAATGGACTTCAAAATAGGGCGCGAACTACTCCAAGCTCGAAATCACCGCTACAACCACACCCTGCACCTGGAAATCATCCGTCACGATAATAGGCTTATGCTTAGGGTTGGTTGAGCGCGGCATCAAAACAACGACTCCGTTAGAGCGGCGGTATTCCTTAATGGTCGCCTCATTGTCGATCAGCGCAACCACCCGCTCGCCTTCATTTGCGGCTGATTGCTGTCGAACAAGAACAATATTTCCCTCTTTAATGCCCGCCTTATCCATCGAATCGCCGCGGGCATGAAGAAAGAAGTGCCTGGCGCCGGGCTTTGCAATCGCCGTTGAGACCGGAATATACCCCTCGATATTTTCTTCTGCCAGGATAGGCTTTCCGCACGCGACGGACCCAAGAAGGGGTACATCAACCGTTTGCGTGTGCGCACCGGTTAGCACCGGGTCCACTAAAAGCTGATAATGGCCTGAGCGAAGTTTCATGATTACTCCCTTCTCTTGGAGCTGCTCTAGAATATCTTGCACGGATCGCGGCGATTTATAGTCTAAGGCGGTCATGAGGTCTCGAACCGACGGCGTGCGGCCCTGGCGGACCATGGAATTTCGGATGTGACGAACCGCTTCAAGCTGCTTCTGAGTGAAGTCCTGATTGATCGGCATACATACAAGTGTATGGTATTGTATGTATGCTGTCAAGAAAAAATGCTCCGAAATGCGAGAGGGTTAAATAATTCTAAAATACCCAATCTACCTGAGGATAAATGCTGCGCTCGATCTCACTGGGCAGAACATTGCTTGCCGGCTGGTTGAATTCCAGATGCCTGTCATCAAACAGATTGTACAACCACAGGCTTATAGACAATCCTTCCTTGGGGCGCGCTGTCTAACCCACATCCAAACGCGTGTAGCTGCGAACATCCGGCGCCTCGAGACCGCCCACGTAATAGATAGCCGTATTAAGCATAAAGAGAGACGGTCGCATTGCTGCAACCGGCTCTTGTTCTGACACTTAGAGTCAGAAATGGGAGCGAGAGGAGTATCTTGGAACTGATCAGGCTGGCCGACCAGCGCTCTGCGATGATGTGGTTAAGGCGCTCAAGAGCTGGCGCAGCTTGGCAAAGATGCAGGCTTTCGCACCAGCTATTTGGAGATGCTTACTTAAATGAAAACAAATCAGCCAAGGATATACCGTCCGCTCTTCTTGGTGCCGACCCGCTTCACTAATCCAGCATCGATCAACGGCCGCAATAAGTCCATGGCTCCTTGCTTCGACACGCCCAGCGCTTTCCAAATTTCCCTCGGTGCCAATCCTTGGTGCCGGTGATCGCTAAGCAAATTTAGAAGCCGTTCCTGCTTTGGGCGTAAGGCTATTTTCTTGCCGCGATTCTCGGCAGCCAATCGCTGAATGCGCAGCCATACTTTCTCCAATATCAACCGCATCCCTTGCGCAACATACTCCAGCCATTGGGTAAGATCCTCTGCCTTTTGGCGAACGTTTTCCAGTTCATCATAGTAGCGGGGATGATCTTCCCAATAATACTCATCGATAGAAAAAATATGGTGCGTGTCAAAACCACGGCGATAAAGCTCCCAAAGCGCCAGCAAACGACCCATGCGTCCATTTCCATCGGCAAAGGGATGAATAGCCTCAAACCGATAATGCAAAATACCCGAACTAATCACAGGAGACCATTCTGAAGAGCGATGATTCCACCAGTCCAATAATTCCCGCATAAGGCCGGATACTTCATTGGCAGGAGGCGGCAAATACCCTCCAACTCTAACAGCTACGTGCCGGTAACGACCAGCCACTCCCTGATCCATAACCCCCGTGGCGATTAGCCGATGGAGCGCGAGAATATCATCATGTGTGACTTCACGCCGGGCTTGCTGCTTCTCTACGAATCGTAGACCCGCGAAGTAATTGAGAATCTCGCGCTCTGGCCTCTCTGTGGTATGCATGGGGCGGCCCTCTTCTACGGCACGCACCTGCTCCAGTGTGAGTGGATTTCCTTCGATCGCCGTTGAACCATGCGCGTTACGCGCGCGCGCATCCTTTTGCAAGGCTGGAATCCAAGGCACTTGAACGGTTGCAGAAGCAATCCGTTCGCGCAAAGCAGCGATGGCTTCAAGACGCGCCATAAGCTTAGCTGTGATGGAAAAACTAGGTTGATAAGCCATGGAGCCAAGTTACCGGTAAGTCAAGTATAAGTCAAGTTATTAGTCAACCACCTGGGCGCTTCAAAAGGGAATTGTTCCCGTTAAAAACAAGAGCCGGTCACGCTTTCACGTAACTGGCTCCAAATATGACACTTACAGTTAAAAACGGGAGTGACGGGACGATCTTGGAACTTCTGGGACTGGCCAACCGGAGGTCTCCGACAACGCGGCGAGGGCGTTTAAGGACTGGTGCAGATCGGCAGAAGCATTGTCCCTATACAAGCGCATTCCTGGCCTAATCAGTTGAGAGGCGATTCCTTGCCCGTCTTCTCCAAGCGCTCAGCCACCCAAAGCTTGATAACGGATTGCCTGGGGACACCAAGCCGCTGCGCTTGTTTGTCCAAGGAATGGATCATCCAAACCGGGAAATCCACATTCACGCGCTTTTGATCCTGCCCCCGTCGCTTGGCTGCCGATAGTCTAAGGTGCCGAGTAATGTTCTCCCCGCTGTCAAATTTCTTGTCGAAACCCTTAGCCTTCATATAGCTCTACCTCCTCTTGCCTAGACCTTCTGACCGAGATTATCCGCAAACACTCATTCCGATAAGTAACTATTGCTGACCATGCCTTGCCTCCAGTCTTTCCGATCACCAAGAATCGCGGCTCATCGCTGGTTCGCGCAGGTATTTCGACAAAATCCGGATCGTCCCATATCGCCTGAGCTTCTACAAAGTCGATTCCGTGCTTGGTCTTGTTTGCCTCGCTCTTGGTGATATCAAATTCAAACTCCATGGTGCTTTTAATATACCATATTTATACCGTTTTTGCCCTATTTCCGCTCTGCCAGCCACGCACCCGAAAAAGGCAAAACTCGCAACCCCTTTCAGGATTACGAGTCAGCTTCCTACAGTCAAGAATGGCGGGGGCGACGGGTCGTTCTTGGAACCGAGAATAGCTCACCCCGTGAGCTTCCTGATGACGTCTTGAGGGCGTTCAAGGACTGGTGCGCCTCGCCGGAAATGCAGGTGATGTCTGCCAGCTTCACGTCTCTGCTGGCTCCGAACTAATGTGAGTGCTGCGATCAGCGAGCGCGTGCTTCGGCCCATTGCCCAGATGGAACAGTCAGGAGCACAACTGCAGGCGTTCGCACAACTGGTCGGCCAGCGTTGAATCTTACCTCTCAATCTTTGCAATGGCGGCGCACCGAATCGAGTCACCAGGTCGACGCTTCAGTAATCCACACCAGGTTGAGCCTTAATACCTGCTTGGTAAGGATGCTTGATCTGACGCATTTCAGTCACGAGGTTGGCGATTTCGATTAACTCAGCCGGAGCATCGCGGCCCGTGATCACGACGTGCGTTCTTGGTGGCTTGCGTTTGAGGCCTTCGAGGACTTCCTCAATGGAGAGGAAATTATATTTCAGCACATAGCTGAGCTCGTCAAAGACGACGATCTGGTAGCGCTCATCGACCAACAGCTCTAGACACTTGGCCCACGCATGCCTCGCGCTGGCCACGTCTTGGTCATAATTCTTCGTGATCCACGTGAACCCGTCCCCTAAGGAGAAAAAATCGATGCGCCCAGTCAACTCCTGGGCCATGGCGGCCTCGCCGGTCTTCCACTTGCCCTTGATGAACTGGACGACCGCAACCCGGTACTTCCTGCCCAGGGCGCGGAACACCAGTCCCAAAGCAGCGGTCGTCTTTCCTTTGCCGTCGCCTGTATAGACGATGAGCAGTCCCTTGCGCGTGGCGGTCGGGATGTCTTGATGTTCTCTCGGAGCCCGGTCCTCAGCAGCCCAGGTCATTTGAGGACCTTGACGTGAGCAGCTGGTGGCTTGGGAAACAGCTCAGGATGGAACAGTGCGCCCATCAGCTTCAGTCCCTGAACAAGGCGGGGGCCTGGACGATGGAACAACGACCCTTCCACGGCAAAGACCCTTCCCGCCTTGACCGCACTGACGGAGGACCATCCCGGGAGATTGGTCAACAGCGGGGATTCCTTTGTGGTGCGTTCCAGAGAAAACGAGCAAGGCATGACCACGATCACCTCAGGGTCATAGTGACGAACGTCCTCCCAGGCAACCCGCACGGAATCTT
>Ga0247727_10004468_pt1 | contig 29637 bp, 28 predicted proteins | sample WisWelCaveWW1625_FD_202498 | JGI IMG/M metagenome (GOLD analysis project Ga0247727, IMG submission 202498) | Biofilm microbial communities from Wishing Well Cave, Virginia, United States - WW16-25 | ecosystem: Environmental > Aquatic > Deep subsurface > Groundwater > Cave microbial mat | place...
CCATCTGATGCGCCCGAGGTCGCCGGGGTCAGGCGCCCGAGGTCGTTCGGGCCGCCCTGCGAGAACATGGGTGCCATGACACGTTCGGCACGGACGGCGGCGCTCCTGGTCCTCGCGGTGGTCGCCGCGGCATGCGGCGGCGCATCTTCCGCTCCGTTGCCGACCGCGGGCGGTGTTGACGCGACGACCTTCGCCGCAGCGCTCGCGAGCACCGACCTGTTCGTCGGGGCGCCCCAGCGGGTCCAGATCGGAGTGTTCTCGTCCACCCCCGACGCCGGGGTCGCGCTGGTGACCTCCGGAACCATCTCGGTCGTCCTCGCGCCGTTCCAAGACGGAGACGGCACCCCTGTCGAGGCCACGGCCCGTTACATCGCCGCCCCTGGCACCGCCGGCTCCGACGCCGGCGCCCCGGCGCTCACGAGCCCCTCCGACGCGCGAGGTGTCTATCAGATGGAGGCGTCGTTCGATGAGGCGGGCATCTGGCAGGCCGACGTCGCCGTCGGGATCGACGGAGATGTCGTGGCGCTTGCCACCCAGTTCCAGGTGCTCCCGGCGCCGGCGTTGCCGGCGCCGGGAGACCGCGCCCTTCGCACGTCGAACCTCACGGCCACCGACCGGCCCGCCGCTGCCGTGGACTCCCGGGCCGCGGTGGACGGACTGGTGCCCGATGTCCACCTCCACACCACGACCATCGCCGATGCGCTGCGCCGCGGCATCCCTGCGCTCGTGCTGTTCGCGACACCCGCCTTCTGTCAGAGCCAGTTCTGCGGTCCCGATGTGGAGTGGCTCGCGCAGCTCGCAGACGAGCGACCCACGGACGCCGCCTACATCCACGTCGAGATCTGGGCCGACTTCGAGGCGCAGGAGGTCAACGAGGCAGCGCTGGACTGGCTGTACCGCGACGGTGAGCTGACCGAGCCGTGGCTGTACCTCATCGACGCCGACGGGCGGATCGCCGACCGGTGGAGCCCCTTGTTCGACCCCGCCGAGGTCGAGGCCGCCCTCGACGCCGCCACGGCATGAACGAGCCCACACAGCTGCCCCCACCACCGGCGCTGGGTGAGCGCTGCTACCGGCACCCCGAGGTCGAGACAGGCGTGCACTGCACCCGCTGCGGCCGACCCATCTGTACCGACTGCATGATCCCCGCACCGGTGGGCCACCGTTGCCCAGATTGCGTGCGCGAGGCGCGCCAGGAGTTCCGCCGGCCCACCGTCGGTCCGACCCCGCGAAGGTTCACGCTCACGAACGCCGTCGTGGTCGTGTTGGTCGGCATCTACGTCCTCTCGGTGCTGGCGGGCGGTGGCCTCGCCAACCTGTTCCAGGGACCGAGCACCCTCACCGTCGTCCGGCTGGGCGCGGCGGTCGGGTTCGGCATCATCCCCGGGGAGGGCGAGGTGGGCATCGCCGTCGGGGAACAGTGGCGTCTGTTCACCGCGATGTTCCTGCACGCCGGCCTGCTGCACCTGTTGTTCAACGCCTACGCGTTGTCGATCTTCGGCAACGCCGTCGAGCAGGAGCTCGGAGGGCGCCGGTTCCTCACGATCTACCTCGCGACGGGTCTGTTCGCGTCGGCCGCCTCCTACGCCTTCGGCGAGCCGACCGCCGTCTCGGTTGGCGCGTCCGGTGCCCTGTACGGGCTGTTCGGGGTGTTCCTCGCCTACAACTGGCGCCGGCGCGCGCTCGCCTTCCACGCGGCGAGGGCCCGAAGCGCCATCACGCTCATCGCGATCAACCTCCTGTTCACGTTCGCGGTGCCGAACATCGACTGGCGCGCACACGTGGGGGGTCTGGTCGCAGGGCTCGTGATCGGCGTCGCCGCGGACGGGTGGGGCACCCCCGCGAGCCGTCGCACCGGATTCGTGCTCGCCACGCTCGTGTCGTTGGGCGCCACCGCAGCACTGACGATCACCCGAACGAACGAGATCCGCGGGCTGCTCAGCCTGTAGCCCTACGGCGTCGGCGCCGGCGTGTCTCGGTCGGCAACGCCGTACACGTAGCCCTCGCGCGTGCCCACGAACAGCCACCCCTTCCAGGCGGCAGGCGTCGACTCGATGCAATCGCCCAGATCCATGCGCCACGACAAGGTGGGCGTCGCGAGCGGGTCGGCCACATCCCAGGCGTAGAGGTGTCCCGAGCAGTCGCCCTGGACGAGGGTCCCGCCGACGACCACGGGCGAGCCGATCGCGGGCGCCCCGATCTGCGCCTCCCACGTGATGGCCCCGGTCGCGCGATCGACGGCGAGCACGCGGCCTGCCGCCGTCGTGAAGAAGACACGATCGCCGTACAGAGCCGGCGTCGACCAGCTCCCGCCCGCGTCCTCGAAACCGGTCTCGGCCGCGGGCAGCGACCACACGACCGGGTCAGCGGCGGCGGGGTCGAGCTTCATCAGCTGCCCCAGCGATCGGGAGCGGTCGCCGAACCGCTGGAACTCGCTCGCGACGTAGAGCGAGCCGTCCGGGTCGATCACCACGGTGGCATCGGTGTCGTCACCGGTCCAGAAACGGAACACCCGCTGGTAGTCGCTCCCGCCCGCGAGCAGATCCGAGATGTCCCACCCCTGCACGAGCCCACCCGAGTTGGCGAAGTAGACCACCCCGTCGCGGAAGGCCGGCGAGCTCTCGATCGAGACATCTTCGTCGCCGATCGCGGCGAGCAACTCATCGTCGAAGCCGGGGAACGCCACGTACGTGGGGTCGACGGTGACCCGTCCGTCATCGCTGTAGCCTCGGTTGAGGTCGATGACGTAGAACCATCCGTTCTCACCCCCGACGAGCAACGAGTCGCCGATCACGAGCGGCGCGCCGTCCCAGTCGTCGTTCCACAGCGGCCGCTCGACCGAGGTGGTCGCGTCCAGCTCCCATAGGACCGTGGGCTCGGGACGGTCCAGCGCCACGATCCTGAGCTTGTCGTCGCGCGAGCCACCGTAATACAGGGGGTACCCGTCGGGGTCGGACGTGGCGGACCCCTTCGCAAGGTCACCGGTCTGCAGCGGCGGCCGCACCTCCGCCCCAGTGCCCGCATCGACGAAGTGGTAGGAGGCGTCGTACGTGCCTTCGCGCAGCTCCATGCCGTCGCCGAGCGGCACCAGGTTCGGCTGCCCGGTCCACCCCGTGCCGCACCATTCTTTCAGCGGGCTCCCGTCGCGGCCTTCGGTCGACTGTGAACAGAGCTTCGATCCGTCGGTGGGATAGCGCCAGCGCACGACCGGGTCGACGGGCAGCGGCCCCTCGCCGAGGTAGGTCCTGCTGGCGTTGCCCCGGAACGTCGTGAGCCCGGAGAAGACACCGTTGATGGGAACAGCGGGATCGGCCGCCGGACCCAACCCCCGCGACGGCCGAGAGGCCCGCGTGACCCCGCCGAGGACGGAGCCGACCGCGACGGCGCTCACGATCAGCGCCGCCACCACCACGACGAACGGCACGTGGCCGTCGGCGCGGCGCGCGTGACCCGGTGTCATCGCCCGATTGTAGCCCGACCCGGCTTCCGCGCCGCTCTAGACAGGGTCGCCGGCCGACCGGTAGGTGCCGAGCACACGGAGCAACGAGGTGTGTAGCTCGACCTCGACCAGTGCCTCCTGGAGCGCCGGATCGTGCTCCGCAGCCATGACGTCGACGTACATCACGTATTCGAAGGGTCGGCCACGACGCGGCCGCGACTCGATCTTGTGGAGGTTGATGCCCCGATCGGCGAACGGCTCCAGCGAATGCAGGAGCGAGCCGGGCTCGTCGAGGACCGCCATGACCAACGATGTCTTGTCCGGGTCGGCGATGGGCGAGCCGGTCGGTCCGATGACCGAGAACTTCGTGAAGTTCTCCTTGTCGGTCTGGATCCGTTCGGCCAGGACGCTCAACCCGAAGATGGTGGCCGCGTCGGTGCTCGCGATGGCCGCCTCGTCGGTGGCGCCCGATGCCGCGATGAGCCGGGCCGCGCCGGCGGTGTCGTGCACGGGGACGGGCTCGATGTTCATCGAGCGCAGGAACTCGTCGCACTGCGCGAGCGCTTGCCAGTGCGACCGTGCCCGGCGGACGTCCTCGAGGCGCGCGCCCGGCACCCCGAGCAGCGCATGATCTACCCGGACGATCTGCTCTCCCACGATCCGCAGCAAGCTGGTGTGCCACAGCAGCTCGTACGTCTCGTTGACCGACCCAGCCTGGGAGTTCTCGAGCGGCACCACGCCGAAGCCTGCCTCGCCACTCGTGACCCGCGAGAACACGAGCCGCACGGTGTCGCACGGCAGGGGCTGGGCGTCGGGGAAGGTCGCGCGAACCGCCCGTTCGCTGTAAGCGCCGGGTTCGCCTTGATAGGCAACCTTCATGGCGCCAGAGGGTAACAGCGGCCCCGGCGCATCCCGGTGCTAGGCTCGGCACCCGCCCCACGAGCGAGGATCATCTGGACGCACCTCCCTCCGCTTCGCTTCCACGCCCGCGCCGCCGGCGGCGATGGCCGATCGTCGTGGCGGCCTCGGTGCTACTCGGGGTTATCGCCACGGTCGTCGTGGTCATGGTGTCCCTCCAGGCGCGTGAGCACATCCGCCGTGGCACCGATGCGCTGCGTGATGCCCGGGCCGCGGTCGCCAAGGGCGATGTCGACGCGGCCGCCTCATCGTTCGGCGACGCCGAGCTGGCGTTCGAAGAAGGCGTGGCCGCCACGGAGGGTCTCGCCGGTCGGATCGCCCGGGTGGTGCCGCTCCTCGGCAACAACGTGGACGTCGTGCGTGGCGTCGCGATCGCAGGGCGGCACCTGTCGGGCGCAGGGAGTGACCTGTCCGCCGCGCTCGGCACGCTTCCTGGTGGCATCGACGCGCTCGCACCTCGCGGCGGCAAGCTGCCGCTCGCGACCTACACGTCACTGAGCGGTGCGGCCGCGTCGGCTCGTGCCGAGGCCGACGCAGCCGTCGCGGCCATGTCCGACACGCCCGGATCCTCCCTGCTCCCCGTCGTCCGCGACGCCCGGTTCGACGCGATCGCCCAGGTGGACGAGGCCCAGCGGGCCTTCGCCGCCGGCGAGGCGCTCCTCGCACAGATCCCCCGATTCGCCGGCGGCGAAGGCCCGCGCCGCTACCTGGTGCTCGCCGAGAACCCGGCGGAGTTGCGCGGCACGGGCGGCATCTGGGGGGCGTACATGGTCGTCACCTTCCGCGGCGGCAAGGCCTCGTTCGGCGAGGCGGCGACCACGCAATCGCTGCCGGACCTCAGCCCCGATCAGATCCCCGGCATCGGTCAGGACTTCCGTGACAACTACGACCGCGTGGGCGGGGCCGGCAGCTGGCAGAACATGAACATCACGCCGGACCTGCCTTCGGCGGCGCACGCCGCGCTGCAGAACTTCGCGGTGGCCACCGGTCGCAGGCTCGACGGTGTGATCACGGCCGACCCGTTCGCCCTCGCCGCCCTGCTCAAGGTCACGGGCCCGACCCGCATCCCCGACATCGACCGGGTCCTGACCGCGGGCAACGTCGTCGACTTCACCACCTTCGACGCCTACGTCTTGTTCGCCGGCAGCGGGGCCGGCGTGCGCAAGGAAACCATCGGCGGCGTGGCTGCCGCTGTGCTCGAGGAGTTCCTCGCCGTGCCCGGCGAAGGGCAGGCGAAGATACGGGCGCTCGCATCCTCGGCCGCCCGCGGCAACCTCCAGCTCTACGCGGTCGACCCCGACGTCCAAGCTGCGTTCAAGCTGGCGGGGGTGACCGGGTCGTTCGACCCGGGCGACGGCGACGTGTTGAGCGTGAGCGTGACCAACGGTGCCGGCAACAAGGTCGACAGGTTCGCCACCCGCCGGGTCAGCTACGACGTGCAGCTCGGCGGCGACCACGAGGCGGTGTCGCTGCTCCGGACGGCGATCCGCAACGACGCGCCGACCACCGACGCGCCGAGATACGTCATCGGACCCTACGAGCCCGGGCTGGAAGCCGGTGACCAACGACCGTGGATCACGTTCGCGTGTCATGCGCCATGCGAGCTGATCGGTGCCGAGCGCGACGATCTGCCCGTCAAGGTCTTCACCGGCTCCGAGCTGTCGGTGCCGTTCATCCGCGACTTCCGGACCATCCCCTCAGGGACGGAGGGAACGTTCACCGCGCAGTGGCGGAGCCGCGGGGCCTGGGAGGGTAACGACTCGGCCGGCAACTACACGCTCAGCTTCCTCGGCCAGACCACGATCGTGCCGACGCAGCTCGACGTACGGATCACAGCACCACCCGGCACCCGGATCGTGTGGGCGAACCAGGACATGAACATCGACGGTCAGGTCGCCACATGGCGAGGGACGCCTGGATACCGCATGACGTTCGAGGTGCGGTTCCAGGCGCCCCTGCCATCGCGCTGGCTGAGAAACGTGATGCGCGCGCTCTGACGAGCGCGCGCATCACGAAACGTGTTCCTCTTCCGGTGTTGCTTCGCCGACGTCCCCGACTTCGCGAGGAGGTGCGGTGATCTAGCCTGCGATGCGAGCTGCGCGGCGGCGAGCCACCACCATCGCGCTCACACCCACTGCAAGCAGCGCGAGCGTCGCGACGAACGCGATCGACACGTCGCCACCCGTGAACGCGGTGCCTCCACCGGTGCCGCCGCCACCCGAGCCGGCCACGTCGCCGCCGGGCGGGTAGGTGTGGCTGTCGGCCAGCGCCGTTGAAGCAAACACGACGATCGACAGCATGGCCGTCGTCAGCACTCCGATGATCCTCTTCATTTCCGGGGGGCCTTTCTCTCGGGGTCCACCGTCGGCTGTTCGGGGCGTATCGTAGGCGCAACAGGCTAGTCCGTGCAATGGGACCAAGGGAGGTTTCTGGGGGATTTCGTTCGGCGGACATCTCATCCCCCGACCACAGATCCACCCTGTCGCCACCCAGATCCGAGCTTTTCGGGACCGGAGAGCGACTGCGCGCCAGGGACTCACCAGAGTCACGACGACGAACCACCGACGGACCGTATCCCCATCTAGGCCGAAAGACCTAGGCCGATAGTCGGCTGGAGAACCCGCCGAATGGCCTACAGAGCCGAGAAGGTCTGGAAGATCTGGATAGCACCGGGTCCGATGATGACCACGAACAGTGCCGGCAAGATGCAAAGCACCAGCGGGAAGACGATCTTCACCGGTGTCTGCTGCGCCTTGGCCTCGATCGCCTGACGACGTTTGATGCGCAGCTGCTGGGCCTGGGTCCGGAGCACGTTGGCGATGGACACACCGAACACGTCGGCCTGGACCATGGCGAGCGCGAACGCGTTGAGCTCCTCGACGTCGGTGCGCTCGGCGAGGTTGCGGAACGCCTCCGAGCGCGGGACGCCCAGCTGGATCTCCTGGAGCATCCGGGCGAACTCCGACGACAACACCCCGGGGACGTTACGGACCACCTGCGCGATCGAGGCGTTCAGCGACAGGCCGGCTTCGACGCTGATGGTCAACAGGTCGAGCGTGTCGGACAAGGTCCTCAGGACCTCTTTCTTCCGGTCTTCCACGCGGCTGCCCAAGATGGAGTCGGGCAAGATGAACCCGACGAAAGTGAGCAGCCCGATGACCACGATCTGCAGGAACGGCGACAGGTCGATCAGCTGCAGCAAGGAAAGCGCGAGCACGAACCCTGCGACGGCACCGATGATCTTGAACGCGAGCACGCGCTCGGCATCCCAGCCGGCGGGACTGCCCGCGAGCGTCAGCCTACGGGCGATGCGGTCCCTGGTATCGAGGGGCGTGATCCGGCGAGCGACGCCCCCCGCCCGCGCCACGATCGGCACCATGACCCGGGTGCCGAAGTTCTCATCCATCTCTTGCTCGCGGAGGTCGACCCGCGGAGCGGCCTGGCCGCTGGGCCCGACGACCTGCGACTCCAGGAGCCGCACGGTACGCCGCTTCTCACCCATGGCCTGGTCGATGGCGATGCCGATGAGCACGATCGCCAAGAACAGGCACCCGACGGCGAGGAACAACCAGACGTTAGACATCGATGTCCACGATCTTCCTCATCCAGAGGATCCCGACGCCCAGCAAGGCTGTCGCCGTGACGAGCATCACGATCCCGATCGTCTCCGTCACCAAGAGCCCGATGTAATCGGGGTTGACCGCCGCCATGTACAGACCGATGCCGACCGGCAGCAGGGCCAGCACCCACGCCGACAAGCGGCCTTCGGCCGTCAGCACGCGGATCTGCCGGCGCAAGATGGCTCGCTCCCGCAGCGTGTCGGCCACCGTGTCCAAGATCTCTGCGAGGTTGCCCCCGACCTCGCGCTGGATGTTGACCGCCAGCACGGCCCACTTGAAGTCGGCGCTCCCGACCCGTTCGGCCAGGGCTTCGAGCGCGTCTTCCGCCGGGCGACCCAGACGGATCTCGGCGACCACGCGCTGGAACTCGGCCGCGGCCGGCTGGGCGATCTCTTTCGCTACGGTATCGAGGGACTGCATGAAGCTGTGCCCAGCGCGCAGCGACGACGCCATGATCGTGAGGACGTCGGGCAGCTGCTCACGGAGCTTGTCGGCGCGCCTGCCCAGCGCCGCACGGAGCAGCGCCGTGGGGAAGACCGCGCCGATACCGGCCATGACCAACGCCAGCGCGAAGTTGCTGAGGAGCGCGGCGCCCAAGACCCCGAAGACGATGGCGGCGCCGACGGAGGCCACCACGAACTCGCCGGCTCGCAGGGAGACGCCCGCCGCCTCGAGCTCGACGTCGAGCCTCTCGCTGAAGCCGCGGGCCTCGGCGAAGCGTGTCCCGAAGCTCGTCACCTGGCTCGGGATCCACCCCGACCCGCCCTTGAGGTCGACGGTGGTGCCCGCGGGCTGTTGCCCCGGCTGCAGGACCGCCCGCATCCGCGCCTCGACCTCGCGGTCCTTCTTGAGCCTCGCGACGTTGCCCAGCAGGAACCACGCGAGCAAGAAGGCGACGAGCCCGACGACCACCGCGATGCCGATCTGCGCGGTGTTGCTCGTCCAGAAGGTCTCTGCCGGCATCACCCGTTGCCCTTCGGCTCGATGGCGAACAGGTCGGCGTCGACGTAGACCCCGCGCTCGGCAAGCTTGTCCAGGAACTTGGGCCGGAGCCCGGTCGATTTCAAGCGGCCACGGAACTTCCCGTCTTCGTCGACGCCCGCCGAGAAGTCGAACAGGAAGATGTCCTGGAGCGTGATGACCTCACCTTCCATGCCCGCGACCTCGGTGACGTGCGTGAACCGGCGCGTCCCGTCCTTCAGCCGCTGTTGGTACACGATGAGCTGCAAGGCAGACGCGATCTGCTCACGGATCGACCTGTTCGACAGCTCCATGCCGGCCATCATCGTGATGGTCTCGAGCCGGCTGAGCGCGTCGCGCGGGCTGTTGCAGTGGATCGTGCTGACCGATCCGTCGTGACCGGTGTTCATGGCCTGGAGCATGTCGAGTGCCTCGGCGCCACGGACCTCACCCACCACGATGCGGTCAGGACGCATACGCAAGGCGTTGCGGACGAGGTCACGGATGGAAACCTGGCCTTTGCCCTCGATGTTCGGAGGCCGCGACTCCAGCCGCACGACGTGCGGCTGCTGGAGCTTGAGCTCAGCAGCGTCTTCGATGGTCAAGATCCGCTCGTCGTCGGGGATGAACGACGACACCACGTTCAAGGTCGTCGTCTTCCCGGCTCCGGTTCCACCCGCCACCAAGATGTTGATACGGCCGCGCACGCACGCCTCGAGGAACTTCGACACCGCGGACGACATGGTGCCGAACTCCACCAGGTCATCGGCCCCGTAGGGATCGGCGGCGAACTTCCGGATGGTGAGCGCGGGGCCGTCGATGGACAGCGGCGGGATGACGGCGTTCACGCGCGAGCCGTCGGGCAGGCGGGCGTCGACGTAAGGGGAAGCTTCGTCGACGCGGCGGCCGACCTTGCCCACGATCTTGTCGATGGTACGGCGCAGCTGCTGCTCGTCATGGAACTTGGTTCCCGTCCAGAAGAGCTTCCCCGAGCGCTCCACGTAGATGGTGTCCCAGCTGTTGACCATGATCTCGGTCACTTCCGGGTCACGCACGAACGGCTCGAGCGGGCCGAGCCCCAAGACGCTGTCGCCGATCTGACGGACGATCAGCAGCTTCTCTTGCGCCGAGAGCGTGCCCTCCTCTTCGTCGAGCAGCTCACGCAGGCGCTGGTGGACCAGACCTTCGAGCTCGGTGTCGGACAGCGAAGCGTCGTACAAGCGCGGGCCCAGCGATTCGACGAGGCCCTCCTGCACGCGTGAGCGGACATCGGCGATCCTGTCGCGCTGCTGGGCTTTCGCGAGGCGATCTGCGAGCGACATCGGGGGCCTCCTTGATCCTTCAGCTCTTCTTGCGGGCGAACAAGCCCTTCTTCGCCTTCACGGCGCCTTCCATGTCGACGCCGCCGTTCTGGGACGAATCCATGCCCCCGGTGACCCGCTGCGCGAGCTGGCGCACCGACTGCGCAACCTCCGAGCCGGGCTCGTCGAGCACGACGGGCCGGCCCTTGTTCAGCGACGTCGGCACCAGACGGCTCGACGGGATCATGGCATCGACCGAGATCTTCATGACCCGCTCGACGTCGCTGGCGTCGAGGCCTACCTTCGAGTCGGCGCGGTTGAGCACCACGCGGAACCGCTCGCGCGGCAGCCCGATGGTGAGTAGCGTGTCGAGTGCCTTCGAGAGGTGCTTCACGCCGACCACGTCGAGGCCGGTCACGAGGCAGATGATGTCGGATAGGTCGAAACACACGAGGGCCGAGTCGGAGTAGTCGACCGATGCGTCGACGACCACGTAGGCGAAGTCGCTGCGGATCGAACGCAGGAACTTGCCCACCGCCTCACCGGCCGGTGCCTCTGCCGCCGGATCGGGCGGCGCGCCGAAGGCCCAGGTGTGCGGGGCCACCTCGACACCCACCTCACGGATGCGATCGTGGTCGGCGCCCTCACCGAGCTCCATCAGATCGTGGACCGTGGCGCTGGGCTCACGGCCGAAGTAGGTGAAGACGTCGCCCATGTCGACGTCGAGGTCGACGACGGCGGTGTCTTGCCCGCTGACGTCGGCCATCGCGGCCGCGAGGTTCGAGGTCAAGAAGGTCTTCCCCGACCCACCCTTGGACGAGAAGACCGACACGATGTGGCCCCTGGTCGCCCGGGTCCCTTCGGATCGCACCATGCCGCTCGTCGCCGAACGCAGGTTGGACGCCCACACGATGGCCCGCTCGACCGCCTCACGCAGCTCGTCGCTACCTTGGGTCATGTCGACCACGTCACGGATGCCGGCCCGCATCGCGGCGGGGAGCAACCCGTTCCACGTGTGATCGCGGACGAGCACGATCGCCGTGCCGGGCGCCGTGCGCCCCACGAACTCGGCCAGGCCGAGGGCGTCGGGCTCCTTGACCTCGGGCGACAGCACCAGCACGTCGACCGGGCTGTACGCCTGGATCAACAGCTCCTCGGCCGCCGTGGCCGACTGGACCCATCCGATCTCGTCGACCTCGACCTCGAGCGAGCGGGCCAGCTGCTGGCGGAAGGACTGCGGCGTCCCGACGGCGACGACGCTCGCATCCGTCACGACTTGGCCACCCCGATCACCCGCGACAGGTTCGGGCCGATGGTCCCGGACTCGGGGTAGCCGGTCTCGGCGTTCTGCTTCGGCAACAGGCCCAGGTACAACGTGGCCGCCGACGTCGCGAACACGACATCTTGCGCGTCGGTCGGCAGCAGGTCGAGCACCAGCACGGAGCCCCCCTGGGTCTGCCGGCCCGTGGTCTCGTCGACCGTCGGGTTCTGGACGAAGAGCACCTTGGCCGTTGGGATGAGCGTCGTCGTGAAGTCGACGGGCATGACCACGACCTTGGCGTTCGTGGGCGCCCCGACTGCGGCGATCAGCTGCTTGATCTGGGCCGGTTGGAGCAGCGCCTTCATCTCGAGGTCGGTCACGACCGTGCCCCGGTTGAACGTGGCGTAGAGCACCACGCTGTTGCCACGCTGGATGAGACCGTTCACCGCCTGCGGACCGTTCACCTCGAGGCCGAGGCCGACGTGGCCTTCGGAGATCCCGACGTTGTCGAGCGCGCCTTCACCCAGGCGCGACAGCGGGATCTGCTCGTTGGCCAAGATCGGCGACGAGGTGACCTTGCCGCGCAGCTCGTCGGTCGAGGTGACCGCCCCGGCGACGACGGCGTCGTTGGGCACGTTGAGTTGGGTGAACACCGCCGCATCGACGAGCCCGTCAAGGACGGTGTTCGCGGGGATGTCCTGCGTGGAGACGATCACGACCACGGTCTCCTCGCTGATGACAGAGTCGCGGACGCTGTTCGTATAGACGATGACGCCCACCGCCGCCAGTACCGCGAGCACGACAGCGATAGCGACCACCAGACCTCGTGATCTCATCTCCTAATCTCCTTGCCTCAGGTGCGCCTCCGCGCGTTGGTCACGTACCTCTATCGGCTACTGATCGGGACAGGTAGAGAGCGTACGGTCACAAAGTGCGATCGCTCGTATCCCGAACTCTCCACCTTGGCCCGGGTTCTGGCCACCGTACTGGAAGCCCTGCCACGAAACGATGATGCAGTGCGCCGAGGCGTTGCCTGGCGGGGGTCCGCACGGACCGTCGACCTGCACGTCCCAGGTGATGTCGACGCCGTTCTTGTCCCCGTCGATCCAATCGATCCCGGTGACGACACCCGTGACCTGGTCGGTCACGAGCACGTAGTGGGTGTCGAGCTGGCAGCAGGCTCCCTGGCCGTCGACGTCCACGTTCACGACGGTGTCGTACGGAGCACACCCCGCAGACGCCCCTGCGATGTCGATATCGGGCCCGGGCACGTTGCCACCCATGGCCGCGGTGAAGTCGAAGTCCTGGATGTCGCCGCACGCCGAGGTCTGCGGGCCCGCTTGGTTGGCGTCGTAGACCGCCTCGAGCTGCAACCCCGCGTACCCGATGATGTTGTAGTACTCGACCTGGGTGCCGTTGTTGTTGTAGACCTGCGCGAACCCCGTGACCGCGCCGTCCCAGTCGTTGATGGGGAAATACAAGAGGTCGCCTTCGCGTTCCTGCAGCGCCCCCCAGACCGAGTCTCGGTTCCCCGACGTGGTGCACACGTAGGTGGGGTCCGGGAAGTTGAGACCCAGGTTCGGTACGTCGATGGCACCGTCGATCTGGTCTTCGAGCGCGTTCGATCCACCGGCCGAGTTGCAGTTCTCGATGGGAACGCCGTTCGCGTCCGTCTCGACGTCCCACTGCTCGAGGTCCAGGAACCCGAAGTTCGAGCCTTCGAACCGGTCGTTGTCGAACCACAGCTGGCATTCCTGGCCGATGGACGAGTCGGGAAGCGGGATGGTGCACGGCCCCTGGAACCCGGCCGTGTTCAACACGATCGGGATGGGCCCGATGGACCCGGTGGGGCCCCAAGCCGCCGTGGCGTCAGCGCTCACGTTGCCGCTCGTCCCGAACCCCAGGACGGGGGCGAAGAAGAGCTGTTGCGGCGCCGTGTACTGCACCGTGACGTATCCGTCGTCGCCACCGCAGTTCGCCGAGGCGACGATGGTGCCTGACGACGCGGTCACGTTCTCGGCGTTCAGCCCGGCGTAGGTGTCGGCCTGGATCTCGGCGCTGCCGAGGGTCCCACCGCTGATGGCGCAGGTCTGCGCCGCCGCCAGGGCTGCGGCATCGGCGCCGTTGACCATGGCCCGCCGCTTCAGCAGCAGACCGCCGACATCGACGACCAGCACGACCATCCCGAACAAGGCGATCAAGGACAACGCGACGATGACGGCGGTGACGCCGTCTTGCTCACGCCGAAGCCGGAACGCGCGCCGGAACAGATCGCTCATGAGACCCCCTCACATCGGAACTCCCCAGCCACGTCCGCCCCCCGAAGCGAGATCGAGGGCATGAGCGGGATGTCGAGGACGAACACGTCTTGGAGCACCGCGGGAAGGCTGCCGCTTTGGAGGTCGACGCTGGTGCGCACCGAGAGAGGCTGCACCCCGCTGACCTTCGCGCACGGCTGGGTGACGCCGTTCACAGCGGTGTACGTGCCTGCCGTGGCCTGTTGCTCGACCACGACCGCCGCCGTCAGACCGCTGACCCTCGTCCAGTCTTGCACGCGGGTCTTCACCTCGTCGCTCGTCGCTCCCACGGCGCCGTAACGCGACCCCTCGCGCGTGCCCGCACGGAGATTCTGCAGCGAGAAGAACGCGACACCGAACTGGAGCATGCCGAAGATCAGCAGGGCGAGCACCCCGACGATCAGCGCGAACTCGACAGCAGCGGCACCGTCTTCGCGACGGAGCTTCGATCCGATCTTCATGTCACCACCTTCTCGTCCGCCGGTCCCTCACTCGCCCGGGAACGGAGCCCGGGCGAGTGAGCGGCCGGCGGGCCGGCTCGCTCTGGCATCAGCTGGCGCCGTTGACGGCGCTGCCGACCGTGTTGAACTGGTTCGACGCGGAGTTACCGATGAAGGTCACCGCCGCGATGATCACGACCGCGATCAGCGCCACCATCAGCGCGTACTCAACCGCCGTGGCGCCTTCCTCCTCGCGTGCGCGAGTCTTCAGGTCGTTCCACCACGTGGTCACGCCTGTGTAAAGACGAAGCATCCTTGTGCACCCCCTTTCCTCCAAGCCCGTTGGGTGGGTCGTTCGGATCGACCCGAGGCGGATGCTACTCCGCCCGAAGGGAGAGTAGAAGCGAAAGCATCTGCTCTGGTATTCCACGTTTCCCGGATGCAGCATACGCAGTTCTACGTAGCCCGGTCTCTCGATGCTCCAGGGGCCAGGAAGGGCTACCGATACGATGCCCGACGTGGTCAGCCTGAACCCGGATGTCCGAACGAGCGAGGATGCGGCCCTACCCGCCCCACGCCCCATCGAGAAGGCGTGGGCCGCCCTGCCGTTCCTCATCCCGGCGATCGTCGGTCTGCAGGCGAAGATGGGGGCGACCGACCTCGTCTACCACCTCCGCGCCGGGGAGCAGCTCCTCAACGACCTCGCGATCCCCCGCTCCGACACCTACACGTTCACGGCCGCCGGCGTGGCGTGGGTCGACCAGCAATGGGGGGCCCAAGCGGTCGTGCGCCTGCTGTACGACCTCGGTGGCTGGCCGCTGCTCGGCACGGCACAGGCGCTGCTGGCGGGGCTGACCTTCTCGTTCGTGTACCTGGCATGCCGGTCGTCTGACGCTTCACCGAGGGCATCGAGCTTGCTGTCGATCGGAGGTTTCGTCGTGTCGTCACCGGCCCTTTCCCTCCGCCCGCAGCTCCTCGTGCTCCCGTTGTTCGCCGTGATCCTCTGGTTGTTGGCCGGACGCCGCGAGCATCCCGTTCGTCTGTGGTGGATACCCGTAGCCGCGCTCGTGACCGCGAACATGCACGGGAGCTTCCCCCTGTACGGGCTGCTCGTCGGTCTCGCCTGGCTCGACGACATGCGCCGGCGTGACCCGTCGGCTCGGCGGACGCTGTTGATCGGGGTGGTTTCACTCGTCGCGACGCTCGCCAACCCCTTCGGACCGGGGATCTGGGTCTACGCCTACGAGCTGTCGACGAACCCCGTGATCCGCGACACGATCAGCGAGTGGGCGCCGATCACGCTCGCGCACATCGCCGGCTGGTTCATGGTGGCGTCGGGGCTCGCGATCGCCGGCTATCTGGCGCGGCGCCGGGAGCCTGTGGCGTGGTCGACCCTGGTGACGCTCGGTGTCTTCTTCATCCTCGCGATGGCAGCTCAGCGAGCCATCGTGTGGTGGGGGCTGGTGGCGCCGGTCGCGCTCGCGAGCTTGCTGCCCGCCAAGCTCGCGAGCGCGACCGGCGCCGACCGGCGTGAGCCGGCGCTGCCCGCGATCGTGGTCGTGGGCTCACTCATGGCGCTCTCCCTCATGTTGCTCCCCTGGTGGCGTGGCTCGACGTTCGACCGGCACCTCGACGCCGCACCACCGGGCCTGACCGCGGCCGTGATCGAGCAGGTCGAGCCGGGTAGCCGGATGATGGTCCACCAGCCGTGGGGCTCGTGGTTCGAGTTCGCCGTGCCCGACGTACCCGTGTTCGTCGACACGAGGATCGAGATCTACACCGAAGCGATCTGGGACGACTACGGCGAGCTGGGGTTCTCGGGCGCCCGCTGGCGTGACGTGCTCGAGCGATGGGACATCGAGGCGATCGTGGCGGACGAAGACAGCTGGGAGCTCATCCCTGTCTTGCGCGAGGACTCCGGGTGGCGCGTGGCGTACGAAGACGACGACGGCGTGTTGTTCCTACGGGTCTAGCTGTCCGCTCCGACCGGGCTACTCGCTCCACCCTGCGGGCACGAGACCGCTGCGAACCGCCTCGCGGACGGCCGCGACCCTGTTGCCCACGCCGAACTTGCCGTAGATCTTCGACAGGTGCGTCGTGACCGTGCGCTCTCGAACGCCGAGCCGTCCGGCGATCTCGCGCGCCGTGAGTCCTTCCGCCGCGAACGCCAGCACTTCGCGCTCGCGCTCGGTCAGCCGTTCATCGACGATCGCGGGCTGCTCCATGCCGTCGGCGATGGCACCGAACACGTCGATGTCAGGCCCCACGAGCACCATCTCTCCCTCGGCTGCCCGTTTGACCCCGTCGAGGAACGCCGCCGCATCGGAGCGTTCGTCGAGGTACCCATCGGCCCCGACGAACAACGCCCGGCCGATCGCGGCCGGCTCCGCGCGATCGCCGATGGCGAGCACCCCATGGGTCGGGTGTCGTTCTCGAACCTCACGGATCAGCCAATAGGCGTCCTGCGGACCTTCGAATCCCAGGCCGATGAGGGTGACGAGCCGCGACCGCCGGGCTCGGTCGATCACCGCCAAGGCCTCGTGGGGGTCGCTCGCGTGCCCGGCGTCGGCCAGATCCGGGTGCGTATCGACGAGCTGCGCGAGGGCTGACGCGATGACCTCCACGGGGTCGGCGACGACGACACCGAGGCGTCGTCGGTTGGAAGGCGTCGGGTTCGGCTTGCGCTGGGCCATGACCTTCGTTGTATCGGGCGTGCCGGCGACGGCCCTGAGGATGCCCCTGAGGAGCCCCGGAGTCAGTCGACGCGGAGCAGCCCCAGGTTGGCGGCACGAGCCACCGCTTGGACACGGGTGCGCACGTCGAGCTTGCGGTAGAGCTTCCCGACGTGGGTCTCGACCGTTCGGTGCGACAGACCCACGCGCCGGCCGATCTGTCGAAGGGTGAGTCCCTCCGACAGATAGCTCAACACCTCGCGCTCCCTGGGGGTCAGCCGTCCCGTGAAACGCGCTCGGTCGCGCGCCACGCGAACCCGGCGGCCGAGCTCCTCGACCGCCACGTCGTCGAGCAGACCGTCGAACGCCCGCCCGCCCGACAACAGCGTCGCGACGTCCAGGGACAGCCCCGCGAGCCCCGCGGGCGTCACGACGTAGCCCTGGATCTGGGCCCGGAGCGCATCCAGGACCCGCTTGCCGTCGGAACGCTCAGACATCGCGAGGACGGGGCCCGTGTAGCCGGCCTCGCGAACGCCGTGCAACAAGGTGAGCCCGTCGCCGGCTCGTCGGTCAAGGTCGACGATGACGAGCACCGGTTCCTCGCTGCCGATCATCGCCTCGACGCCGTTCGACGGGTCGCCGTCGTCGACGCGGACATCGGGCATGGCCGTACATGCCAGGCGCGTGACGCTCGCGATCACAGGATGGCCGCCGAGCAGCAGGACACGGCGAGCCCGGTGTGCGGCGGCCACGGGCTCACCCCCCTGCGGGGACGGCAGCCACGCCTTCGCGCCAGGCGAACCGCACCGCCTCCATCGTGGAGTGCACGTCGAGCTTGCCCAAGATGCGTTGGACGTGGCTCCGCACCGTGGCGACGCTGATGCCCAGACGTTCGGCCACCGCGCCCGTCGTGAGCCCTTCGCTCAAGAGGCGGAGCACCTGACGTTCGCGCGGCGTGAGCGACGTGCTGCCGGAGGGCCGCGCCGGCGCCACACCTCGCCCGAACGCCACGAGCTCGGCGAGGCGTTCAGGGCCTATGAGCAGCTCACCCGATGCGGCGCGGCCGAGCGCGCGGCCGACCGATCCGTCGTCGTCGGTGGCCGCGATGACGCCACACGCCCCCTCGAGCAACGCCGCCGCCTCGCGCTCGCGACTCACCGCCCCGTAGCCGGCCACCCGGGCATCGGGGTCCAGGCCCCACACCCGAGCGAGCATCTCGAGCCCTCCGCCGTCGCTGCGATCGAGGTCGACCACGATGAGGTTCGGCGAGACGGCACCGATGGCGCCCGCAACCCCGGGACCGTCGACGGGTCCGTGCACGTGCCACTCGCGGTCGTCGAGCACGCGCCGGAGGCGCCGCGCCAGCGCCGGGGCGTCGGCGATGACCAGCACCGACGAAGGGTCCATGCACGAACCATCGGCAGCTGCGGGAACACACCTGAACGGGTCGCTCGGGCCGGCGCCCGTCACACTGACCCCATGACACCCGGGATCGAGAATCGCCTCGCGCGCGAAGCCAGCCCGTACCTGCGTCAGCACGCGCGCAACCCGGTCGATTGGTACCCCTGGGGCGACGAGGCCTTCGAGCGTGCGCGCGTCGACGACAAGCCGATCTTCTTGTCGGTGGGGTACGCGGCGTGCCACTGGTGCCACGTGATGGAGCGCGAGTCGTTCGAAGACCCCGCGACGGCAAAGCGGCTGAACGCGTCGTTCGTCGCCATCAAGGTCGACCGCGAGGAGCGCCCCGACGTCGACGCCGTCTACATGACCGCGGTCCAGACGATGACGGGCTCGGGCGGGTGGCCCATGTCCGTATGGCTCACGCCCGACGGTGAGCCGTTCTACGCCGGCACCTACTTCCCACCGGTGCCCCGACACGGGTTGCCCTCGTTCGGCCAGCTCCTCGACGCGCTCGCCGGCGCCTGGCGCGAGCGACGCGGCGACATCCGCGAACAGGCCGGGCAGGTGGCGGCCGTCGTGACACGTGTCACTGGCCCCGGCGCTCGCGCGGGGAACCTCGGGTCCCATGTGCTCGACGACGCGGTCGCCGCGATCATGCGCGCCGCCGACGAGCGGCACGGCGGGTTCGGGAGCGCGCCGAAGTTCCCCCAACCGATGGTGCTCGAGGTGTTGCTCCGCCGGGCGGCGAGTGGTGACGATCCCGTGCTCCCCCAGGTGGTCTTGACCCTCGACCGCATGTCGGCGGGAGGCATGTTCGATCAGGTCGGCGGCGGGTTCGCCCGGTATTCGGTCGACGCCGCATGGCACGTGCCGCACTTCGAGAAGATGCTCTACGACAATGCGCAGCTCGCTCGGTGCTACACCGATGGGTGGCTCGCGACGGGCGAGGACCGGTTCCGCGTGGTGGCCGAGCGGACCTTCGAGTTCCTGGTGCGCGATCTGCGACAAGGCCCAGGCGGCTTCTCGTCGTCGCTTGACGCCGACACCGGCGGCGTCGAAGGGGCGACGGCGACCTGGACGTGGAACGAGCTCGTGGGGCTGGTGGGGCGTGACACGGCCGAGGCGCTCGGCGCCTCGGCCGGCGGCAACTGGGAAGGCACGAACGTCCTGAGGGCACCGCCGGCCGGGGTCGACATCGGCGACGCGTTCGCGACCCTGTTCGCTGTGCGCCGGGAGCGGCCGCAGCCACCCCTCGATGACAAGGTCGTGACGGCGTGGAACGCGCTCGCGGTCCGCGCGTTCGCCGACGCGTCGCGCGCCTTCGGGGTGCCCGCCTACCTCGATGTGGCCCGCGACGCCGCCGCCTTCGTGCTCGATGAGATGCGGACGCCCGACGGACGTCTCCGCCGCTCATGGCGCGACGGCGTCGCAGGCCCCGCGGGGTTCGCCGACGACCATGCGCTCATGGCCGTCGCCCTCGTGCGCCTCTTCGAGGCGAGCGGCGAGGTGCGGTGGCTCGACGAGGCTTTCGCCCTCGCAGAGGTCGTGTTGACCGACTTCGCGGACCCCGGCGGTACGTTCCAGTCGGCGACCGCCGAGCTGCTGCTCACCCGCCCGCGCGACCTCGACGATGATGCCACGCCGAGCGGCAACGCCGCCGTCGCCGACGCGCTGCTGCGCCTCTGGCACCTCGGCGGTGACCCCCGTTTCGAGGAGGCGGCGACCAACGCGTTGTCCGCCGTCGCGGGAACGATGGGCACCGTCCCGTTCGCCCACGGTTACGCGTTGTGCGTGCTCGACTCCTCCTTCGGCCCGGCCCGACAGGTGGCGATCGTCGGTGACTCCGATGACCCCGCGACCAGGGCGCTGGTGGGCGAGGTTGACCGCCGCTACCTCCCGAACACGACCCTGGCCGTCGCAGCGCCCGACGATGCCGAGACGATCGAAAAGGTGTCGTTCCTCCGCGGCCGACCACAGGTGAGCGGGCTCTCGACCGCCTATGTCTGCGAAGGCTTCGCGTGTTCGCTGCCTGTCACCACGGCAGATGCGCTCGGCGATCTGCTCGAGGCCGAGGTCCTCGTGGCGGCGCCGGGCTCCGAGCCGGCCTAGCCCGAGACGTCGATCTCGCCGTTGCCCGGCGCCGCCACGAACGGCGTCACCAACGGTTCCGGGTCTTCGCCGACCTGGGTGATGGCATCGCGGTCGCCCGTACCGAGGAACCTCGCGGCCTCGTCGAGGTAGACGATCGCGCTCGGGTCGAACCCCATGAGCCGGGTGGCCGTGTGGTCGGTCGCGACCGGATCGTTGCCGATCACGATGAGTCCCGCCTGCTTCGGGGTGCCGTTGATGGGACCGTTGCCCTCCATGCCCACGATGCCGTCGACGATCTGCAGCGCCGGCCGGACGGCCCCGGTGATGTCGAGGATCGACTGCTCGATGCCCTCCCAGTGCAGCACGTTCTTGGGCCAGCCGTAGAGACGGCTGGGCAGGCAGCCGAAGAGGTTCTTCATGGACAGGGTCACCGAGGCCCAGTGGTGCGTCTTCATCTTCGGCATCGAAACCACGACGTCGGCATCGGTCACCGCGCGGGGGAGCCAGAGTTGCCCGAGGGTCGTGTAGCGGCTCCGGAGCTCGTGGATCGAAGCCGCATCGAGGTTGAGATCGACGAACGGCGCTTCGACCGCGGCCAAGGCGTCGGCGAGACCCGACGCGTCAACGACGTATCGAGTGTCGCGGCGATGACCCGGACCTTCGCCGCAGGTGACCTTCGAGGCGCCGAGGCGGCGGAGCGCCACGATCGCCGCCGCGACCATGCGTGGGTCGGTGTTGACCGAGGTGCCCGGGTCGTATTCGACGAGGTTGGGCTTCAGCAGCACCCGGGCACCACGTACCTCGGCGCCGACCTCGCGGAGCCCGTCTTCCAGCAGCCCTTCGAGGTCGGCGTCGTAGCTGTCTGCGCGGAGCACCGCGACACGCGCCGACGTGGGCGGTGGGAAAGCGTCGCGGTCCCACGGCACAGGCGCGTTCGCCTCCCTCGCCCGGCGGAGCGCGAAGGCGCCGGTACCGGAGGCCGCGACGACAGCCGCACCGACGATGAACCGGCGCCGGTCGATCCGGTGCCGTCCGGCGCCGGCGCCCGGCACCTGGTCGTGGTGGCTCACGACGCCGCCATCCGATCGAGCCCCTCACCGAGCGCGATCGCGCCCCACGCGAGCGTCATCGTGTCCAGGCCGCCGGGCTGGGCGACGGCCCGGCGCAACGCCGTCGCCGCAGGCAGGGCTTGTGGCGAGCCGTAGGCACGCAGCGCCGCCGTCGCGGTCGCGAGCGACAGCGGTCCCTCCGATTCGTCGCGCCACAGCCGCTCGAGCGCCGCGAGACCGGGCTCGGCCACGTCCTCGGCGGTGCCTCGGAGCGCGAGCAGCGCGATCGCGGTCGTCTGCACGAACGGCGGGAGCTCGACGCCGAACGCCACCCGGTTCCCGTAGTTCCAACCGCCGGTGACGCACGAACGATCGCGGAGCACGGTGACGGCCTCGTCGATCCGTTCGACAGCCGAGGCCCGGTGCTTCCGGAGTGCCAACAGTCCCCACGCGGTGGGCTCCGTCCACGTAGACGTGTGGGTCGTCCAGGGGAATCCCTGCAGGTCGTCGCGGATCGGGACGAGCGCGGTCGCGGGGGCCGGCGCCGCCCGGAGCCGCTCGACATGGTCGAGGGCACGCTCGCGGGTCACGCCGGGACCGAGCGCGAGGGCGGCCACCGATGTGAGGTCGCGCTCGACCGTCCCGATGGACAGGGTGATGGCGCCATCGTCGGCCTGGTGTTCGGCGAGCCACGCCCTGGCTCGATCGTCGGCGAGCGCCACGCCTACCATGGCCGTTGGCTCGGGCTCCGACGCGATCGAGGCGGCGGGCCCGAAACCACCGTCGGCGTTGCGTCGCGGCCCCAGAGCCCCTTCGAGGACATCGAGCATGGTCGGATTATCGACGAGCCACCCGTGATACATGTGCGCAATGTCATCGACCCCCGCGCCGTCTCGCCTGCGCGACGGACTCGGGGTATGTGTCGTGGTCTTCCTGGTGGCGAGGATCGCCCTTTCGATCGCGGGGGCGATCGGGGTCGGCGATGCCGCGACGGGGGGAACCGGCATCGGTGCGCCGGGTCCGGGTCTCGAGGTGCCCGCGACATCGGGATGGCACAACGCGTTCGACGGCCTCGATCGCTGGGACGGCACGTGGTTCGTATACATCGCCGACGAGGGTTATGACGACGAGGGGCCGAGCGCCGCGTTCTTCCCGTTGTACCCCATGCTCATCCGTCTCGTGGCGGCGATCACCGGGGACGCCTGGCTGGCAGCCACCTTGGTCGCGAACGTGTCGTTCTTCTTCGCCCTGCTGCTGCTGCATGCGCTCACGGCGTCGTTGTTCGACGCCACGACCGCGCGACGGGCGGTGGTGCTGCTCGCGGTCTTCCCGAGCAGCTTCATCTTCTTCGCGCCGTACAGCGAGTCTCTCTACCTCCTTGCCTCCCTCGTCGCCTTCCACTCGGCGACACACGCGAGGTGGGGCTTGACGGCCGTGGGCGGTATGGCCGCGACGGTGACGCGATCGATCGGCATCACCATCGTGCCCGCCTTGGCCATGATCGCCTGGCAACGCCGGGGGCGTGAACGCCACCGCGGCCTCGCGGCTGCCGCCGCGACGGCCATCGGTCTCGCCGCCTATCTGTCGTGGTGGCTCGTCCGCGGCGACCTCGCCGCGCCCGCGGAGGCGCAGGCCACGTGGGACCGGGCGCTCGCCTTCCCGATGTGGTCCGTCGGCGAAGGGATGTCACTTGCGCTTCGTGGCCTGACGGCTCCGGGAGGCTGGCATTGGGTGCACGACGCGCTGCTGAGCTTCGTCGTGGTGGTGGCGTTGGTTGCCGGTCGCCGGTTCTTGCCCTCGCCTTTCGCTACGTATGCGTGGCTCGGCCTCCTGATCCCACTCGCGTATCCCCTGGCGGCGCGCCCGTTGCTCTCCGTATCCCGGTTCGCCGTGGTCCTGTTCCCTATCGCCTGGGCCGCGGCCGGCCTCCTGCGTGACCGGCGTTGGTTCGCCGCGGCGGTCTCGCTCAGTGCGCTCGGGTGGGTGGCTTCGGCTGTCGCGTTCATGAACTGGCGTTTCATCGTCTAGCGCGTGTCCTGTACATGATCGAGCTGCGGCTCCGGTTCGATGCCGCCATGCCGCGTACAACTAAGGTGAAACCGCTTGGAACGAGACCACAGGAGGTCGAAGTGTCTACATCAGTGCTCTACATGTCGATGTCACTCGACGGGTATATCGCGGGTCCGAACGACGAACCGGACAACCCCGGCGGCGACGGCTTCATGCGGCTGCACGATTGGTATGGGTTCGCTCCGGACGGGCAGTCCGTCCAGAAGTCCCTGGGCCGACATTTCCTAGACGAATCCCAATCGACAGGCGCGGTCGTCGTGGGTCGGCGTACCGTGGAGCAGGTGGATCACTGGGGCGGTGATTCTCACAACGGTGTCCCGATCTTCGTGCCCAGTCACCGGCCGCCCGGTCCGTCCGTCGCAAACTATCCGTTGGTGAAGTACGTGACCGATGGGATCACCAGCGCGATGGCGCAGGCGAAGGCAGCCGCCGGGGACCGCAACGTTCATGTGCTTGGCGCGTACACGGCGCAACGGGCGCTCGAGGCCGGTGTGCTGGACGAGCTGCAAACGAGTCTGATCCCGGTGCTGTTCGGTGGTGGCCGTCGGCTGTTCGAGGTGTTGCCGTCACGCGTCGAGCTGGAGATCGTTCGGGTGATCGACACGCCGGAGGCCACACACATCCGCTACCGCGTCCGTCGCTGAGCCGGTCGACCCAGCGGCCTATCGGTTGTGGTTCGTCGGGGTGAGCTGACGGATCTAGTCCCCTCGGGCGACTTCCGGCGCGTACACCAGATCCAGCACGCCCGTCGTGAGGGTCTCGGACGAGATCAGCTTCAGCGGGATCCGGCTCTCACCCTCGCCGAATAGTCGCATGCCTCTGCGGACGGCCACCGGGTGTACCAACAGGTGCAATTCGTCCAGCAGCCCGGCGGTCAGTAGCTGCCGCACGATGGAGGGCGAGCCGCTCATCGCGATGTGCGTGTCGCCCGGCTCGTCCTTCAGGGCGGTGACGGCCTCGACGAGTTCGCCCTTCAGCTGCTCGGAGTTCCGCCAGGTGAACTCGAGGTGCTGGTTGGACACGACGATCTTCCGAGCGTCGCCGAGGTGCTTGGCGAACCCTGCGTCCTCGCCTTCTCCACTGGCTTCCACCTTCGGCCACGCTCCGGCGAAGCTGTCGTACGTCTCGCGACCGAGGAGCAGGGTGTCGGCCGTGGCGAGGACTCGATCGACGGCAGCACCCATCTCGTCGTTGAAGTATCGGAAGTGCCAATGCTCCATCCCATCGACGACGCCGTCGAGCGAGATGAACGATGTCGCCTTGATCTTCCTCACGATGTTCCTCCACAGGTATCGAGCTCGAACACGCCCTTGGCCTCCTGAAGACACAGGACACACCCTAGGGGGAACGACCGCAACACGGGCCGGTAGGCTGGCGGGCCACCATCGACCGCGACCACGAAGGAGCGTCATGACCACCGCAAAGGTCGTCACGAACCACGGCTCGTTCACTGCGAGCCTCATGCCCGACCACGCGCCGAAGACCGTCGAGAACTTCGTCGGGCTGGCTCGCGGCAAAAAGGGGTGGACCGATCCCCGCGACGGGAAGGAGAAGACCGAGCCGCTGTACGCCGGCACCATCTTCCACCGGGTCATCGGCGGTTTCATGATCCAGGGGGGTGACCCGACAGGGACCGGCACGGGTGGCCCGGGGTACCGGTTCGACGACGAATGCCCGCCCGACGGACCCACCTTCAACCAGCCGGGCCGCCTGGCCATGGCAAACGCGGGGCCCAGCACGAACGGGAGCCAGTTCTTCGTGACGTTGGCCGAGACGCCGTGGCTGAACGGACGCCACACCATCTTCGGCCAGGTCACCGAGGGTTTCGACGTGGTCGAGACCATCGCCGGTCTCACGACGGGGGCCCAGGACCGTCCCGTCGACGACGTGGTCATCGAATGCGTCGACATCACCGACTGAGGTGACGAGCGCCGTCCGCTACGGCGACTCGGACGGCTCGGGCCTGGGTCGTGGGACACCGAGCGCGACGCGGGCGACCAGCCAACCGACCAACAGGTTCCGGGCGATGGTCACGAGCTGGAACAAGATCAGGGAGTCGGTGAGACCGTTCGGGACGACCGTCGCGATGCAGACGGCGAAGGTGAACGCGAGCGCGGCAGCGTCGTCCTCCTTCGACCATGCGATGGCAGCCCACGGGACGAGCCACGTCACGTACGGGGCCGAGACGATCGGCGAGAAGAACAGGAGCGATGCCACGAGAGCCAGCGCGACGCGGCCGTCCGGGCGGGCCCGGGCGCGCTGCTGCTGCCAGGCGATGGCGAACGCACACGCGAGGAACCCCGCCCCGAGGAGCGCCGACTGCCAGGCCGACGCGGACCCAACGCGGAACGCGCCGGCATCGTCGCGGATCGGTCCGCCGGTCACAACCCATACGAACGCACCCCCGTTCTCCCGATCTCCCACCCGGTGGCGCCGCGGAAGGTCACCACCTGACGCGGGGCGCCGACGCCTCCCCACGCGACCCACCCGGCGACACCGGCACCCAAGGACACTGCGAACCACCGCGCCGCTCTCCTTCGCCCCGACACCGCGAGGGACACGATGAGCAACGCCGGCCACAGTCGGGCCAGGGCTGCCCCGGCGAGCAGCACGCCGCCGCCGCGTTGCCGGGCCCGTACGGCGAGAGCCACCCCGCCCACGGTGAGAGCGACGGTCGCCACGTCGAGGGACGTGGCGACGAACGGCGCGAGGGGGAGCCCCAACACGAGGTACGCGGCAGCGGTCCGGCGCCCCCACGTCGTGCCGAGGATCAGCGCGGCACCCAGGTCGGCGACGAGCCACACCACCACCAGCCGCGACGCCGTGGCGGCGACGTCGGCTCCTGTCAGCGCATCGATCGCCAGGATCTGAAGCGGCGGGAACTCGATCGCCTCGTCGCGCCACGGTCTGGCATCGGAGGTGCCGAGCTCGTGGAACCGGACGATCGTTGGCTCGGTCGGGGTCTCGCGCTCGAACGAGACCACGGCGATCAGCATGATCGCCACACGCGCCAGCACCAAGATCCAGAGCAACGACGCCGACGCCCGTTCGAGCGACGCCATGGGGCCGCGGGCGCTCGTCGTCGCCACCGGTGCGGTCGATGCGGTCGATGGCATGATCGTCACTCAAGCCCACGACGTGCACGCGCGCAACGACGTCAGCTCGCTGAGGCCGGGTGCTCAAGGATCCACACGATGTGACCCATCCCCGACCGGACGGTCGAGCGCCACGGGGCGAAGCCCAGCTTGCGTGCGACCGACCACGAGGGCACGTTCTCGGGCCGGATCAAGCTGATGAGCCGGTCGGTCGGCACCGCTTCCCAGGCATGATCGCGACAGACCGCCCCCGCCTCCGAGGCGAACCCTTGCCGCTGCCGGTCGGGCCGGATGTGCCAGGCCAGCTCGACGAAGCGGCTCCCGTCGACGTCCATGATCATCGGGCCACAGTCACCGATCACGTCGCCGGTGGGCTTCTCGACGACGGCGAGCAAGCCGAAGCCGTCGGCGGCGTAGCGCTCCCGGATCCGGTCGACCCAGCCACGCGTGTCGTCCCGGTCGAACGGGCGCGGGTAGAAGCGCATCGACCGGACGTCGGACAACACCCGGTGGAGCGGATCGATGTCGTCGGCCACCAACGGCCTCAGGGCCAGGCGGGCGGTCTCGAGGTGCCAGGTCATGCCGGGCATCTTGGCACCCGGGCGCGTGGTGACCGCCGGCACGCCGGTGGGCTACCCACGGCGGGCCGCAACGTGGCAAGCTGCGGCATCCCCATCAGGAGGACCTCGATGACCCCAGATCGACCAGACGTGCTGGTGACCCGACCGATCATGGACGGCCCTCTGGCGCGCCTGTCAGGGCGATGCGACGTCACCGTCGACGAGAACGACTTCGGCATCCCCCGCGACGAGCTGCTCAAGAAGGTCGCCGGCCGCGACGCGTTGATCACGATGCTGACCGAGAAGGTCGACGCCGAGTTGCTGGTCGCCGCCGGACCCCAGCTCAAGATCGTGGCGAACCACGCGGTTGGGTTCGATAACGTCAACTTGGTTGACTGTTCTGCGGCGGGCGTGCTCGCATCGAACACACCCGACGTCTTGACCGAAACCACCGCCGACACCGCGTTCGCGCTGTTGATGGCCGCGGCGCGGAGGGTCGGCGAAGGTGAGCGGCTCCTGCGCCGGCGAGAGCCGTGGATCTGGGGGCCGCTCATGATGCTCGGCCAAGACGTGCACCACAAGACGATGGGGGTCGTGGGCTTCGGCCGCATCGGGCAGGCGGTCGCCCGCCGCGCCAGGGGGTTCGGCATGACGGTCATCTACACCGACGCCGTGACGCTGCCGGCGTCGGTCGAGGCCGAAACCGAGGCCCGGCGCGTCGATCTGGACGAGCTCTTGCGCGAGGCCGACTTCATCTCGATCCACACGAACCTGACGCCGGAGACGCGGCACCTGTTCGGCGCCGAGCAGTTCCGGGCGATGAAACCGAGCGCGGTGCTCGTGAACACGTCTCGCGGTCCGGTGGTCGACGAAGAGGCGCTCGCCGAGGCGCTCGAGGCGGGCGAGATCTTCGGCGCTGGGCTCGACGTGTTCGAGAAGGAGCCCGAGGTCACCGAGAAGCTCCTCGCGCTCGAGAACGCGGTGGTGATCCCGCACCTGGGGAGCGCCACCGTCGACACACGTGACGCGATGGGCCACCTCGCCGTCGACAACGTGTTCGCCGCCCTCGACGGCACGCGCCCGCCGACGTTGCTGAACCCCGACGCGTTCGAGGGATAGGCGGCCGTGCCAACCCGCGCGGCCGGCGCACCGGGCCGCCGCCGGGAGCGGCCGGCGCCGGACGCGCTGCGCCGCGACGTCCGCCTCTTGACGACCCTCCTCGGTGATGCCGTCAGGCAGCACGGCGGAGAGGAGCTTTTCGCCACCGTCGAGTCGCTGCGGCGCGCGGTGATCGGGCTGCACGAGCGCCCCACGCCGGCGCGCGCCAGAGCGGTGGAACGTCTCGTGGACGGCGTGACCCGTGCCGACGGCATCCGAGTCGCGCGCGCGTTCACGGCGTTCTTCCAGCTCGTCAACGTCGCCGAGGACCGCCAGCGCGTGCGTGAGCTGCGAGCCCGCGGCGCCGGCGCGGGTGTGGCGCCCGTCTCGACGCCCGTCGAGCTGACCGAGGTGCTCACCGCGCACCCGACCGAGGCCAAACGGCGAGCGGTCGTCGAGCACCTCTGGCGCATCGGGGACTCGCTCGATGAGCTCGACGACCCGCGGTGCGCCGGCAGGGTACGCACCGAGCTCCGGCGGCGTCTGGCCGAAGACGTGGCGGCGCTCTGGCTCACCGACCCGGTGCGACGTGACCCGCCGACACCGCTCGACGAGGTGCGCGCCACGATGGCGCTGTTCGACCGGACCATCTTCACCACGCTTCCCCAGGTACTGCGCTCGACCGGACCTGCGGTCACGTTGCGCTGGGCGACGTGGGTGGGCGGTGACCGCGACGGGAACCCGAACGTGACCGCCGCCGTCACGGCCGAGGCCGCCGCGATCGCGCGCGACCACGTGCTGCGCGGCTACGAGAACGCGGCCCGCCGCATCGCGCGCTCGCTGTCGGTCAACGACGCCGACGTCCCCACGTCGCCCACCATGCGACGCTCGCTCACTCGCGACGCGGCCACCTTCCCGGAGCGCGCGAAGGAGCTGGCACGGACCCTGCCGGACGCGCCGCACCGGCGCAAGATGGTGCTGGTGGCCGAGCGTCTCGCGGCGACGAGGGAGGCTCGCGACGGCGGCTACGACACGGTGGCGTCGTTCAGACGCGACCTCGAGACCATCCGAACGTCGCTGCGCGACGGCGGGGCCGCGGTGCTGGCCGACGGCGACCTCGCCCACCTGGCGTGGCAGGTCGATGCCTTCGGGTTCCACCTGGCATCCATCGAGATCCGCCAGCACGGCGAGGTGCTCCGTGCGGCCGTGCGGCAGCCCGACCCGGAGGTTGCGGCCACCTTCGCCACCATCGCGCAGCTCCAGGCGACGCTGGGCGATGCGGCGTGCCAGCGCGTGATCGTCAGCTTCACCCGCGGCGCTGCCGACGTGGCCGCCGTGTACGAGCTGGCCGCGCGGGCCAACGCG
>Ga0247727_10004469_pt1 | contig 29637 bp, 16 predicted proteins | sample WisWelCaveWW1625_FD_202498 | JGI IMG/M metagenome (GOLD analysis project Ga0247727, IMG submission 202498) | Biofilm microbial communities from Wishing Well Cave, Virginia, United States - WW16-25 | ecosystem: Environmental > Aquatic > Deep subsurface > Groundwater > Cave microbial mat | place...
GGGTTCGATCGGCGTCTGGGAACTGGTCCTCGTCTTCATCATCCTGCTCCTGATCTTCGGCGGCAAGAAGATCCCGGAGCTGGCCCGCGGTCTGGGCGCGGGGATCCGCAACTTCAAGGATTCCCTCCACGGCGAGAACCAGGACGAGAAGAAGGACAAAGAGCAGTAGGGGCCTGACCCCGCTCCCGCGGCCGCCGGGACCTCCCCAGCATGGCCACTCGCAGCACACCCGCCCCCCCCGCGTCGCAGCATTTTGAGGAGATCGGTTTCCAGCGGGCGGCGGTCGCCCGCATCCGGCAGGAGATCGGCGACGTCGACCGCAACAGCCGCCGGCGCTACATCCGCGAGTTCCACGAAGAGTTCGCCCGCCATGAGGCGCCGGCCTCCTGGGACGATTTGATCATCGCCTGCTACAAGGCCGACATCATCTATGTCGGCGACTACCACGCCCTGCCCAGCGCCCAGGAGTTCGCCGCACGCCTGCTGGACGAGGTGGCGGAGCGATCGCGTCAGGTGATCCTCGGGCTTGAGATGGTCTATGGCCGCCACCAGCCGATTCTCGATCGGTTCCTACGCGACGGTATAGGTGAGGCGGAGTTCCTCAAGGCGATCCGCTACGACCTCGACTGGGGCTACGACTGGTCCGCCTTCCGCCGGCTGTTCGAGGTGGCGCGCCGCCGGCGCCTTCCCACCTACGGGCTCGACTGCGGACCGCGCGCCGAGTTCCGCCACATCCGCCGCCGCGACACCTACGCCGCCGAGCGGCTGGCGGGGATCGTGGAGCGGCATCCCGGGGCCCGCACCGTCGTGCTGTTCGGCGAGTCGCACCTGGCGCGCACCCACCTGCCGCGCAAGGTGACCGAGCGGCTCAAGCGGCGCGGCCTCGAAAAGCGCGGGCTCATCGTGCTGCAGAACCTGGAGGAGATCTACTGGCGGGTCCAGGAGGAGGGGCTCCAGGGCGTCGATGTCGTGAGGCTCGCGCCCGACGCCTTCTGCCACTTCAACGCCAGCCCGATCGCCAAGTACGAGGCGTACCGCCGGACGATCGAGATCTGGAAGGGCGAAACCGACCAGGACGGACAGGTCGACCTGACCTCCACCGTGCACGGTGTCATCGACATGATCCTGCGCTTCCTGCACGTGGACAAGTTCACGACCTCGGTCCGCATTCCGGGGCGCGGCCGCGAGCCGCTCGTCGACCTCTACCCCGAGGTCTACTCGGGGCTGCAGATCGAAGACCTCCAAGACCTCCTGCGGGGCGCCCGCTTCAGCCCCGCGGAGACGGAGGAGGTGCTGGCGCACGTCGCGCGCAACGGGTCCTGCTACGTGCCGCGGATCAACGCGGTCATCATCGGGCAGTTCGTCATGGTGCACGCGGGGGAGGAGGCCGCCCACTTCGTCAACCTGACGCTCAAGGGGGAGACCTACGAAGGGGCTCCGCGGGCGCTGCCGCAGCACGACCTCTTCTACACCGGGGTGCTCGAGGAGGCGCTCGGCTTCTTCGGGTCGAAGCTCGTCGACCCGAGCCGCAACCACTTCTTCGAGACCGAGTTCTACCAGTACTACCGCAAGGACGCGGCGACGGTCGAGGCGAACACGCCGTACGGCTACGACGAGTTCACCGCCATCATCAACTTCATCCTGCTGCACAAGAGGTTCGAGCAGAACTACAAGGACTACACCGACGTCCCCGAGGAGCTCCTGGCCGGCATCCGATCGGAGCCGCGCCGCGCCAACATCCTGGTGCACGAGCTGGGGTACTTCCTGGGCCAGCAGCTCCACGACGCCTACCGCGCCGGGATCCTCGACCGGAAGGAGATCCTGGCGCTGTTCCGCAGGTCGTTCCGCGAATCCGGCAGCGCCCTGGGGACCTATCTCGACCTGACGCACAAGGTGGCGTCGGTCGTGCACGGCGGCCTGACGCCGGCGGGGCCGGCCTGAAGTGGGCCGCCCCGCGGTCAGTGGCCGGCGGGCGCGTGCGGCGCACGCGAGCGGCCGGCGGAGCGGCCGAAGTCGATCGGGATGCCGTAGGCCCGCATGCGACGGTAGAGCTTCGGGCGGCTCCAGCCGATGAAGCGCGCGGCGCGGGTCTTGTCGCCCTCGAAGTTGAACAGCGCCTTCTCGATCAAGAGCTGCTCGCCGGCTTTCCCCGCGGCGCTGTAGTGCGGCGGCTCCTCGGTGATCATCATGTGGCGGATGCGGTCCGGCAGGTCCTCCGCCTCGATCCGCAGCCCGTCGCCCAGGGCCACGGCCCGCTGGATGATGTTTTCCAGCTCGCGGATGTTCCCCGGCCATTCGTAGCCGATGAGAAGCTCCGAGGCGCCGGGCGAGCACTCCTTCCGTGGCAGCCCGGTCTCGGCGGCGATGCGCGCCAGGAAATGCTCGACCAGGGCCGGGATGTCGGCCCGCCGCTCCCGGAGCGGCGGCAGGTGGATGGTGATCACGTTGACGCGGTACAACAGGTCCTCGCGGAACGTGCCCTCCTTGATCAGGGCGCGCAGGTTGCGGTGCGTCGCCGAGATGATGCGCACGTCGATCGGGATGGTCGCCTTGCCGCCGACCGGGCGGATCTCGCGCTCCTGCAGGGCGCGCAGGAGCTTGCTCTGCATCCTCAGGCTCATGTCGCCGATCTCGTCGAGGAACAGCACACCGCCGTCGGCCAGCTCGAGGATTCCCTTGCGATCGCGGTCGGCTCCGGTGAAGGCACCCCGGACGTGGCCGAACAGCTCCGACTCCAGCAGGCTCTCGGTGAGCGCCGAGCAGTTCTCGGAGAAGAAGCGCCGGCCGGAGCGGTCCGAGCGCTCGTGGATGGCGCGCGCCACCAGCTCCTTGCCGGTGCCGCTCTCCCCCTGGATCATGACCGGCAGCGAGCAGGCGGCGGCCTTGTCGATCAGATCGTGCACCCGCCGGATTGCGTCGGTCGAGCCGATGATCCCGTGCAGGGCGCCCCGCTGCCGCTCCCGACCGGGCGGCAGGTCGTCGCGCCGCCGGCGGTAGACACCGTCGGTTCCCGGTATGTCGGGCGGCGTCAGGTCGGGCGCGTGACCAGAAATGTGAGCGGGCGCGAGGGGGGGTGGATGGCCGGGAGCGTGGCCGGGTGCGCGGCCGGCCGCGTCGGGATCGAGCGGCGCCGGCACGCCATAGAGCATGCTCTTGTTGAGCGAGACGATGATGCGCTTGGTGGCCTCCTCCAGCATCTGGAGGTCGGTCAGGCTCATGAGGCTTTCGAGCGTGTCATGCCTCTCGGCCAAGGTCCTGGCCTGGCCGCCGAGGCGGCGCAGGTCGTTCAGCCAGGCGCCGAGGTCGAGGCGCTTCACGGGGGGGATGGTCATCAACCGGTTCTCCTTCCGCCGGCGACGCCGCCGGCGCGGTCCCACAGAGCAACCGGGATACCAGGGGCGCCGGAGCCGTCCCACCGGCATCCCGACGCGGCGCAAGGTGCTGTCGGAACGCTTGATGCGGGCGGTGTCCGGAGGAGTGACAACCGGCGTCACGCTCGACCGCGGCGACGGCCTGTCACACAGTGAGAAGCGGTCCTGTCACGTGTCACACAGTATGACGGCTGGGGACGCCTTGGTCCGCGGGGACGCCAGGGTCGCGGGGAGCGCAGCGCATGGTGGCTGATACGACCCTGACCAGCCTGCGGGGCTTTCTCGACGTGCTGCGCCGCGAGCGCCAGATCGTCGAGGTCACGACCGAGGTCGACCCACGCCTCGAGATCGCAGAAATCCACCGCCGGGTCGTGGCCGCGGGCGGCCCGGTCCTCATCTTCCGCCGTGTCCGCGGGAGCGCGTTCCCGGTGGTCACCAACCTGTTCGGGGACGCCCGCCGGGTCGAGAGGGCGTTCGGTCGCCGCCCCAAAGAGCTGGTGGAGCGGGCCGCGGCGCTGCCGCGCACGCTCCTGCCCCCGACCGCCGGGCGGCTATGGGCCCACCGCGATCTCCTCGGCAGCCTGCTGCGCACGGGCCTGCGGCGAGCCTCCGCAGCGCCGGTCCTCGAGGTCGTCGACCGGCCCCCCGCCCTGTCCCGGCTACCGGCCCTGACAACCTGGATCCTGGACGGCGGGCCGTTCATCACTCTCGGCCAGGTTTACACCGAGCACCCGGAGGGTCTCGGGCACAATCTGGGTGTCTACCGGATGCAGGTGTACGACGACGCGACCACCGGCATGCACTGGCAGATCGGCAAGGGCGGCGGCTTCCACTACGCCGTCGCCGAGGCACGCGGCGCGGCCCTGCCGGTGGCGGTCTTCCTGGGCGGGCCGCCGGCCCTGCTCCTGGCGGCGGTGGCGCCGCTTCCCGAAAACGTTCCGGAGCTTCTGCTCGCCTCGCTCGTCATGGGCAAGAGGCTGGCGATGGCGCGCGCCGCCGATGTCCCGCTGCCGCTCGCGGCCGACGCGGAGTTCGCCCTTCTGGGGCGCGTGCCGCCGGGGGAGCGCCGGCCCGAGGGACCGTTCGGCGACCACTACGGCTACTACTCGCTGGCCCACGACTACCCGGTGTTCCGCGTCGAGGCGGTCGCGCGTCGCCGCGACGCGATCTACCCGGCGACGGTCGTCGGCAAGCCGCGCCAGGAGGACTTCTACATCGGCGACTATCTCCTGGACCTGCTGTCGCCCCTGTTCCCGGTGGTGATGCCGGCGGTGCGCGCTCTCTGGTCGTACGGCGAGACCGGCTACCACTCTCTGTCGGCCGCCGTGGTCCGGCAGCGCTACAAGCGCGAGGCGATGGCCGCGGCCTTCCGGATCCTGGGTGAAGGGCAGCTCTCCCTCACGAAGTTTCTCCTGGTCCTCGACCGACCCGGGGATCTGCGGGACTTCCGGCAGGTGCTGACCGAGGTGCTGCGGCGCGCCGACTTCCGGACCGACCTGTACGTCTTCGCCAACCAGTCGATGGACAGCCTCGACTACGCCGGCCCGCGCATCAATGAAGGAAGCAAGGGCGTGTTGCTGGGCGTGGGTGAGCCGATCCGCGACCCGCCCCGCGCCTTCGCCGGCCCGCTGCCCCCCGGCGTGACCGACGCGCGCGTCTTCTGCCCCGGCTGCCTCGTGCTCCAGGGGCCGGCATTCCCGCGCACCGTGATGCAGGGGCAGGCCGCTCCCGACGTGGCGCCGATCCTCGCCCACCCGTCGCTCGCCGACTGGCCCCTCGTGGTCCTGACCGACGACGTGGCCCGCACCACGCGCAGCGTGTTCAACTTCCTGTGGACCACCTTCACCCGCTTCGAGCCGGCGGCCGATCTGCACGGGCGGAGCGTCGCCCTGCAGCGGCACCACCCGGCCTTCGAGCCGCCCGTCGCCATCGACGCGCGCCTCAAGCCCTGGTATCCCGGGGAGCTGTTCTGCGACCCCGACACGGCGAGCCTCGTCGACCGGCGCTGGAAGGAGTACTTCCCCGCGGGCGGCGTGGAGATGGGGGACTCGGACCGGGCGAATCTCGACTGAAACGTCGTCGCCCGGGTTCGCCGCCGACCGCATGTCTGGCGGCAGCCACTCCTGGGAGCAGATGACCTGGCTCGTCCAGAACTTCAACGCCACCGGTTACCACGACCACAACTGGGGCGAGTGGATCCCGATCGACGCCCTCTGGACCTGGGCCCAGTTCAGCCAGGCGGCGCAGCGTCTCGGGTCGGAAGAGCCCGGGTGTCGCGGCGATCAATTCCGCGTGATAAGCGCTCGCCGCGACCTCCGCAGTCGACCCCCACGGTCCCGCCCGGTCGGATTGCGCCGAAGCCTGGCACGACCTATCTTGAGGGGCAATCAGCGTCTGACCTGGGAGGGGGGCCATGGGCGAGGGGATCGGCAGTGGTCGTCCCGCCGGGTATCGGGTCCGCATCATCTATTCAGAGCCAGGATTCAGGCGCAAGAACCCGCACTGCCCGCGGGAGTACACAAGCGTGTTCGATCTGCCCCATGCGCCCTCGCACGACGCTGCGGTGCGTGAGGCGATGGCGCAATGGGACTACTGCATCCGCCACAGCGGCGTCGGCTGGCTGCGCGTCATCAAATCGGTGACCGTCGAGTCCTGACCCTCGCATCCCAAGATTTCCCTGCGGCGAGCCGGGAGTTTTCAATCCAGGTGTTGTCGTGGCCGTCCGATCGCACCGACGTGACGCAAGGCCAGGCCGATATGACGCGGGTCGTGGCGCGGCTGATTCGCCTTAGACAAGGCCCCCGAGCCGCCGCAGCCGCAAGACGGGCTCCGCGGCCGCGCGCGAGGCGGCGAGGTCGGCCTCGATCTCCAGGATCCAGTCGTTAAAGCCGTCGGGGTCGACGAGGGTCTGCTGCACGAGCCAGCGCAGGCCGTCGTCCGACGGCTCGACGTGCGTATGACGCAGGTTGCGGGCCTCGGGGTCGAGACGCACGACGGCGTGCTCGAGGCGGTAGGCCTCGCGCGCGGCGCCCAGCCGCTCCGGTGTCCACGGCTGGCCGTCGGCGTCGTCCGGGGCGTCCACGGCTTCGAGCGCGGACTCGTCCTTTCCGATCGACCAGGCGCGCAGGAAGGCGAAGGCGCGCGTGCGGATCGAGGCGATGAAGGACTTGGTGTCGCGGGTGATGTCGGGTGGCTCCGCGGGGCTGGGCGCCTGCTCCGCGCCGCCCGTGGCCGACGCGGCCGCGCGCGCCGAGTCAAGCATCCGCTGCCATTCCTCGAGCAGGCTCGAGTCGACGCGGCGCAGCATGTCGCGCAGGTAGAGCTCCGCCTCGAGAACGGCATCGGTCCTGGTCTGGTCAGGGACGGTCTGCACGAGCACCTTGTAGACGCTGTTGATGTGGCGCACCAGGAGGCCCTCGGCGCGCTCGAGGTCGTACTCCTGGACGTAGTCGGAGAACGACCGGAAGCCCTCGAACATCTCTCGCGCGATCGACTTGGGGCGAATGTTTTCCTCGCCGACCCAGGGGTGGCGGTCGGCGAAGGCGTTGAAGGTCGAGTAGATGAACTCGCGGAGCGGCTTCGGGTGCTCCATCTTCTCGAGCTTCTCCATGCGCTGGTCGTAGTCGAGCCCCTCGGCCTTCATCTCGGCGATCGCCCGTTCCTTGATCTTGTCGAGCTGGCGGCGAAGGATGAGATCGGGGTCCTCGAGGATGCTCTCGACCAGGGTGAGGAGATCGAGGGGGTAGGTCTCCGCGGCGGCGTCGAGCAGCGGGATCGTCTCCAGGAGGTAGAGCGACAGGGTCTGGTTCATCGAGAAGTCTTCCTGGAGGTTGACGTTCACGCGCACCCGCGATCCTTCGGGAGTCCTGGGGACAATCTCGACGATGCGGCGCGCCAGGAGGGCCCGGAAGAGCTGCCAGGCGCGCCGGAAGTGGGCCGCCTTCGCGTGGTCGGTCTCGTGGCTGTCGCGGATGAGCGCCTGCATCGCGCGGCGGCCGTCGCCGCGGCGCGACAGGACGTTCAGGAGCATGCCGTGCGACACCTCGAAGCGCGAGGCGAGGCGCTCGGGCGGGGCGCCGATGAGCCGCTTGAGGGTCTCCCGGTCCCAGTTGGCGAAGTTGTGCTCGGGCGGCCGGCGCTTGACGAACTTCTTGCCGTCCTTGGCCTTCTCGCCGAGCCGGAGGTTCTCGATCGCGTGCTCGGGCGCCTGCGCCACGACGAAGCCGCGCTCGTCGAACCCCTTGCGCCCGGCGCGCCCGGCGATCTGGTGGAAGTCGCGCGCCGACAGGACCGCCGTCTTGTGCCCGTCGTACTTGCACAGGCGCGAGAAGAGCACGGTGCGGATCGGCACGTTGATGCCGACCCCGAGGGTGTCGGTGCCGCAGATCACCTTGAGGAGGCCGCGCTGCGCGAGCTGCTCGATGAGGACGCGGTACCGGGGGAGGAGGCCTGCGTGGTGCACGCCGATCCCCTGCTTCAGCCATTTGCGGATCGTCGGGCCGTACGGACTCGTGAAGTGGACGTCGGCGATGGCCGCTGCCACGGTGTTCTTTTCCTCGCGGCTGCAGAGGTTGAGGCTGGTGAAGTCCTGCGCGCTGTCGGCGGCGTCCTTCTGCGTGAAGTGGACGACGTACACGGGCGCCTTCCCCTCCACGACCAGGGTCTCGACCATCTGCGCCAGCGTGATCTCGGAGTAGGCGTACTCGAGCGGCACCGGCCGCTCGACCGATCGCACCGTGGCGGTCGGCCGGCCATTGAGCCGCGTGAGCGCGTCGGCGAAGAAGGTGACATCGCCTAGGGTGGCGGACATCAAAAGGAAGCGGGTCCGCGGCAGGGTCAAAAGCGGCGCCTGCCAGGCGACCCCGCGGTCGCGGTCCGCGTACCAGTGGAACTCGTCCATCACCACCTCGTCGACCCCCGCATCCGCCCCCTCGCGGAGCGCGATGTTGGCGAGCACCTCGGCGGTGCAGCACAGCACCGGCGCGTCGCGGTTGACGCTGGCGTCACCGGTCGACAGGCCGACGTTCTCCGGGCCGAGCTCGCGGCAGAGTGCCATCCACTTCTCGTTGACCAGAGCCTTGATGGGGCAGGTGTAAACGGAGCGCCTCCGGTGCGCCAGCGCGGCGAAGTGCAGCGCCGAGGCCACCAGCGACTTCCCCGATCCGGTGGGGGTGTTGAGGATGACGTTCCGGCCCTCGAAGAGCGCCAGGACGGCCTCCTCCTGCGCCGGATAGAGCGTCAGGCCCTTGAGGTCGACGAAGTCGAGGAAGCGTCCGAGGAGCTCGTCGCTCGTGGCCTCGCCCGGAGGCAGTAGGTCGTAGAGAGGTGCGGCCATGGCCCGGTTATTGTGGACCGGTTCGTGGTATGGGAGCCGTGTGAACCATACAGCATACAAGGCCTCCGCGACTTGCATTCGCCGCGCCCCGGGCCAATATTGGATTTCCGTGAAGACGAGACTCCGTGGCTTGCTGCCCGTCGGGCTCGCCGGACTCGCGGCGCTCCTCCTGGGCGCGCCGCCCATCGGCGCAATCGACGTGCCGCAGACGCGCCAGGAGTTCGTGAAGGCCGTCGCCGATGGCGCACGCGGAGCGAAAGTGGAAACGCTCGTCATCGAGCGCGGCTTCGACGAGGTGTACAAGACGCTCGAGGCCCGCACCACTCCGTGTCTCGACAAGATGGTGCAACGCTCCAGCTACGTCGGTTACTGGGAGCGCAGCTCCTCCGACTACACTCCGACGCTGAAGCGCACGGGCCCCGACCGGGCTGAATTCACCATGCAGGTCGCGCATAACCCGCGCGGCGTTGGACACACACCGCCCCCGGGTGGCCTCTACATCATGGCGGCCGACCTGAAGCGGGCCGGGGCCGCCCGCACCGAGGTGGTGCTTTACAAGCCGACGATCGGGTTCAAGAACATCGCCAAGAGCTTCGTGCAGTGGGTCGACGGCCAAAGCACCGACTGCCCGAAGCTGAAGTAGCCCGCTCCGCGCTTCACGGCCCTCCCATCGGCGCTAGCCACATCCGGACCTGCCGCGATCCCCGGCGAGGCACTGCTCAAGGGCGGCTCGGTCCCCGCAACACGCGGGCCGGCAGCATGACCAGGGCGCGGAAGAATTCCAGGATCCCTCCCACGGCGATGCCGACGATCCGGAAGGGCAGCAGGACGAGCCAGACGATGGGGTAGAGGATCAGCGCAAGCAGGGCCAGCGGCCAGCAGAGCACGAGCAGGATGCACCAGAGAAGGAACTTCGCCACCGCCCCGGTCCTCCGATGGTGAACACCCTACCACACGCGGGGTCGCGGAATGACGGTCGTCACTCGTCGACGCGCCCGCGCAGCGCCTTCACCTTGGCGCGCCGGCTCTTGCTCGTCAGTCGCCGCTCCCGCGAGCCGCGCGTCGCCCTGGTCGGCCGCCGGGGCCGCGGCACGGCCGCCGCGACGGCGATCAGCCCGCGCAGGCGCTCGAGGGCGTCCTCGCGGTTCTTCTCCAGGCTGCGATGCGTCTGCGCCTTGATCACCACGACACCCTCGGCGCTGATGCGATGGTCGCGCATCCCCAGCAGCCGGTCCTTGACCTCTTCCGACAGCGAGGACGCCCGGATGTCGAAGCGCAGGTGGACGGCGTTGGAGACCTTGTTGACGTTCTGCCCGCCCTTGCCCTGCGCGCGGATGGCGACGAACTCGACCTCGCTCTCGTGCAAGGCGACGGAGGCCGCATCCAGAGTCATGGATCGATCCCCGGTCGGAAAACATCCCGGGTCGGCATGTTTCTCATTGACCGTGCCACGGTTTCGACGTACATGACGCAAGGCAATCTGTCGCACGGACAAACTGTCGCTCGGACCGGGTCCCATTCAAAAGTCATCGGTGGTTATTGCACCCCTCTCAGATCGGGAGGCAGGAAAATGATACGTCATTCGAGGCCATTCTCACGCCTTCTCCCGGTCGCGATTGCCGCCCTCCTGGCGGCGGGAGTGCCCGGCGGGGCCCTCTGTCATGCCGCCTCGCCGCCGAAGGCGCCGGGATCGAGCAACCCGTCGTCTCAACCGACCATCGATCCACAGCCGCCTCTGAGTTTGGAGGTTGAAGTTATCGGGCTCCAGAAGAACCCTCGAGGCGGCGTCGCCTCGCTTCTATTCAAGGTGAGCGCGAGCGTCGGCATCGCTGAGGCCGTGGTCTCGGCCCGGACGCCCGGAGACCTCGTCTTCGCGGACGGGAGCACGGTCAAGACGTGGAACGTCGACCTCGCGAGCGCCGGAGCGGAGTCCATCCCGGTCGACGTGATCGTCCCGGAGGATGGGAAATACGTCATCACCGCCGAGGTTGGCGGCACCGTCAAGGGAAAACCGATCCGTCGCGGCGCCGCCGCCAGGCTGCTGGTCGGTGTCCGGGAGCCGGCTCCCAAAGTCAAGGACGGAGCCATCGAATACCCGGCCTTCCCGGCGGAAGGAGCGTAGCCCATGCTGCGGAGTCGTGTGGCAACGCTGCTCGCCCTGTGCTGGCTGGTGTCGATGGGTCTGGCCTACGGGAACTGGACTGCTTCCGGTACGTTTCGCTACATCGATCGCGAGTTCGACCAGAACGGGTTCACGGGTGTGGAGCCGGCGCTTCCGATCCGCTATGCCAACGTGGAGGTCCGGGACGCCAATGCCAAGGGGGGCGGGGCCCTTCTCGCGACGGGCGCCGCCAACGCCAGCGGGACCTTCAGCATCCAGGTTTCGGACAACAAGACGCGGACCGTCTATGTGCGGGTCCTGACGACCTCCACGGCGACGGCCGGGCTCTTTCTCAAGGTCCAGAACAGGGTCACCCCGAAGAGTCCCTACGCGGTCGCCTCCGCCATCGTGCCGAGCCATTCTCCCTCGGCCAACGTGAACTTCGGCACGCTGACCGCCGCCATCGGGGCCGGGGGAGAAGGCTTCAACCTCTTCGACATGGGTGTCCGCGCCATCGATTTCATCGCGGCGATGAACGGGTCGCGGCCCGGATCGTCGAGCCTCCTGACGCTCGAGTGGCAGGCGAATGCCGGCGGCTCGGCTTCCAGCTACAACTCCTCCAACAGGACGATCAGCGTCGGGGACATTTCCGCCTACAACGACACGGTCGTCGCCCACGAGAGCGGGCATTATGCCTACCATCTTTACTCCGGCAGCGACAGCCCCGGGGGGGCCCACCACCTTTCGGATTGCGGTCAGGATCTGCGGCTCGCCTACGACGAGGGAAGGGCGACCTGGTTCGGGCAGTCGGTCCGCCGGTACCACAATCTCCCGCGACCCGAGCTCTACGTGAGGATGACCGGGGGGCCCGGTCCCGGGAACCTCGACTTCTACTTCAACGTCGAAACCGAGACGCCGTTCGCCTGCGACGGCGCGTCGAGCGAGGTCGCGGTCTACTCCGCTCTCTGGGACATCAACGACTCGGTGGCCACCGCCGACGCGACCCCGGGCGTGGACGACGAGACGCTCGCCCGGCCGGATGCCGATGGCTGGGACGTGGACAAGAACTACGTCAAGACCGCCATCAACAAGAGCCTCGAAGATTTCTGGGACGGGTGGTTCACTCGCGGCAAGGGTTTCACGAGCGGGATGATCGCGGCGTTCCAGAGAACGAACGTCGAGTTCTACACGGACCCCGGAGAGCCGAACGACAGCGTCGCGGCGGCGCCCCCGGTCTCGACCAACGGGACCAGCCACCGGACCTACTTCGCCGACGTGAACAACAACGGGGTGGGGGAGGCGGACAACGATTTCTTCTCGTTCAGCGCGGTCGCAGGAACGATCTACACCATCGAGACCTGAACCTGTGGGGCAAGGCGAACACGTCGCTCCAGCTCCTGGCGGGCGACGGTGTGACGGTCCTTGCCTCCAACGACAACCGGGCCATGGGAGACGATTCCTCACTCATCACCCATACCGCGACCGGCAGCGGCGTGCTCTACATCAAGTCCTTCCACGCTGCCGACCTGGGGATTTACGGATCGTACGACCTTCGCCTGTCGAGCGCCCCGTAGGCAAATCGGTCCGTCGAATCGCAGCGCGGCGTCAGGCTGGCGACGCTCAGGCGGCCTTGCCGAAATCGGCGGGGATCCGGTAGGACTTCATACGGCGGTAAAGCTTCTGGCGGTTCCATCCGATGAACCGCGCCGCCTTCGTCTTGTCCCCGGCGAACCGGCGAAGCGCGTCCTCGATCATGGCCTGCTCGCCGGTCTTTGGGCCGAAGGCGATGTCGGCCAGCCGCCCCTGTTCTCGATCGGGCACCACGCGCAGGCCGCGCCAGGCGGGGCGGAGGGGCTCCGGCAGCGCGTCGATCGTGATCAGCTCTCCGCGCGCCAGGATGGCAGCGCGCTCCAGGGCGTTTTCCAGCTCCCGGACGTTCCCGGGCCAGTCGTGGTGGCTCAGTGCTTCGATTACGCCGGGCGCCAGCCCACGGGCGGGCCGGTCCGGTTGCGCCTGCCGCTCCAGAATGTGCTGCGCCAGCACCGGGATGTCCTCCAGCCGGTCGCGCAGCGGCGGGACCTCGATCGAGACCACGTTGAGCCGGTAGTAGAGGTCCGGCCGAAACCGGTTCTGGGCCATCAGGGCCGTGAGGTCGGCGTTCGTGGCGGCGATGACCCGCACGTCGACCTTGCGCGCCTGGTTCTCGCCGAGCCGGCGGATCTCCCGCTCCTGAAGGACTCGCAGCAGCCGCGCCTGCAGCGCCAGCGAGGTGTTGGTGATCTCGTCCAGGAAGAGCGTGCCGCCCGAGGACCCCTCGATGAGACCGACGCGGTCGCGGTCCGCCCCGGTGAAGGCGCCGCGGCAGTATCCGAACAGCTCCGCCTCGAGGAGGTTCTCCGGCAGCGCGCCGCAGTCGACGGGCACGAACGGCCCCTTCTGCCGCGGGCTGTTGTAGTGGAGGGCGCGCGCCACCAGCTCCTTGCCGGTGCCGCTTTCGCCGGTCACCAGCACGGTGCAGTCGGCTTCGAGGATGCCGGCGATCGTGTCACGCAGCCGCCGCATCGCCGCGCTGCCGCCGATGAGCTCCTTGAAGCGCCCCTCCACCTCGCGACGCAGCCGGGTGTTCTCGGCCCGCATGGCGCCGAACAGGCGCGCGTTCTCGATGGCGATGGCGGCCTGGCTGGCGAACGACTCGACGAAGGTCCGCTCCTTGTCGGTGAACATTTGCTGCGCCTTCCGGGTGTCGAGATAGATGAGCCCCACGACACGGCCCCGGGCCCGCATCGGAACGCACAGGATGGATTTGATCTCGTGCACGATGAGGCTCTGAAACGTGGAGAGCGTCGGGTCCTTGCCGACGTCGACCGTCAGGATGGTCTTCCCCTGCGCCGCCCGCTCGATGACCGACCGGCTGAAGGTGGAGAGATCTTCGAGGTCCTGCCCGCCGACGCCGCGCGCGCTTTCCGGGTGCATCGTCTCCGTGCCTTCGTCTCTCAGGTAGACGACCCCTCGCTCCGCCCGCACGTTGTCGATCGCCAGGTCCAGAATGCTCGCCAGCAGCCTGTCCAGCTCCAGGATCGAGTTGAGCTGCTGGCCGATGGCGCTCAGCGAGGCGAGCATCTTGCGCGAGATCATCTCGTTCCGCTTGAGCAGCGCCACGTCGTGGCGGGCCTTGCGGCCGACCTCCAGCCGCAGGCGCTCGAACCTCGAGAGCAGGTCCCGGACCTCGGGCTGTCCGAGAAAGGCATCGCGGATCCGTTCCTCCTCGATGTCATAAGCGATCTCGCGAACGGTATGCGCCGCGCGCCTGTATTGCCGGAGCGCCTGTTCGTGGCGCAGGACCTGCTCGGAGGTCCGTCCAAGGAGGTACTGGGACCGCCAGTACAGCATTCGATCCCGGATCTGCCCGCTCACCTTGGCTGCCTCGCGGAGGGAGGACTCGGCCTCTGAGCCCCTCTGGAGCGCCAGCAGAGCCTCGGCCCTGGTCAGAAGGGTCGTCGCCAGGTGCCATTGCATCGACTTCTTTCGAAGAAACGAGATGTGCTTCGAGAGGGTCTGCAGGTCGCGCTCCAGATTCTCCCCGAGCCGGACCCTGGCGAGCAGCCGGTAGACCTTGGCCGTCTGCAGCGCCTCGAACGGGGAGCGCCTACCGTGCTCGAGCAACGCCTTGTCCACGAGCGCGATGGCGTTCCCGTACGACCCGCCGGACAGAAGGCAGAAAGCCATGAATGCCTTGCACTCCAGGATCAGACTGTGAAGCTGCTTCTCGTGCGCCAGCGCGCAGGCGCGCGAGAGGATTCGATGGGCGGTGCTGTAAGAGCCGGCCGAAGCAAACAACTGCGCCCAGCCTGTGAGGTACAGGAGTTGAATGGACGCAGAGCTCTGCACTACAGGGAGACGCAGGCGATGTGCCAGCAGAGCGCGACTGCCACTAAAGTGCCCCGTGCTGGAGAGCACTCGGGAGATGTTCGACTCGCCGATGTAGACTCTATGCAGCTCCCCACTCTGCTGCAGGCGCTTGAGGGCCAGCCGATTCGCCCGCATTACGACGGGCCAACGACCTTGTGCCCGGAAGGTTTCACCCAGATTGATGAGCATCGCCCCCGCCACGTTAGGGTTTGTCTTCTCGCCACGGACAAGCTTGGCGCGACGATACAAGTGCCGGGCTCTCTCATAGTGTCCAAGGTCGGCCTGGATGATGGCCATGTTGATGAGCGCGAATGAGACGGCAACCGGGTCGGCACCCTGGCTCAAGAGCGCGAACCGCCGACGCTCGTAGCGGTGAGCGAGGCGATAGTGTCCCGACTTCCAATGAGACGACGCAATGTTCCGCAGCGCATCGACGGCCAGCCGCAATTGTCCGGTGCGGCGGGCCAGCGCGTGGGCCTTCAGGAGCAGCTTCACGCCCACGCGCCGGCGCTCGAGCCAGCAGAGCGCCGCGCCGAGGATGAGCAGGGCCTCGATCTTGTGACTGACGAGGCAATGCTGGCGGGCGAGGCGGAGGGCGGACCTTGCGTCCCTGGCGCTCGTCCGGTAATCGCCGAGGCCATACTGACAGCGGCTCCGAGCCAGGAGGTAGCTCAGGCGGAGATCCGCCGGCCATGCAGGATCGTCCGTGAGCGCCTGAAGCAGCTGGCAGGCGTCCCGCAGGAGGCCGGACCCGTCGAGCGCCTGGGAGAGTCGCACCTGTGCCGTGGAACGCGTGACGTAGTCACCTGTATCGAGCGACAGGGCGGAACGATACGAGGAGGCCGCTTCCAGGGTGTGGCCCGATCCGAGCAGCTCGCCGCCGGCCCGGAGGAATAGGGCGAACGCCCTCTCGGGGAGGCCGGCTCGGGCATAATGATCGGCGGCCACTGTCAGGTCTTGCGGCGTCCGCTCGCCTTCTGAATGAGCTTCTGCGAGTTGTCGGTGAATGTCATGCCGCTCGCGCTCCGACATCAGCTCGGATTCCACGTGACGCGCGACGAGCCCCGGCATCCTCAATGTCTGCTCGCCGGTCGTCGAGAACAACGCGACCCCGCGCTTTGCGAGCGACTCCGAATGAGCCGTGACGACCTCGGGCGGCAGTCCGCTGAGGCGGGAGAGGATGCCCGGCGGCAGGGGCGCGCGGGAGACGGCGAGCAACCGGGCGATCGTGAGGCTCGATGCCGGGAGCGATTCCAGGCCGGCGGCGACCAACGACCGGATCGCGGGTGGCGCCTGGTTGGCCTGGGCGGGCGGGTTGAAAGACACACCATCCAGCGTGCGCCCCACCGCGCCCAGATTGATGAGCGAGTCCAGGTCATGCCACGAGAGACGGGGACTGCCGCCTGACTCCGAGTGCAGGTGGTCGACCAGGTCTGACGGAATGGTCCGTGAGTGCAACGCGACCCGCAGGCATTCGAGCAGTGAAGCCGGCGACAGCGGGTCGATCGTAAGGGTGTGATGCTCCGTGATCCGCTGCAACGCCGGTAAGCCATCCGCCGGCGCGTTGTCGCCGAGGACGCCACCCCTGGACAGGACGAGAAGCTGCGGAGCCATGGCCGATGCGAGAAGCCCCTCCAACCGCACCAGGGACGGCCCCCTCTCCTCGTCGGGAAGATCGACGAGCAAGGCCCAGGGCCCTCCGGTCGTTGAACGCGTGCTGGTGGCGAACGAGTCGAGAGCCCGGGCCGTGGTCGCCAGGAAGACGCGCACGCCCCGCCCGAGGAGGAGCCGGGCGAAGTGGCGCAGGAGACGTGATCTCCCGGACCCGGGTGGTCCGGAGCACTCCAGGAGGACGGGCAGGCGGGGGGATGTCGCTCCCGAGATCTTCTCGACGACTGCTTCGAGCAGCGCGCATTGGGGCTCTCGCTGGACGAGCGGGAACAAATCGAGATGATCGTGCCTGTCGAGGGGGCTCCAGATCGCCACCCCATGCTGCAACGCAGCGGCGGCCAGGGCGCGAAGCGCATGTTCCACCGATCCCGGCCGCCTGCCGGGATCCTGCGAGAGGAGTCGCTGCGCCAGTTTTAAGAGGTCACTCTCGAACGCGCTCTGCCCGGTTCCCTGGCTCCCGGATCGGGCGGAGTCGCCCGGACCAGCGAGGGTCGGAAGCGCGTCCGGAGGGACGCCGAGGATGCATTCGTGGAGCATGGCGCCGAGTGCATAGAGGTCCGAACCGACCGTCGGTATCCCGGTGCGGAGCAACTCGGGCGCGGCGTAGGGGACCGTCAGGCAGGGCGGGGAAAGTCGTAGCGGCTCGGGAGTATCCCGCGCCGCGCCAAAGTCGATCAATCTGCCGGTGGATCTCGTGCTGCCCGGATGAGGAGGTGTGACGAGAACGTTGGCCGGCTTCAGATCGCCGTGGATGATGCCCCGTATGTGGAGGTGTCCGATTGCGTGAGCCACCTGCAGGAACAGATTGAGCAGAGTTTCGTGCGAGGCGTCTCTCGTCGCTTCGAGCAGGTCCGTTCCGGAGACGAACTCGAGGGCGAGGTACTTATGGCCCCCATCGAGCGTCGTGCCGAAATCGATCAGTCGGCCGATATGGGGGCAACTGCTGTCGAGGAGGATCCCGAGCTCCGTGTCGAAGTGCCGCGAGACAGTCTCGGCAGTAGACCCGGACTCACCGGCCTCGGGGCCGGCCGGGAAGAGCTTGAGCGCCACCCTCGCGCCGGTCGTGGTCGAGCGTCCCAGGTAGACGGCGGCCGTCGCGCCGCGCGAGATCGGCTCGATCGTGACGTACTCGACGAATTGGAGCGAGGGCTCCATCAGGCTGAAATCTAGGGAGCCCGGCCCCGGTCGGTCAAGATAGAAAAGGGCCCTCCTTGCGGAGGGCCTTAATCAATGTGCTTGAGTGGGTCAGCAGGTGCCAGAGAGACGGCAACGCCCCCAGATGGCTGACTCGGTAGACACGCTGCCGGAACCACTCGTCGACACCGTGGAGGGCGCCGCGGCAGGCTGGCGCTGGCCCCCCCCGACGTTTCCCGCTGCGACGGGCTGGATGCCGAGCAACTTCGCGAATACGCTCAGGATCGAGAAGCTGGAGGCGTGATCCAGGGCGATCGAGCCGCCGTGCGTGGGAGCGGCCATTGCCGCCGTCGGGCCCAGGGCCATCACTGCCACAACCACCGCCAGAGCCAGGAATCTCATCATCTGCTTCATCGTCGTATCCTCCCGATTCGTTCGTTTGAGCTCCGCCACCTATAAGAGCAATGGCGATGCCATATCCGTAATCCAACCTGGCGTGATGGATGTAACGCACGGCAATGGAATGACTTAAGGCTTGAACAAACTTTGAGAATCCGATCTCCGAGCGCTCCAGGGTCAACATGAGCTGGCCAGGCGAGCGAGCGGCAGGTAAATATCTAATTGCAGGTCAATGAGTTACGAATAGTCTCGTGAGACTGGCCACGGGCCGCCGTGAGACTGTCGGCAACCCTCTCCAGAACTGGAGGTTAAACCTCTCCTGATGGCGATAGCGGACCGTGAGACCCGTCCGGCCGGGCGCCGTCCGGGGAAGGCGCGCTGCCGCGAGCCTTTCAGCTCACAGGCCGCGTCGTCCGGCCGCTTGGCTGGGGGCGCGGGCCTTCAAGCCCCAGCAACCGGATCTTGCGAAAGAGGGTTGCCCGGCTGATGCCGAGCAGGCGGGCCGCCTCGTTGCGGTTGCCTCCGGCGTCGGAGAGGGCCCGGCGCAGGGCGGTGCGGTTGAGGGGGGCGCCCGGCTCGCGCAACGATGGTGACATCAGTGTCTTGTCGAATTCGAGATCGTGCCGGGCGTCCTCGAGGGTGATGACCTCCCCGGCGGCGAACAGGGCGAGGCGGTCGATCTGGTTCTCGAGCTCGCGGACGTTGCCGGGCCAGTGTCGCCGCGTCAGGTGGGCGAGGAGGAGCGGATCGACGCGCAGTTTCCGGGTGCCGTTCTCGCGCGCCAGCCTAGCCAGAAAGTGATCGACGAGCGGCGCAATGTCCTCGCGGCGCTCGCGCAGCGGGGGAAGCGTGACGGAGATCCCCTTGAGCCGGTAGTACAGGTCCTCCCGGAACTTCTTCTCGCGCACCATCGCTTCGAGGTCGCGGTTGGTGGCCGAGAGGACCCGGACGCTCACGCGGATCGAGGTCTCGGACCCGAGGGGGCGCACTTCGCCGTTCTGCAGGACGCGCAGGAGCTTGCTCTGCAGCGTCATGCTCATGTCGCCCACCTCGTCCAGGAACAGAGTGCCGCCGTCGGCCAGCTCGAACAGCCCCTTGCGGCTGCTGTCGGCGCCGGTGTAGGCGCCCTTGACGTGGCCGAACAGCTCGCTCTCGAGGAGCGTGTCCGGCAGGGCGGCGCAGTTCTCGGCATAGAAAGGCCGGTCGCGGCGCGGACTGTGCAGGTGGATGGCCCGCGCGACCAGCTCCTTGCCGGTGCCGCTCTCCCCGCGGATCATCACCGGCAATCCGCTCGGCGCGACACGGGCCACGAGGTCGAAGACTTCGCGCATCCGGGCGCTGCGACCGACGATGTTCTCGAAGCCGTAGCGCTCCTTGACCGCCTGGCGCAGCGTCTCGTTCTCCTTCCGGACGCGGTCGAACAGCCGGGCGTTCTCCACCGCCACGGCCGCCTGCGCGGCGAACGCCTCGAGGAAGCGCAGGCTGTCGGGCGTGAACACGACGCCGGGCGCCCGGGTATCCAGGTAGACGGTGCCGAGGACGCTGCCTTTGAGGCTGAGCGGCACGCACATGAGGGACCGGATGCCGTACTGGGCCACGCTGCGGTAGGCGCGGAAGCGGGTGTCGCGCCCGGCATCGTGGGACAGGATCGAGCGCCCGCGCCCGGCCTCCCGGAGGATGCTGCGGCTGTACTCGGTCGCGTCCTTGATCGTGCGACGCTCGACATTGCGCGCCACCACCAGCTCCATCTCGCCGCCGTCGCCGCGCGCCAGGAAGATGAGGCCGCGCTCTGCCCCGACCAGCTCGATCGCCAGGTCGAGGACCTTGTCGAGGAGCTGCTGCGGATCGTGGATGGTGTTGATGCTCTGCGTGATCTCGAAAAGTGTCTGCAGCATCCGGGCTGAAGCGTCCGGCGCGGCGCCGGGAAAGGCGGTGGGGCCGGCGGTGGGCGCACCGGTGCCCGCGCGCCTGGCGATCTCCTGCCGCTCCGGATGATTGAGATAGTCGTCACGCATCGCGCTCTCCTCGATCTCGGCCCCGACGGCCCGAATGACATCCAATGCCTCATGATAGGCCGCTGCGGCGTCGGCAGGAAGTCCCTTCGCCCCGAACAACTCGGCCAGCACGGCGTGCAGCCGCCACTCGTGCTCGCGGAATCCGCCCCCGATCGCCTTCTCCAGCCCGGCGCGCGCCTCCTTTTCGGCATCGGCGAGCCGGCCGGCGGCGAGCGCCAGGCGGGCGAGGGCGAGGCGGCGCTCCAACCGGTCCGGCGACCGCAGCGTGCGCTCGTCGCGGGATTCGAGGCGACGGCGGAGCGCGGCGATCTCCCGTCGATCCGCCCTCCCGGCGGCCAGTTGGGCGAGCGTGCGATCGGCCAGGAAGGCGATCCGGGCGTGGCCGAGACCGGCGCCGATGCCGAGCGCGTAGCGCGCCGACGCCAGCGCCGCCTCGGGATCGCCGGCGGTGCATTGATCGGCCGACAGGGAGGCCAGGAAGTAGCCTTCCTGGATCCGGTCGCCGCGCTTCCGCGCCAGATCGACGCCCTGACGGTGCGCCTCGGCGGCTAGGTCGAGGCGCCCCATCCCGCGCAGGCACTGCCCCCGCAAATCGAGATCGAGGAGATTCGCGGACTCCTCGCCGAGGCGGCGGCGGGCGCGGTCGCCCTCCTCGCCGCAGGCGTGAGCGCGATCGAAACGGCCGCGGAGCATCCAGGCGACCATGAGCGATCCGCAGTGCAGCGCCACCGCCTCCAGCACCGTGTGCCGGTGGGCCCAGGCGAGCGCCTCCTCGAGGGCCTCGATGGCGCCCGGCAGATCGCCCCGATCCAGGCGCACCGTGGCGGCATTCGCGAGGAAGCGGTGATGGGCCCCGTGCAGGCCGTGGCGGCGCGTCGTGTCGAGGACCTCCTGGAGAAGCGCGTCCGCGGCATCGAAGTCCCCGAGGCCGAGGTGGCAGAGAGCCGCGTCGTTGAGGATCCACGCGAGGCTCTCGGGGTCGCCGGTGGCGCGCGCCCGCGCCACCGCCTCGTCGAAGTGGACGCGGGCCTCCTCCTGGCGACCCCGCCGGGCGAGGATCACGCCGAAGTAGGCGAGACAGGCGGCGGTCTCGCGGTGATCGCGGGCGGCGCGCGCCATCGCCAGGGCGCTCTTCAGCCGCCGCAGCGCACCGCGCTCGTCACCGAGGAATCCGAGCGCCCAGGCCTGGTGCTTCAGCCCCCGAATCCGGAGCCGCCGGTCCCCCGGCCGGCGCGCCTGCCGCTCGAGCTGCCGGCCCCACTGCAGTCCCGCCGCATAGTCTCCCAGCTCGTTCATCGTCGCCAGGGCCAGATCGTCGAGGGCCGGCAGGCGGCGCTGGTCCCCGGCCGGCAGCAGCTCGACGGCCCGCCGCAGGAAGCCCGTCCGGCGCACCGGATCGAACAGGGCCTCGGCGCGGCGCGCGGCGCGCAGCAGGTAGTCGGCGGCCCTGGGCGAATCTCCCGCGGCGTCGAAGTGGTGCGCCAGCTCCTCGACCACGGTCTCGGGGGTCTCGCCGGTGGCCGTTTCGATGGCGATGCCAGCGGCACGGTGCAGCGCGGCGCGCCGCGCGGCGGGCAGCGCGTCATACAGGGCGGCCCGAGCGGCGCCCTGGGCGAGGCTGACGAGGGGCGGCCCGCCGCGCTGGCGGTCGATCGTCGCGAGTTGCAGCCGCTCCAGGCTCTCCGCCGACAGCCCCGCCTGCTCCTCGCTCCACGCCGAGGTGGCGAGGAGCGACAGTGCCCGCGCCAGCAGCGGAACCGGCACGGGTCTGCCGACGACGGCGAGGAACCGCGCCGTCAGCGCCTCCGACTCCGGAAGCGAGGCGATCTGGTGCAGGACGAGCGCGGCCAGCCCCTCCGGCACGGGGAGCGTCTCCGGCGCATCCGGCCGGAGGCTCCAGGCCTCCCCGCGGCGTTCGATGAACCCCTCCGCCGCGAGCGCCTTCAATGTCTCTCCGATGTGAAGCGGGTTGCCTCCGGTGCGCTCGTGCAGACGGGCGGTGAGCACGCGGGGCGGCTCGGCCCAGGGGAGCATCGACTCGATCAGGCGCCCGACCTCGTTCCCGGACAGGGGCGCGAGCGGCATTTGTCGCAGCTCCGGGCAGGTCCCCAGGCGGCGCAGCAGGGCTTCCGCGGCAGCGGCATGCGCGGCGTCGTCCCGCAGCGTGCCGATCACGAGCCATGGCGAGCGATCGGTCCTCGCCAGGAGATGCCTCAGGATCTCGATGGCGGGCGCCTCGGCCCAGTGCAGGTCCTCCAGCAGCAGGACGCCGCCGCCGTCCCGGGCCAGCCGATCGAGGCAGGCGGCGAGACGGGAGGTCAGCTCGGCCTTGCCGAGGCTCGGGCGGGCCGACAGCGCGGGCGGGTGGGCTGCCGGGCGGCGCGCCGAGGTGCGGGCCGGGCGCGCGGGACCGGGAACGTCGCCGAACGCCTGGTCGAGCGCCTCCGACAGGCCCTCGGGCAGCGGTCCGACCGCCTGCGCCTGGCGCAGCAGGTCGCTGAACGGCTGCAGTGGAGAGCACGACGGATCGAAGCAGCGGGCCGCAAGGAGTTGTTTCCCGGAGAGCTGGAGCGCCTGCCGCAGCTCGCGCAGCAGGCGGCTCTTGCCCGACCCTTCCGGCCCGCTCACCAGGACGAGGCGGGGGAGCGGCGAGCCCCCGGAGGCGGCGGCGGTCGCCAGATCGAGCAGGCTCGACATCTCCGCCTCGCGACCGACCAGATCGCCCGTGCTCACGAAGCCGGCGATCGTCTCGGGGGTATCGAGCGGGAGCGGCGATGGCCGGGTGGCGTTCAACAGGTCCAGCGCGGCGGCCGCCGAGACGGGGCGCTCTTCCGGCCGGCGTTCCATGAGGCGGAGGACGAACGACTCCATCCGTTCGGGGATCGCCGGGTCGATCGCTCTCGGCGGCGGCACCCGGCCCTCGAGGATGGCGGTGACGACCTGTCCCGCGGCGCCGCCATCGAACGGCGGTCGCCCGGTCAGGACTTCGTACAGCACGGCGCCCAGCGAGTAGAGGTCGCTTCGCGGGTCGCCGGGCGCTCCCGCCAGGCGCTCGGGGGCGACGTATTGCAGCGTGCCGCTGACGGCGGCCGCGGGCGCTGAGGTCCGCTGCCGCGCCAGCCCGAAATCGAGCAGCTTTACTTGAAGGGGATCGGCGACCAGGATGTTCTGCGGTTTGATGTCGTTGTGCAGGAAGCCGCGGGCATGGATGTAATCGAGCGCCCGGAGGCACTGCGCCGCGATCTCGTCGAACCCCGCCCGCGCCGGCCGGCCCCGCCGCGTCGAGAGGTCGCTGCCTTCGACGTACTCCATGGTCAGGAAGGGCTTGCCGCTGCCTTCCGCGGTCCCGAAGTCGAAAACCTCGGCCAGATTCGGGTGACGCAGGCGCGTCATGGAAGTGAACTCGGCGCGGAACATGTCGATGGTGGCGGCGTCGGCCGGTCCAGGGCGTGGCATCTTCAGGGCCACGGACCGCCCGCCGAGATGGCGGTCACGGGCCAGGCGCACCTGGCCCATGCCGCCCTCTCCCAGACGACGCCCGATCTCGTAGCGGCCGTTCACCAGCAAAGGCCTGTCTGTCATCGAGTTGAAGGGAAAGTACTACCGTTCGGGGGCGGCCGCAAGGCCTACCTTCTCGGGTGGGGAGCCTAGTTGACGGAGGTGTCGGTCCGGCCGGGGAACCGCAGGAAGAGATTCGGATCGGCGGCGGCCCCGCGCCGGGCGAATTTCTCGTGGTACATGCGGGTGTCGGCGACGGAGATGAGGGCCTCGTAGGTCCGGCCGTCCTCGGGGAACGACGCGGCGCCCATGCTCACCGTGACGTGGATCGTCTGGCCGCGAGCCACGGCGAACTTGTGCCGCCTGATCGCCACCTCGATCCGCGCCTGCACCGCCTCGATGCTGCCGCCCCCCACCCCGGGCACGGTGACGATGAACTCGTCTCCGGCGTACCTCACGCAGGTGTCGTTCGGCCGGAGCTGGCTGCGGATGGCGCGCGCCACGCCGCGCAGGACGCGATCGCCCGCCGGATGCCCGAAGCGATCGTTGATCAGCTTGAAGTGGTTCACGTCCATCTCGATGATGCTGAGCGGCGCCCCGAGTTTCTCCGCGCGGGCCATCTCCTGGTCGAAGCTGCCGAACAGGAAGCGGGCGTTCGGAAGCCGGGTGAGAGGATCGGTCATCGCGCTCTCCTGCGTTCTCTCGTATAGGACGGCGTTGCGGACGGCCTCCGCCAGGTGCCGCGCGATGACCGTGAGCGTCCGGGCGTCGGTCGGCGCATAGGGCCGATCGGACGCGTCGTAGAGCGCCAGCGCTCCCATGATCTCCTCGCCGTCGAGCATCGGCACGGCCAGGGCGTTGGGGGTCGGGTCGACCGTCCCCGAGGCGAGCAGCTCCTCGAAGTCGTGCCGGAAGCCTTCGGCCGCCGTCCCCGCCGCTTCCATCCGCGCAACGGCCGGCACTCTCTGCTGCGCCGCGCGGCCGCTGGTCCGCTCTCCGAACCGGATCTCCAGGCGGGCGAGCGCCGCGGTGTCCCGGCCCGTGACATAGCGGGCTCGGAGCGACCGCCGCTCGCGGTCGACCAGGAAGAGGATCAGGCAGCGATGGTGCACCAGCCTCGCCAGCGTCTCCGACAGATGCCCCATCGATTCGTCCAGATCGAGGCTCCTGGTCATGCCGCGGGCGATCTCGTAGAGGCCGTAGCTTTCGAGGTGCACCGAGGCGATCGTCTGGGCCGTGGCGGGGCTCAGTGGGGCCCGATCGGCGAGGGCGGTGCCAGCCAGTGGCAGGACGGGCCCTTCCTGCCCGGCCTCCGTCTCCGGAGCGTCCGCCCGCTCACTCGCCAGCCGCTCGAGACGATCGAGATGAGCCAGAAACAGCCGGACGACCTCGGGATCGAACGAAATCCCGGACTCCTTCCGCAGCTGGGCGATGGCGTCATCCTGCGTCAGGGGCCGGCGGTACGGCCGTTCCGAGATCAAGGCGTCGAACGAATCGACCACCGCCAGGATGCGCGCCGGCAGGGAGATCTTGTCTCCCTTCAGACCGTCGGGGTAGCCGGTACCGTCGAACTTCTCGTGGTGCGAACGGACCACCCGCGCCACCGGGTAGGGGAATCGGACGCGCTCCAGGATCTCCGCCCCGACCCGCGGATGGATCGCCATCTTCTCAAACTCCTCCGGGGTCAGTCGTCCCGGCTTGCACAGGATGTACTCGGGGACGGCGATCTTGCCGATGTCGTGCAGCAGCGCCCCGGCACGGAGCGCCTCGAGATCGGTCTGCTCCAGCCGCATCATCTTGCCAATCTCGGCGGCGAAGATCTGCACACGGCGCAGGCGGCGCTGCGTCGATCGGTCCTTGGCCTCGATCGCCAGGGCCAGCGCCTCGATGACGGAGAGGTACAGGGTGGCCATCTCCTCGCTGTGCTGGCGGGCTACCCGGACCTGTTCGCGATACCGTTTTCGGGCGAAGGCGACGCAGAAGAGGAACGCGGTGACGGCTCCCGCGGCTTCGAGGCACGGGCGGACGAACAGAGGGTAGGACTTGTAGAGCGATGCCAGGAGCGGCGCGCCGAGGCCGGTGAGGACGAGGCCGAAGATGTAGATCCGGGCCTTTCGTGTGTGGCTCGATATCATGGACCCGATCCCCTGCCGATGGCCCTTCCGCCGTGTGTCCGGTTCCTGCGCGAAAGGAGCCATGGCAGAAGATCGGCTCCCTGACGGTGAGCGGCCATGCCGGTTTCGCGTCTCACCAAAACGATCCGCCGCTGTCACCCGTCTGACGGGCCGTTGCCGGGATGACGAGCGGAAGCGGCCGCCGCGGACCGCCGAAACCGGCGTCCGGCGGGTGCTATACTCGCGCCGGCGCGAGAGGCGCCGGCTCGCGTTTCCGGGAGCGTGTTCGGAAAATGGCCAAGGCCGCGCGACGAAGGACATACCGCCGGGGCGCTCTCGTGGCCATGTTGGCGGCGGCCTCGGCGCTCACTTTCCTCTCACTCAAGACGATCCGCCCCGGCGAGCGCGCCTTCCGGGTGACGCGCCTCGGCGGCGGCGCGTCGCTCCTGCGCCCCGGCGTGCGCTTCGTGCCGCCGCTGTTGCAGCACGTTGTCCGCCTGCCCGCCGATCCCCTCGAGGCCGAAGGAAAGGTCCCGATCCGATCGAGCGAAGGAGCCGATCTCGAGGTTGCGTACAAGGTGCGCGCCTCCATCCTGGATGCCCGCCTGGCGCAGCTCCTGGGCGACCCGGGCCATCCGGGCGGCCCCCTTGCAAGCCTGCGCCGGGCCGCGAGCGAGGCCCTCGCCGCGTGGGGAGACGGCGCTTCGGGAGAGTCGCTCATCCTGGGAGAGAGGCGCGACCAGGCCGAGCGCGCGATCCGGGAGCGCATCGAAGCGCTCGGGTTCGAGCCGGTGGCCGTCACCCTCGGGCCGGTCGGTGGCCCACCCGGGCTGCAGGCGTCCATCGCCGCGCGGGCGCTGCGCGATCGATCGGTGGCAACGGGCGCCCGTGTCGCCCTGATCGGTCTCGACGGCGCCGATTGGGAGATCATCGACCCGCTCCTGGCGCGCGGACTTCTGCCGAATCTGGCCCGCCTGAAGGCGCGCGGCGCCTGGGGGAACATGAAATCGATGAACCCGATGCTGTCGCCGCTTCTCTGGACGACGGTGGCGACCGGGCGGCCTCCCGAACAGCACGGCATCATCGATTTTCTGGTGCGGGACGCCAAGACCGGCAAGCCGGTCCCGGTCTCGACCCGCGGCAGGAGGGTCAAGGCGCTCTGGAACATCCTGACCGATGCCGGAAGGAGCTCCACGTTCATCGCCTGGTGGGCCACCTGGCCGGCCGAAGAGGTGAACGGTCACATGGTGTCCGATCGCGTCGCCTACAGCCTCTTCTCATTCGTCGAGGCCCGGGAGTCGGATCGCCAGGGTGCCACCTGGCCGCCGGAGTACTTCCAGGAGATCCGCCCGCGCCTCGTGGACGGATCGCGGATCCAGGACGCCGAGCTGCGCGATCTCGCCGACGCGACCCCCGAGGAATTCCGGCGGCTGGCGACCATCGTCGCCAGCGCCCGCAGCTACCAGGCGGTGGCGCTCGACCTCCTCGGGCGCGGCCAGCCCGATCTCTTCGCCCTCTACTACCAGGGGATAGACGAGGTGAGCCATCGCTACGCCCACTTCATGCCCCCGAGAATGGCGATGGTGACGCGGGAGGATTACGAGAGGTACCGGGGGACCGTCGAGGCCTACTACCGGTACCAGGACCGCCTGCTCGGCGAGATCCTGACGAAGCTCGCGCCCGACACCAACGTCGTCGTCCTGTCCGATCACGGCTTCCGAAACGGCGGCGGCCGGCCGAGCGATGAGCCCCCCTACGTTGAGGGGAAGCCCGGCCTCTGGCACCGCCTGTACGGCATCGTGATTCTGTCCGGTCCGGCGATCCGCCCCGGGCGTCTCGACACCTCGAGCCTGCTGGACGTGGCGCCGACGGTGCTGTACCTCCTTGGCCTTCCGAAGGCCGAGGACATGCCCGGACGCGTCATCGTGGAGGCGATTGCGCCACGGTTCCTGCAGCGCTTCCCGCCGCGGACCCTGCCGTCCTACGAGGCGCTCGGGGCCGCGCGTCCTCCGGTCGCGGACCTCGTCGCCGACAGCCGCGTGAATTCGGAGATGATCGAGAAGCTGCGCTCCCTCGGCTACATCGGCGGCGCCGAGGGCCCCGGCGCCGGCGAGGACGAGGCGCTCGTCACGGCCCACATCAACGAGGCGACGCTGCATCTCAAGCGCAAGGACTATGAGCGTGCCGAGGCCGCCGTCGTTAGGGCGTTGCGGAGCGCCCCCGATCTGGTCAGCGGCTTGATCCTCAAAGCGCAGATCGCCTCGGGGCGGAAGCAATACCCGATTGCCATTGCGACCTGCCATCGAATCCTGATGCTCGACCCGACAGGTGAGAGACAGACCTACGGCCAGCTCGCGCGGACCTACTCGGAGGCCGGTCGGATGTCGGAGGGGATCGCCGATCTGCGCGGGATGTCAGGGGAGCATCCGGAGATCGGCGAGATCCGCGCCGCCCTCGGTTTTCTGCTCCTCCGAAGCGGGGACAAGGGCGGAGCCGAGCGGGAGCTGCTGGAGGCGCTGCGGCTCGACCCGGCCCTCGGCGAGCCGCTCGCCGAGCTCCACACCCTCTATCAAGGGACCGACAAGATCCCGCATCTCGAAGGCATCGTCCGCAAGGGACTGGCGATCAACGACCGATCGGTCGTGCACCACAACTGGATGGGCATGATCCACGAATGGAACAAGGACCTGCCGCGGGCCGAGCAGGAGTTCCTCCGCGCCATGGAGCTCGACCCGGACTACGCCGCGACGATGGCCAACCTCGGGGCGATGTACGGCCGGTCGGGGAGGCTCAGGGAGGCCGTCGACATCCTGACGCGAGCGGTCGGGAAGGACGACAACAACATCGAGGCCTGGGTGAACCTCGGCGCTGCGCAGGGCCGGCTCAACCACCCCAGGGAGGCGATCGCCGCCCTCGAGACGGCCCGGGGCAAGGGGGCGCGCAGCACCACGCTGTTCAACGCGCTGGCGCTTGCCTGCCTGCAGGACCGCCAGAACGAAAGGGCTGCCGAGTATCTCAGGGAATCGCTGGCGATCGACCCGGACCAGAAAGATGCGCGGGAGCTGCTGGCGCAGCTGCGCCGGTCGTCGTGAGCAGCGAATCCGGGTCGCGCAGGCGGGACGACAGGCTCTCCCACGCATCGGCGCCGCCGTCTTCCCGTGTCAGGGTTCGGAGCGCGCGGTAGTGCTCGCCGTAGCGGTCGAGCGCCTCGCGGAACTCGGTCTCGCTCAGGCCGGGGTAGCGCCCGGAGCGCGCCTGCGCCACGTTGAAACCCCAGGCGGCGGCCTCGAAAAAGTGCTTCTCCATCGGCGCCGGCGCTGGCGGCGGCACCGGCAGGCAGGTGGCCCCGGCGAGATGGCGGGCATGGAAGTACTCGTGATCGAGGAGGAGCCGCACCCAGCTGGCGCTGGCGCCGGTTTCGAACAGCATCGGGTCGTACAGGATGTCGTTGAGGGCCCCTGGTCCGAGGAACGGGGCGTTCTCGCGCCGCGATGGGTCGGAGGCGCCGGGACGCACCAGCGCCATGTAGAGCACCGACGCGGCGCCGCGTGCCTTCCCCGTGAGCGGCCTGATGTCGCCGACGTAGTTGCGGTAATCAGGCCTCATGATCTCCAGGGCGCGCTCGGCGCCCGCCTCGAATGCCAGCGACGGGGAAGCGAGGCAGTGCCCCGCGAGGATGACGGCTGCTCCGCCCCAACATCGCGTCCAGCAAGGCTTTCGGGCCTTTGTCATGGACGTCCAGATACGCCGAAACCCGGTCCGTCTCAAGGGGGAAGACGGGCCCGCGTGAAGATTTCTCCAATGGGCGCCGCGACCCGTATGCTATATTCGCAGCATGGGCAGACGCCTAGCGAAGCAGGCGGGGACGCATAGGACGAACGAGCAGATCGCCCGGAAGGTGTACCGCGCCCTCAAGACCCCGAGCGACAACGACCACACCACGGACCCGATTCTCGGGTTCCATTTCAGCGGTCGCGACGACTACATCATGATGCGCTGCAACAAGCAGCCGGAGATCAGCATCAAGGGGAAGGGGCAGACGGCGGGCGAGGTGAAATTCTTCGCCTACAGCGATTTCAAGGATTGCTCC
>Ga0247727_10004470_pt1 | contig 29629 bp, 28 predicted proteins | sample WisWelCaveWW1625_FD_202498 | JGI IMG/M metagenome (GOLD analysis project Ga0247727, IMG submission 202498) | Biofilm microbial communities from Wishing Well Cave, Virginia, United States - WW16-25 | ecosystem: Environmental > Aquatic > Deep subsurface > Groundwater > Cave microbial mat | place...
GCGAGGGAGCGGGTCGAGCACGCAGTGCTCGAGAAGATCCGCGTCGCCGAGTTCGAGCCGCAGCGCAAGCTCGCGCAGCTCGCGGAGTCGCAGCTCGGCACGGTCGGCTCGGGCAACCACTACGTCAACGTGATGGTGGACGAGGAGGGCATCGTCTGGGTCGGCGTCCACTTCGGCTCGCGCGGCTTCGGCCACAAGACGGCGTCGGGCTTCCTCGCACTCGCGCAGGGCCTGCCGTTCGGCGGTAGGGCGCACGAGGGCGAGATGGACTCGCCGCCGGTCCTGTTCGAGATCGACTCCGAGCTCGGCCAGTCGTACATCGCCGCGATGCAGCTCGCCGGCGAGTACGCGTACGCGGGCCGCGACGTCGTCGTCTCGAAGGTGCTCGAGATCCTGGGCGCCGAGGCGGTGCACGAGGTGCACAACCACCACAACTTCGCGTGGCGGGAGGAGCACTTCGGCCGCAGCTACTGGGTGATCCGAAAGGGCTGCACGCCGGCCCGGCCGGGCCAGGAGGGCTTCGTCGGCGCCACGATGGGCGACGAGTCGGTCATCCTCGAGGGCGTCGCGGGCGCCGGCGCGGAGGAGTCGCTCTTCTCGACCGTGCACGGCGCCGGCCGTGTGATGAGCCGGACGCAGGCAGCCGGCAGGATTCGCCGGCGCAAGCGGTGGACGTGCCGGAACCGGGACTGCGAGCGGGTCTTCGACCGCGGTGTGTGCCCGGCCCACCCGGAGGCGGGCGTTATGAAGGTGTGGGTCGAGGAGCAGCTCAAGCCCGGCGTCGTCGACTGGCCGGCCGTGCAGGCACGCCTGCGAAAGCAGGGAATCGTGCTCATCGGCGGTGGCGCGGACGAGGCGCCGGAGGTGTACAAGCGCCTGCCGGACGTCCTCGCGGCCCACGCAGGCTCGATCCGCGTGAAGCACACGCTCCGCCCGCTCGGCGTCGCGATGGCCGGCCGCGACGTGCACGACCCGTACAAGGACTAGGAGCGACCAGTAGGGGCCGCGCGAGCGGCCCTCGTCGTTCTCGCGCTGCGACATGGAGTTAGTCCGCCGTGATCGCAGACAGCGGAGATCCGGCCGTAGGACGAACGTATAGTCGGCACGTGCCGGAAAGGCGAGGCGGGGAATGAAGCTTGGCCGGCCTCCGGCTGTCTGCTCGGCGCTACTCGTCGCGGCCGCGGCGGCGCTGCTCGCTCCGTCCGAACAGTCGGCCGCTCCGACCCTCGCCTTTCCGGGCGCTCCGTACTTCGCTATCGGCTGCGGGTTCAGCCATCGGAACAACGACGACCCGGTCGTGTTCCCGAAGCAGCCTGGCCGCTCGCACAACCACACCTACATCGGCAACCGGTCTGTCGACGCGTTCTCGACTCCGGCATCGTTGCGCGGCGGCTCGACGACCTGCGAGGAGCCGTCGGACGGGTCGACGTACTGGACGCCGACGCTCTACTTCGGGCGGGAGCCGATCCCTCCGCTGGTCGGCATCGTCTACTACATCAAGCAGACCGCCGCTCGCGCAACTCCGTTCCCTGCCGACCTGAAGGTGGTCGCAGCCAATCCGAACGCGCAGCGCCCGCAGGCGAAGGGGGTGGTTTCGTGGAGTTGTGGCGGGGTCGGAACGACGCCGCGCTTCACGGCCGTGCCGGCATGCTCGCCGAACCAGCTGCTGCAGCTCCTCGTCCGGTTCCCGAACTGCTGGAACGGGAGGACGACCGATAGCCCCGACCACAAACGGCACATGGCGTACTCGTCCGCGGGACGCTGTCCCACGTCGCACCCGGTCCCGGTGCCGACGATCACCCTGATCCTCCTCTACCCGCCCGTGCCGCGCTCCGCCCAACTGTCGTCCGGCCGGTTCGGAGGGCACGCCGACTTCATCAACGGTTGGGACGAGGACGCGTTGGCGAAGCTTGTCGCCGGGCTGAACTACTAGCCGCGCGCGCGACCGGAAGGCGGCCGCTTCGCGGCCGCGGCGCTCCTCGTTCACAGCAAGCGTCGAGTAGCCGCCCAGGTACGTTCCCTGCGCGATGGCCTCACCCGAGCTCAGCCACCTCGTCCGCCCGTCCGCCGACGAACCAGAAGGACTGCTCGTGCTCTTCCACGGCCGCGGGGCGGACGAGCGCGACCTCTATCCGCTGCTGAACGTGCTCGACCCGGAGCAGCGACTCCTCGGAGTTACACCGCGGGGTCCGCTTCGCCTGCCTCCCGGTGGAGCCCACTGGTATGCCGTGCGGGAGATCGGCTATCCGGACCCCGACACCTTCTCCGCGACGTTCACCCGGACGGGCACATGGCTCGATGCGCTGGCCGCTGACAACGACATCTCATGGGATCGAGTCGTCCTGGGAGGCTTCTCCCAGGGGGCAGTGATGACGTACGCGCTCGGTCTCGGGGAGCGCCGGCCCCGCCCCGCGGCGCTCCTGGCCCTCAGCGGCTTCATTCCAACAGTCGCGGGGTTTCGACTCGACCTCGAGCGTCAACTGCCGCCCGTCGCGATCGGCCATGGAGCGCTCGACGGCGTCATCTCGGTCGAGTGGGGCCGGGAGGCGAGGAGCATCCTCGAAGACGCCGGGGCGCAGGTCCTCTTCCACGAGTCTCCGCTTCTCGTGCACACCATCGACCCGGGCTTCCTCCGCGAGCTTCCCGACTGGCTCGGGAGCGTGCTCGAGCGACCCGGCGCTCGGTCCGGGTGATCCGGCTCTCAACCGGGGCGGAGCTGCGCATCACCGGGTCGCCCGACCGAGGAGCGGTCGTGTGCGTGAACGGAGGCCAAGCGCGCGAAGTTGCGGGAACGTGGAGCGCGTCGATCGAGTGGCTCGTCCGACAGCTCGCGGCGCGCCTCCCCGAGCTCGCCTTCGCCGAGGTCCGGTACCGCGTCAAGTCGTGGAAGCGGCTCGACTCGTGCATCGAGGATGCGCGAGCCGCGATTCGCGAAGTCGCATCGCCCCGCACCCTCCTACTCGGCTTCTCCATGGGCGGAGCGGTGGGGATCTCGACGGCCGACGAGCCTTCGGTCGAAGGCGTCGTCGGGCTCGCGCCGTGGATTCCCGACCCCCTCGACGTGACTCCCGTCGCCGACAAGAGCTTGGTCGTGTTCCACGGGGCACTCGACCGCTGGCTACCGGGGATTCCGGGCGTCTCGCCCGGCAACTCACGGAGCGGCTTCGAGCGTGCGCGTGCGCTCGGAGCCAAGGGGCGTTACATCCTCATCCCCGGAGCGGTGCACGGAGTCGCACTGCGCTCACCTTGGGGCGGCCTCGTCCCTCTCCCCCGGGCAGGTCGCTGGTCCGACCTCGTCGAGGAGGAGCTCCGCGGCTTCGCGGGGAGTGCCTAGTAGGCGTGGCCATCCAGGCCTCGAGGCTCACGAGAACGACGCACCCTCACGGCCACCGACGGACCATCTCCGATGCTGCCGCGATCAGCGCGTCCGCGCGAAGCGATGGACCGCCTCGAGGAGCTCCTTGCTCTTCGTCTCGGCGGCGGCCGGGTCGCCGGAGGCGAGCGCACCCGCGACGCAGTGGTTCACGTGGTCGTCGAGGATCCGGAAGGCTAGGCTCTCGAGCGCCGTGTTCACCGCGGCGATCTGCGTGAGTACGTCGATGCAGTAGCGGTCTTCCTCGACCATCCGCTCGATGCCTCGCACCTGACCCTCGATCCGGTGCAGGCGCCGCGCGAGCGCCGCCTTGTCAGCCGTGTAGCCGTGCTGGTGAGTCTCCGTCTGAGTCATGCAGCGGCTCCTTCGCGTGCGGAGTGGAAGCGCCGCAGCCGAAGCGAGTTGGTGACGACGAAGACGCTCGAGAAGGCCATCGCCGCGGCGGCGACGATCGGGTTCAGCAGGCCGGCGACGGCGAGCGGGATCGCGGCCACGTTGTAGGCAAAGGCCCAGAAGAGGTTCGCCTGGATCGTCCGCAACGTCCTTCGCGCGAGCGAGATCGCGTCCGCCGCGGCGCGGAGGTCGCCGGAGACGAGGGTGATGTCGGAAGCCTCGATGGCGACGTCGGTGCCCGTTCCGATGGCGAGCCCGAGGTCGGCCTGGGCGAGCGCCGGGGCGTCGTTGATCCCGTCGCCGACCATTGCCACGACCTGCCCTTCCTCCTGCAGCCTCCGGACTTCGGCCACTTTGTCCTGCGGGTAGACCTCGGCGAGGACACGATCGATCCCGACTTCGTGGGCGACGCGCTCCGCGGTCTCTCGCCCGTCGCCCGTGAGGAGCACGGGCGTCAGCCCGAGTCGCTTGAGCTCGCCCACTGCCTCGGCGCTCGTTCGCTTCACCGTGTCGCGGACGGCGAGCGTGGCCCGCGGCGTGCCGTCCCAGGAAACTGTGATCGTCCCGTCGCGGCGCCCGACCTCGACCGCGTGCCCCTCGACGCGGCCGTAAACGCCGACGCCCGGGACAGTGCGGAATGCGGTGACCGAAGGCAGCTCGCCGACCTCCTTTCGAGCGGCCGCAGCGACCGCCTGCGCGATCGGATGCTCGGACGCGGCCTCGACCGCGCCCGCGAGCCGCAGGACCTCCACGCGGGAAGAGCCGTCGAGCGGCGCCACTCCCGCGAGCTCCATCTTCCCCTCCGTGACCGTGCCCGTCTTGTCGAGGACGATGGTTGTGATCCGGCGCGTGCGCTCGAGGATCTCGGGTCCCTTGATGAGGATGCCGAGCTGCGCGCCGCGCCCGGTGCCGACCATGAGAGCGGTCGGCGTGGCGAGCCCGAGCGCACACGGGCAGGCGATGATCAGCACGGCGACCGAAGCCGAGAAGGCGGCGGTTGAGTCGCTCGTGAAAGCGAGCCAGCCACCGAGGGTCGCGAGCGCGATCCCGATGACGATCGGGACGAAGACGCCCGAGACGCGGTCGACGAGACGCTGGATCGGAGCCTTCCCGGACTGCGCTTCCGCGACGAGGCGCGCGATCTGCGCGAGCGCCGTCTCCCCGCCGACCTTCGTGGCGCGCACGACGAGCCGCCCGTAGGTGTTGATCGTCGCGCCGGCGACCTCCGACCCCGGGGCGACGTCGACCGGGACCGGCTCGCCCGTCAGCATCGACTGGTCGATCGCGGAGTCGCCCTCGACGACCTCGCCGTCCGTGGGGATCTTCTCCCCCGGCCGCACGACCAGGAGATCGCCGCGCTCGACGTCCTCGACCGCAACCGCGACCTCGCTGCCGTCACGGAGGATGCGCGCCTCCTTCGCACCCAGCTCGAGGAGAGCGCGGATCGCTGCGCTCGAGCGGCGCTTCGCCCGGGCCTCGAAGTAGCGCCCGAGGAGAATCAACGTCGTGATCACCGCGGCAACCTCGAAGTACGTGTGAGCGTCCTCGAGAGCCGCGAGGGCGACGAGCGACCAGCCCCATGCCGCGAGGGTGCCGATCGAGATGAGCGTGTCCATCGTCGCGGCCAGGTGGCGCGCGTTGAGCAGGGCGGCCCGATGGAAGCCGTAGCCCGCCCAGAGGACCACCGGAGTCGCGAGCGCAAGGGCCACCCACTCCCAGCCGTCGAACTGCAGCGGCGGGATCATCGCGAGCGCCGTCAGCGGCGCGGTCAGCGCGGCGGCGGCGAAGAGCCGTGTGCGCAGCGCGCCGGCGCGGTCGTCCGCCTCATCGGCCTCCGCTGCGAGCTTTGCGTGGTAGCCGGCCGCCTCGACGGCGTCGATGAGGTCGGCGACGGCGACGCGGTCCGCGTCGTAGCGGACAGCCGCGTGCTCGGTGGCGTAGTTGACGGACGCCTCGACGCCCTCGAGCTTGTTCAGCTTCCGCTCGATGCGGGTAGCGCACGACGCGCAGGTCATGCCCTCGAGCGCGAGCTCGACGCGCGTCTCGGGTGCGGCGGTCGCCGTCATGCCGCCTCGTAGCCTGCTTCCTCGATCGCGCCGCGCAGCGCCGCATCGTCGAGCTCACGACCCTGGATCGTGACTATCTTCGTGTCGAGGTCGACATCGACGCCCTCGACCCCCTCGACCTCCGAGACCTCCTCCCGGATCGACATCGCGCAGTGCGCGCAGTGGATCGCGGGAACGCTGTACGTCATCGTCTCGCTCACGGCTCTCCTCTCGGCTCGCTGAACCCGAGAGGAGTATACCCCATAAGGGTATCGTCGAGGGCGGCCGGGGAGCGACCGGGCAACCATCTAAAGCGTCAGAGCTCGATGCGGGATGCGCCGACGATCGCCTCGTCGCCGTCGGCGAAGCGGACGAGAGCCTTCCCCTTCCCGTCGTAGTCGGGCGACCAGACGACGATCGTCGCCTCGTCGCCGTGCACGCGGCACGATCGCCCGTCCTCGGCGTCCAGCTCGCGCCAGAAGCGGACAAACGGGTTCTGCTCCCACTCGCGGCCGATCGTCGTCGAGTCCGTATGTCCCGGCAAGACGCGGACGTCGTGAGGGAGCGCCATCAGCGCGCCCATGACCGACCGGCGGACCTCGTGTGCCGGGCCGCCGCCGACGGAATCGCGGAAGAGCGTGTCACCGGTGAAGCAGAGCGTGCCGTTCAGCAGGAAGGAGACACCGTCGTCGGAGTGCCCCGGCGTCGCAACTACCTCGACGCGGAGGCCGCCGGTCGCGACGCCGTGGGTCGTCACCTCGACGCCGTAGCGCCGAACGAGCTCGTCGTTGCCGGCGACGTGGTCCGCGTGCCCGTGAGTGACGAGGAGGTGGGTCGGAGTGAGCCGTTCGCGCTCGACGACGGCGACGAGCGGCTCGAGCGGCGCCCCGCTGTCGACGAAGACCGCCACCCCGCCCGGCTCGTCGCCCACGACGTAGGCGTTGGAGAGCCAGGCGGGATGGAGGCTTCGCTCGACCAGCATCGCCGGAGCTAGACTTGGGGCTCGAAGTCTCCCGGGCGTCCGCCGATGGCAAGGAGCGTCACACCCTCGCCGCCGGGGACGAGCTTCCGCTTCTGCTCAGGGGCCACGCGCGCGAACGTTCCGGGCGTCAAGTCGAAGCTCTCGTCGCCCGCGTGGAGCGTCACCGATCCCTCGACCACGAAGTACACCTCCTCCTGCCCGTCCTTCGCGTGGTCGTGCTCCGGGTAGTCGGCATAGCCTGCCGGAAACCGCTCGACGTTCATTCCAAAGGCCGACACACCGAGACTCTTGCGGGCGTAGAGGAACCTACCGCTCCCCTCGTGGGACTCGAGCTCGTCCAAGTGCTTCACCGTGACGTCTGCCATCGGCTTCTCCTTTGTCGCGTCGTAGGAGCTGGATCGTACGCACACGCGGACGTATAGGATCGGTCCGGATGCGCCGGACGGCTCTCCTGCTCGTACTGCTCGCGCTCGCCGCGGGTTTCGCGGCGGGCTGCGGCGGCGGCGAGGAGGCGACGCCAACTCCGGACACGGTGACCGGAACCCTCCCGACAGAGACGGAGCCGACGGAGACGACCACCACCGAGACCGAGCCGACGGAGACGGAGACAGAGACGGAGACGGAGCCGACCGAGACGACCCCGACCGATACCGAGCCGACCGCCGAAGGCGATCCAGTCGCCGGAAAGGCGGTCTTCCTCGGAGCATCCGGCTGCGGGACTTGCCACACGCTCGCCGAAGCCGGCTCCTCTGGCAGCATCGGACCGAATCTCGACGACACCAAGCCGAGCTTCGAGCTGGCCGTCGACCGCGTGACGAACGGCCAAGGCTCGATGCCGCCGTTCTCGAGCTCCCTCTCCGAGCAGCAGATCGCAGACGTGGCCGCATACGTCTCGAGCGCCTCGGGCGGCTGAGCGGTCCCCCGCTTCTAGACTCCGCTCCATGATCGATCTCAGGGCGGCCCGCGCCGCTCCCGAGGCATTCCGCTCCGCGCTCGTCAGAAAGGGCGACGAGGCGGCGCGTCTCTTCGACGAGCTGATCGCCGCCGACGCCCGCTGGCTCGAGCTCATCCCGCAAGTGGACGCCCTCCGGACGAAGACGAAGCTCAAGGGGAAGCCGACGCCCGCAGAGCTCGAGGAGCTGAAGCTGGTGAAGCCGGAGCTGAAGCGTCTCGAGGACGAGCTCGTGGAGGCCGAGCGGCAACGCCGAGAGCTGCTCGACCAGGTGCCCAACCCGCCCGACGTGTCGGCGCCCGACGGCTTCGCCGAGGAGGACGCGGTCGAGATCCGGCGTGTTGGCGAGCCGCCGTCGTTCGACTTCCCGGCGCAGGACCATGTCGACCTCGCGCAGGCGTACGGGTGGATTGACCTCGAGCGCGGGGCGCGCGTCTCGGGTTCTCGCTTCGTGTACCGGATGGGAGACGTCGCCCTCCTCGAGCTCGCGCTCTACCGCTTCGCGATCGACCGGCTCGGCCAGAAGGGGTTCGTGCCGGTGCTGCCGCCGGTGCTCGTCCGCGAGGAAGCGATGTACGGCACCGGCTTCCTTCCGACCGACGAGGTGAACATCTACGCGGTCGAGCGGGACGCGCTCTACCTTGTCGGCACCTCCGAGGTCGCGCTCGCAGCGCTTCACATGGGCGAGATCCTGGAGGGAGACGCGCTCCCGCTCCGCTATGCGGGCTTCTCCACATGCTTCCGCCGCGAGGCCGGCGCGGCCGGCAAAGACACGCGCGGGATGTTCCGTGTCCACCAGTTCGACAAGGTCGAGATGTTCGTGTTCACCTTCCCGGAGGCGTCGCGCGACGAGCACGAGCGGCTGCTGGAGATCGAGGAGGAGCTCGTCCAGGAGCTCCAACTCCCGTACCGCGTGGTCAACATGGCCGCGGGCGATCTCGGCGCGTCGGCCGCGAAGAAGTACGACATCGAGGCCTGGTTTCCAGGTCAGGAGCGTTGGCGGGAGATCACCTCGACGTCGAACACGACCGACTACCAGGCGCGGCGTCTGGAAATCCGCTACCGGCGCGCGGACAAGCAGCTCGAGACCGTCCACACGCTCAACGGCACGGCCGTGACCGCGCGCGCGATGATCGCCCTCATGGAGAACTTCCAGGACGAAGGCGGCTCGATCTCGGTGCCCGAGCCGCTCTGGGAGTTCGGGGCGCCCGAGCGTCTGGGCCGCGTCAAGACGCCGGCCTGAGGCGGGCTACGATCCGCTGCGGCGGGGTGCCGGAGCGGTCGAACGGGGCGGTCTTGAAAACCGTTGGCTCTTCACGGGGCTCGTGGGTTCGAATCCCACCCCCGCCGCCTGAAATGCTCGCAATCCCCGCAGCCAAGCGGGATTGCGAGCGCCGGGCGCTTGACTCTGTGCGTCCGCGTTAGTCCGCCTGAGTCCACTGTTTCACGCGCTTACTGGCGCACGACTGGCGCACGACCGGCGGCGCGACGAGCACGCGCGCATGCGGGCCGCCGGGCCGATCACCGTCCGCTGCGGGCATAAGCGGGACGCTCCGCTCAAGCTCAGAGTCCTCTCGCGCTGACAGGGTGCCGCACCCGTGCTGTCCCGATAAGACGCTAGGCAAGCCGCGGAAGCGCGTCTCGGGGTCATCCGACCACGCGCACGAGCGGAAGGTCCACCTGCCCTTAGCTCTGCTCGGTACCCTCGACCGGCTGCGTCGGTTCGGACTCCTTCTTGTCCTCGCCCTCGGGGCTCGACGCCGTGTGGACGACGCGCAGCGGCGCACTGACGTCCGCGTCGGTGATCTCGTAGGTCCCGAGAGTCACGCCGGTGGGTACCCACTCGGTCGCCCCGGCCGGAAGCCGCTGCCACTGGTAAGACTCTGTCGGCGCAGGCCATCCTGACGCGGGGACCGCTTCGACCGTAAGCGTCCCTCCGACCTTAGCCGCTCCTTCGATCGTCGGCGCCTCCTTGATCGTAGGCGCACCCTTCACGACGCTGGTCGGCGCCGACGACGCCGGTACTGCCTCAACCGAGACCGCTACACGAACCCGGTTGCCAACGTCGTCGCTCGTCAGCCGGTAGCCGGACTCTCTCGCGTCTGTGACGTCCTGCCAGTCCTCGACGTCCCTTGACGCGCGCTGCCACTGATACGTAAACGGCAGTGGCCACCCCGTCCACGCTCCCGGACTGGCCGTCAGCGTCTCGCCTTCACGTGCATCAGGCGGGATGGAGGGAGGGACCGTGTTCACGGGCGTCCCCGAGATCGGCTCGGTCGGCGCCGACTTCTGCGAGCTCGAGCCGGCGTCGTTGGTCGCGGTCTCCTCCACCCGCAGTCTCGTGCCGACGTCGTCGCGTACGAGTTGATAAGTCGACCCGCGAGCGTGCGGGATCGGCTCCCACGTCTCGCCTTCCGGAGCCGAGCGCTCCCACTGATACGAGTACGAGGCCTCCGGCCAGGCAGTCCACCCTCCTCGAGACACCGTGAGAACGGCGCCCTCCCTCGGCTCTCCCTCGATCGTCGGGGGCGACGTCGGTGTGGGAGCTTGGGCGATCTTCTCGGTGGGAAGGGAGTAGGCCGTCTGGCTACCGGCGGTGTTCGTCGCAGTGACCCCTACCCGGATCATCCCCTCCCGATCCTCTTGCGTGAGGAGGTAGTTCGAGGCCGTGGCGCCCTTGACGTCGCGCCACTCGGGATCGTCGCGTGCCTTCCGCTGCCACTGGTTTCCGTAGGCCGGGGCGGGCGACCCCGTCCAGCCGCCGGGCTCGGCACGGAGGGTCTCGCCGACGCGCGGATTCCCGCCGATCACCGGTGGCGACGTGTTCGTCGGCGGCACCGTGCCGCCGCCGGCGGATACGCCCGTCTCGACCGACTTCGCACCGAAGTAGAAGCCGGCGACTGCTCCGACGAGGGTGCCGAGAATCGTCAGGAGTTGCGTCGAGAAGTCCTTAGCATCCTCGTCGACGGGCACGAGCCGGCCGATGTCAAAGCGGCTCTCGTCGACGTCGGTGGTCTGCTCGTCGTCTTCGATCACTTTCTTCTTTTCGGAAATCTCATCGCCAGGGATCTCGTCAACCTGCTCCGCCGTCAGACCGGGGACCGTGATCTTCTCGACGTCGAACGAGCCTCGCAGGTAGAGCGAGGTGATCGCGAAGATCAGGATCAGCGAGAGAGCGACGACGACCTGGAGGGTGCCCTCCGGCACCCCGAAGGGCTTCGTCGCATCCTTCAGCTCGAAGAGATGGAATGCCGCGACGAGGATCGCGAGTGAGACGATGAGCGCGATCAGGCCCGCGATGAGCAGGAGCGGCAGCATGATCTCGGGCGGGAGGACATCCTCGGGTCCCAGCAAGCGAGCAGTCCAGACGACCGTAGCCGCCGTCAGAAAGCTGAACCCGCCGGCGAGGCCGATCAGCAATACGAACAGCCAGATCGAGCTGTGTGGAGCCTTCGGCACCTTTGGCGAGGGGTAACGATCTGTGTCGCGAGGAGGACTCATCGGCCGCCTCTATCCGAGGGCCTGCCGACCCTAACAGAGGGCGACAGAATTAGCAACGGACGGCACGTGCGGCGACTGCCCCGGGGGGCCTCTACATCGTGCCCCTCGCCGTGGTGTAGGTCGTGAAGGCTTCCGATCGCGGCCAATGCGACCTCGACCGGCTGTGAGCCGGTCGCAACGAAGACGGCGCCCTCGGAGTGCCACACTTCGGGGCCAGTGAGGCTCGTACAGCTCGCAAAGCACGTCGCGAGCCATCTCGAACGATTGTTTGTCTGTCGCCGCCGCCTTATGGCCGGCGGGCGCCAACGAGCTAGACCGCTGAACTATTGTCCGATCTCGTCGGCGATCACGACGAGTATCCGAAAGCCGAGCTCCGAGCGCGCGATATCGGCGATCTTTCCGCGAACTCGAACACGTCCCGTAGACGGACTGATGGGGAAGTTCGGGTCGGGATAGGTGACCTGGACGAGCAAAAACTCCCGCGGCAGGCCGACGCACTGCATCATCATCTGGATCGAGTTCGACGTGCGATAGGGGGCAGTGGGCCACGCTACTTGGCACTGCAGGTCGAAGTCGTCGCCGACCTCGAAGCCCGAAGTCGGCACGGTGGCGGGCGGCTCCTGCGTCGGAGGTGTCGGACTTGGCACAGTGGGCGGTTGCGACGACGCTTCGCGTCGAATCACGATGCGATAGACGTCGCGCCCGTTCAGCTGATCACCAGCCGCGTTGAACGCGCTTCGAAAGAAGCTCAGAAGCTCGCTCGTTGCCATCAATGGGGCGACCAGGTACCCCTTGGGACCGAGGACGTCGGCGAGTTGGCTCTTGCTGAAGCACTTAGAGATCAGGTCTCCGGCGGTGCCCCCGATCGCCGAGGCGCAGTTCGGAATCATCAGGAGCTTGTCAATCACGTCGACCGAAGTTACGCCGCTCCCGGCTCCAAAGCGGGTGAGGATCTCGATCAATGATTCGACGCCGAACTGGAGCTGGTACAGGCTGAATCCGACGCCGTCGAATCGTGTCCGAATCCCCGCCGAGCCGCCCGGGTTGAGCCGGACGGAGAACGAAAGCTGCTCGCGCGGCGAGACGATCGCTTCCTCGCCCGAGATAAATCTGGAGAGCCGTTCCCACCTCACTCCGCCGCCGCCCTGCTGCGTGACCGGGAGTCCAGCGTGAGTGAGTGCAAGCGGATATCGCCGGTTGTTGACGATGCGGAGGATGCGGGACCCGTTCTCGAGTCCGAAGCACCAGTAGACCGTGTCTTTGGAGTCGGAGGCCACCGAATGGCCCTCGAAGCGCGCTTCGTCCTCCCCGTCGCAGTCCGGGGGCTTTGCCTCGGCCGTCAGTCCGGCGGTCACGCCGTCGAGCACACCCTCTTTCAGCTCGCGGAGGAGATCGCCGACACCGGTCGTGAAGACGCTGAAGAGCGAGAGGTGCCCGACGCGTACGAAGGCATATCGCCGATTGGACGAGAGTCGGACACGGACCGGCGTCCACGGCTCTCCGGGCTTCTGCGCTCGCGCAGCCATCACTGGCACGCCGGGTGGGAGCCGCCTCTTCAGCGGGATCCGCAGCGTCGCGGGTGCTGGGAGCTTGCCGGCCGGTGCGATTCGATACGTCGCGGAGACGGGAGTGATGTTGGCGTACGGCGCTTTGATGCGGGGGGCCTCCTTCGCGCGAGCCATCTCGGGCAGCGACTTGGACGTCATGCGGACGCCGGCTCCGATTTCCTTGGACGTCTCGCGCGCGCTTTCCCCCGCGCACGAAGCCGCCAACAGACAGATGGTCGTGGCGATGGCGGCCTTGCCAGCAGCGTCACCGATGGCAGCGTGGGCATTCACAGCGGTGCTGGATGCAGAGCGGAACGCAGACATGCACTCGGCCCAGAAAACCCTTCGTGTCGCTCTATGGCTCTGGCGAGACATCGTCGAGAGGCCGGAGCTTCGCTACGAGATCTACCCCATCCGATTCCCACTCGCCATGAACGGCCCGGTTGAGCAGCGAGAGCTCTTCGGGCGACGCGCCTTCGGCGCGCACGGCGAACACAGCGCCAGCAATCGTCTCCGCAGCTTCCCGCTTTGAGCCACGCAAGGCCCTTCGGCCGTCGCCGACGACGGAATCGAAGTCGGCTAGAAGGGTGCCACCCGTTGCAAGGACGAGGAAGACCCCGCTGTCCTTGACCCCAAGGGCGCCCTTCCTCCTGTGGAGCGTGATCTCGACGATGTCCCCGAGATCGATCGCGAACACCACGGCGCGATCGTCGGACGGGCCGAGTTCCCCAAAAACACTGTTCCCTACATCCATCGAACCGATCAACCGCCGATCCGTCAGAGTGAGGCCCCCGGCTCCCTTGAAGATGTTGATCATGGGCTCGGGTCCTTGTGCTGGAGGCGCGTCGCCCGGCAGTCGTTGACGGACTACTCCGCCGACCATCGCTTTGCAGGCCCACACGCTGAGCATCGACTCTCCATCTACCGTGACGAATGCGTGGCCGTCTTCCCACCGAAGGCTGAGAGGCTCGTGCGCGCCCGCTTGAATTCCTGCGATTCCGAACGCAGGAGACGCCCGATGGGGCGGGTGGCCCAGCAGTCGTTCGAGGGCTTCGAGCAATTCGCTCTCGTCGTAGGCGAGCCCGTCGATCGTCACCGACGAACCCATGCTCGGAGCACTTCCGGGCGGCGGCGGGATACTGGGAAACGACGCGGGCTGCGAACGATCTTTCAGCTGTTGGGGCGCAGGTGAAGCGCTGATTGTCGTCGGGGTCGCCACCTCGCGGGGAGGCGGGTTGACGGGCTCCGGGCCACGCTGGCGAGGGGGTTTATGAAAGCGTGTCTCTGTGCCGGTCGCGAACCGTGGCCGCAGCGCGAACCAGTAGAACAGAAGAGCGATTGGCCCTAGGGCCACCGCGGACGCTAAGCCCAGCCACAACAACCAGAAGAAGCGGTTCCTGTCAGCCGCAACCCACGCTGACTGCGGTTGCCGGATGCCGTCGACCAGGATCACACCCCCACAGATCCACGAGATCCAGATGTAAACGGTCACGAGCTCGTCGTCGAGCCGATGCGGGCCGATGATTCGTCGATTGGTTGTGACGCAGGGATGAGATGAAAGCTGTACCCGCCTTTCGCGCCCGCCATGGCCCGCGTATCTCGCAGCGTTTCGAACTCTGCGGCGTGTTCGAGTCCCTGTCGGCAAGCGACGCGATGGGTGGCAGCGCGCCGAACTATCTCGGCAGCGACTTCGCTTGCGGCAAGGTCTGAAGGCAGCGTCATGTCCACGACGAGGGCTTCCCCGGAGGACGTGTGTAAACAGAGACGGACCTCCTCGTTGTCGAGGAGGCCGGTCTTGGGGCTCGCCCCCACCGCGTAGAGCCACGGATACCTCACGTGGCCGACGAGCATCTTTCCGCGCGTCCGAGCCGCTGCCAGACTCTTGCTGACCGTGTTCGCCAGAACCATCACGGCCGCGCCCCCGATCCACCCTCCGCCCTTGTCGAACTTCGAGCTGGCGAAGGCGATCCGGGCGTCCGTGATCGACACGCGAATGGCCACGTCGTCGACGCTTGCGATGGTCCTCAGGGCGCTCTCAGTCCCAGTCTGGACAACGAGTCCCTTCGCTGTGATGGACGAGATTGCACGTCCATCTCGATTCTCGAGGACGACTTCATTCGACTTGTCGCTTGGGATGGGGTGAAGGAGTCCATCCGGGTCTGGTCGAAGCTCGGGATCGGCCTCGCGTACCACGAGTAGCAGGACGCTCTGTGTCATGTAGATCCGCCCTACGGAGCAGGCTCGGCTCCGATCGCGCGTAACGCCTCTCCGACGACCGTCGGCCAGTGCTGCGCGCCGGCGGGATCGCTGGGCGGACGTCCTGCTGCCGCCTCGAGCATCTCACGGGCAGCCTGGAGGTGACCCGCCGAGGCGGCTGCCGCTGCGGCCCCTGCCACCTCTCGTGGGGCGGTTTGGGCGACCTGTGCCCGATGGCCCGGTCCGAGCACGTCGCTCATGGACAACGCAACGCGGGCAGCCGTGATTTCCATGTCAAGTTGTTTCAGCTGCTTCGGAGTTCGGCTGAAAAGGCCCATGCTGTCATCCCTTCTCGATCGTTTCCTCAATCGGCCCGCACAGCACACCACTTGCTCACATCTGGGCGCCTCTCAAGACGTCGGGCGAGTAGCTCGTCTTGCACGATGTGCACTCGACATTCGCTCCCAGTGTGTTCAGAGGGATAATCGGCACGTAGAGGACGATCAACCAATTGCGGTGCTCGCGTACCCGGTACTGCTGCGTGGGTGACTGGCGTCTCCCCTTGCAGTCCGGATGCTGACACTCGAACGCGCCTGTCTGTAGCGTCTTTGCGCGGGCCTTCCATCCCACACCGATAGGCCAGATCACAAAACCCACGGACTCCACTTCCTCCAGTCGCAGTACGAGCCAGCGGCGAACACTCGCACCACGGTCGAATCGAGTCAAGCGCTCGGATTCCGGAGATGCGCGGGAACCCCCGCTCGACTTCGGCATCACGGGCGCTAGGCCGGGCGTGCAATGTCCTGGTCTTCTCTTACTCCATGGGCTCGAATCCAGCGGCGCGCAGTGTCTGTTCGACGCCGGCGGTTTCCGGATCGACGAGCCACGCGGTTCCCTCGGTCGTCCACTCGGAACGTGTTCATCTGGGGAAGCTTATCGAGCGCGACGTGCTCGTGCTGTCGGATCACGTAGTCGCGGTAGATCCAGTGGACAAAGGATTCGATCGTGAAGGTCCCCTGCGCGAGGTGTCGCTGGAGTGAGCGCAAGAACACGTCGAGGCTCAGACGCTCGTACCCGCCCATCCTCGAGATCTCCCACTCTGGGCGAAACCGCCGCTCCTCCGCACCGAAGCGCCGCGCAAGCAGCGCCAGCATTGCAGTCATACCTGCCGCGAGCGCCACGGGCGATCGTTCTCGTCGCGCGAGTCCAAAGAGATCACGCTCGACCGCTACGGGCACCTGCTCCCGGGCTCGATCGCCGAAGCAACGGCGCTCCTCGACGCCTACCTCGCCGGTGCCGCGGACGCTCGGGCTGTTGACGAGGCGGCCAACACTCGCGGCGAGCTCGCGAGCGAGTAGCCGCCCGTACTGGCGCATGTACTGGCGCACGGGGCACAAAATCCCTGCTCAGAGGGATTCCGGGACGGTCTTGAAAACCGTTGGCTCTTCACGGGGCTCGTGGGTTCGAATCCCACCCCCGCCGTCAGGAAAGGAGCCGAACCTGGAACCCTCCCGCGAGCTCGCGCCGGCAGGTAGATCCTCGCCAGCTTGACGCCGAGTAACCTCGTTCCAGTGGAGCTGGTCAGCCCGGAGCGGGTGCTCGTCGCAGCGGTCGCGGAAGATCGCGAGCCATACACGAGCGAGCTTGTGTACCTCTTCAAGACGCTCCACCACTTTGGGGGTGATCTAAGCCGCGCGCGACGGGTCGCGTACTGCGTGGAGTCGGCCGATTCCTTAACTACGGAGCGGCTTGCTGATCTTGGCGTCACGATCAAGATCGTCGAGTCCGTAGACGTCCGGTGCCCTCATGCCAACAAGCTTCAGATGTTGGATGCGACCGAGGAGTGCGATTACCTCGTGGCGTTAGACACCGACGTGGTAATCACGCGAGACTTCTCCGCGTACATTCAGGGTTCTGGCATAGCCGCGAAACCAGCTGGCCGGACTCGGCTGGGCGAGGATCAGTGGAGAAAACTCTTCGAATACTTCGATCTCAAAATGCCTCTGGCTCGCTTTCTGACGACTGCCAGGTTGCAAGAGACCATTCCGTACTTCAACAGCGGCGTCTTAGTGGTGCCCAAGGAGCATCTCTCAGCTCTGCGGAGTGAGTGGTCTTCGTTCATCGGGAAGCTATTGGACGCGTATTCTGATCTGCCCGACATCGGAGAGCAGAGGCATTTCACCGACCAGTTCGCCCTGACATTGGCGCTGGCCAGCGCGAAGCTGCCCTTCCGCGCTCTGCCTTTGGAGATGAACTTCCCGACCGATCGCCGAGTTCATGCCGCTTTGGAGCCGCGGAGGCTTACTCCGTACATCCTCCATTACCACCATCGGCTGTCGCCAAGCGGAGACATCCAGTTTTGCGCATACGAAGAGGTGAACACGGTAATCGCTGAGGTCAATGCCTGCCTACGCTCGGCTGAGCATGAAGCAGCGAGCGGTTCCGCGTGAGCCTGGCGGCGTTTCCGGTGGACCCCGCGCTTCCCGGGCTTCAGATCGCGAGCGACCACGAGGAGATGCGGGAACTGCTTCGACGACATCTGCGGCCGCTTCCGACCAACGGTTGGGACATCCGGGATTGCAGGCTCTCTCGCGTCCACTACCATCGGGGCGACCGCTGTACCCTCCGGTACACGCTGCGCTTGGTCGAGCCCAGGACAGGGCGCGAGCGGAGCCAGTGGGCGACCGGGCTGATCTGTGCGGACGACCGGGCCGGCCGGATTTGGCGCAAGCTTCGGGCTGCCGACCCGCGCCAAGAGGTCCCTCAGGCGTTCGCGACGTTTGAACCGCTCTCGCTCATACCCGACCTCGAGATGCTCGTGCAGATCTTCCCTTACGACCGTCATCTTCCGACGCTGTTGCGCCTGACAGCTGTGCCGCTTCCTGATCTCGAGCCCCTGTTCCTCAGTCAGTTTGGGTCGGGCGATTGGCGCATCGAGACGTGGAGCAACGAGCCCGTCCAGTACCGGCCCGGGCGGGTCGCCGTTCTGCGACACACGGTGCAGGCCCGGGAGGCCCTGCTAGCAACGAGTGAGAAGAAGCGCTTCTACGTCAAGGTCTATCGTGATGAAGAGGAAGCGGAGCAAGCCCATCGAGTGCTCCAGCTGCTGCGAGATCGGGCCCGTGTCGGAGGAGTCACGGTGGCAGAGCCGATCGCGTACCTGAGCGGCCTTCGAGCCCTCGTACTGGGAGAGGTCTTCGGGACATCGCTTCAAGAGATTCTCCTTCAGCGGCAGGATGCGCCGGCGGCGGTGCGGAAGGCCGCTCGAGCCCTGGCGGGATTCCAACGCGAGCCCGTGGCTGGACTCCGACATCACCGTCTACAAGATGAAGTCGCCGCGCTGAAGAGGGCGGGGCAGTTCCTCGAGTGGGCCTGCCCGCATCTGAGGGCACAGGTCGAGGCGATAGTCAGCGCTGTGGTGGCCGATCTCGACGAAGTGCCGCCTGGGCCGACCCATCGGGAGCTGAGGACCGATCACATCTTTCTGGACGGCGGCCGCCTCGCACTCATCGATCTCGATTCCTGCGCCGCAGCTGACCCGCTCCTGGATCCTGCCAGAGTCTTGGCTGATCTTGCCGGCCTGTCGCTCCGTCTTGACCTCGCTGATGACGACCGGTGTAAAGCGGCCGCACGCGTCTTCGCCGAGGAGTACCTGCGCGATGCCCCGGGGCCCTGGCGCAACCGTCTCTTTCTCCACTACGCAGGCGCGGTCCTGAAGGAGGCCGTTGACTTCTTCCGACACCAGGAGCCGCACTGGCCTGAGAACATCGCGACGTTGGTCGAGGAGGCCAGGGACGCCCTTTCCCGCAGGGTGTTGTGGGCCGCGTGAAGGCCCCGAGCGCTACGGCGTCAAAGAGTGATGGGGACGCGGGCTGAATGAAGATCCTGCTCATGTGGCCTCGCGATGGCGACCGCGAGCCCGATCCGCAGGTCGTTGGCTCCAACCTCGAGCGGATCTTCTCCCCGCTGTTTGCCACGCCGCTCCGAAGGAGGGTCTTGCGGACGACCGCAGTCGACCTTGTCTTTCTCGAGCTGCCTGTACGGGGCTGGAAGCCGCCGTTCTTCGAGGAGGACGGCGAGACCTGGGCGCTTGCCCTCGACTACCCCCTCGCTGCGCGTCGGGTGCTGACCAGCCTGGGGATGAACGGCCGCGACATCCTCCCGACCTTGTGCCGCGCCTTGCAGGACGATCCCGTCCCGCTCCTCCGCGAGCTCTCTCCTCCGTTCTCGCTCGTCTGGTCACAGAAGTCGAGCGGCGACGTGTTTCTCCAGAATGACGGGCTCGGTTTCGCCCAGCTGTTCGAGTATCGCCACGGAGAAAGCTGGGCGATCACCAACAAGGTGGTCGCCCTCAAGGCGTTGGGGCTCTCAGTCGAGGCTGAACGGGACGAATGGGCTGCCTGGGCCACGCTTGGCTGGTTCCCGCTGCAAATGACCGGCTACAAGAGGATCCGGTTCCTCGAACCAGCGACGCAAGTGCGCGTTGGCCCGAACGGGCTTCGCAGGACTACCCACGACGTCCTGTCAGGGTGGCTACATCCAGAGGAGCGCCTGTCGAGTGAGGAGTGCCACGAGCTCGCCCGGTGCTCCGTGCTCGAGCAGATCCATGCGATCTCGCCGCTGTGCGAGCGGCCTTCTGTCGGGCTTTCGGGCGGTTGGGACTCGCGCGCGGTCGTATCGTCGCTCCGCGCCACGGGTACGGCCTTTTCCGCCCGTGTGCGAGGGCTGCCGGGCCGACCCGATGTGGTCATAGCTTCCCGGCTGGCCAGGATCGCCGGCTTCGACCTTCGCGTGAAGGCAGGCAGTCTCCCGCCGGACGACGCCGCTGGCTGTCGTCGCTCGATCGCGCTCGCCCTCCGGTGGCAGGCCGGACTCATGGGCACCCGCAAGCACAAGTCCTTCCTTGCGGGACGACCGTCCTTGGACCGCGGCGCCGTCAACGTCATGGGTCAACACGGCGAGATCGGACGCTCGTACTATGCGAAGAAGATCCACGCGGCCGAGTTCCGGGAGGGGGAGTACGAGGAGCGCCTCATCGGCAGGCTGCTGGGCCGGATGCCGCCGTTCATGCGGAGCACGCTTCACGATCGCGTGCGCGAGATCGTCAGGGAGGCTTACCGTCAAGCGGACTCGTACGAGGTGGAGGGTCTCGCAGCGCTCGACTTCTTTTACCTGTACGAGCGCACGCGGCGGTGGGCGTCGGGCGGCCTGAACTCGCAGGCCGGCGTCGTAATCGCGCCGTTCCTCACTCCCGATTACATTCGCGCTACCTTCGGCTATCCCGAGAGCAAGGAGAGCCACCCCTTCCACCGGCACATCATCGCCACCAATGCGCCCGACTGGCTCGAGGTCCCGTTCGCCGACGAGATGGCGGACCGGGAAGCGTTCGGGGGACGGCCGCCCTCCGACACGAAGACGGTAGGGAGCGAATCGTCTCATCCAACTTGGAAGCGCCCCGACGGGAACGACAACTACAGCTCGACCCTCTACTGGCAGGAGGTCGGGAGGCCCATCATCGATGAGCTCTTGGCGCAGGGCGGCTGGTGGACCGAGGTCTTCGACCCGAGCTTGGCGGCCGAGCGATGGCAGGCGGCACCAGACGAGCTAGCCGTCATCTCGCTGCTCGCCGAGTTTTTCGAGGGTGCCCCTGACTCCGCCGCTGCTGAGAGGCGGTTCCCGGGATGCGCGTGAGCGCCGGGAGGCGCGGCGGGCCGGCGAGCCACCTGGATCTACGAGCAGCTCTCGCTCGAGGAGCAGCGGCTGTTTGCCCGCCCGGCGCCGTCTTGCAGCGGTGTCCCTCGCTCGCCGCTCCCGGCGACACCTACGCCGCGAGCTGAAGCGCATGCAAACGTGCGTACGCGCCGCCACAGGCGAGCAGCTCGGCGTGCGTTCCCCGCTCTACGATACAGCCGCCCTCCAGGACGAGGACGAAATCCGCACGACGCACGGTTGCGAGCCGGTGGGCGATCACGAGCGCCGTACGGCCCTTTAGTAGACGCTCGAGAGCCGTCAGTACGAGCGCCTCCGACTCGGCGTCGAGCCCGGTCGTCGGCTCGTCGAGAAGCACGATCGGCGCGTTCTTGACGAGCGCGCGGGCGATCGCAAGCCGCTGGCGCTGGCCGCCGGAGAGGGTCACGCCGCGCTCTCCGATAATCGTGTCGTACCCCTCGGGAAGCGCGGTGATGACGTCGTGGACGAGCGCCGCGTGCGCGGCGTCCTCGATCTCCCAGTCCGTCGCTTCCGGCCTCCCATAGGCGATGTTCTCGCGAACGGTAGCGTGGAAGAGCATCCCGTCCTGCGGCACGACTGCGATCTGGTCTCGCAGCGAGTCGAGCGTGAGCTCGCGCACGTCGATCCCGTCGATCCGCACTGTCCCGGCAGTGGCGTCGTGCAGTCGCGGCACGAGGCCGAGCAGGGTCGACTTGCCGGCGCCGGTCGCGCCCACGAGCGCCACCGTCCACCCAGGGGCGATCAGCGCGTCGATCCGTTCGATGACGTTCGTCCCCGGTCGGTAGGCGAACTCGACGGCCTCGAAGCACAGCTCGCCGCGGAACCGAGGCGCGACGCGGTTTCCGCCGCGCACAGTTGGCTCGGCATCGAGCACCGCGGCGATCCGCTCGACGCTAACAGCCGCCTTGCTCGCCCGTCGCGTGACTTTCGCGATGCGCCGCAGCGGCCGGTAGAAGCTCCCCGTGTAGGCGATGAAGACGATCAGCTCGCCGGGAGTGAGGCGGCCCGCGATCACCTGTAGCGCACCCACCCACAGCGTCGCCGCCAGGGCGAGAGCGACCGCGACCTCGACCGCGCGGTTGAGCTCGGCCTCGAGCCGCGTCGCCTCGAGCCCCGTCCGCAGGCTGCGCTTGTTGAGCCGCCGAAGACGATCGTTCTCGTCCTCCTCCCGGGCGAACAGCTGGACGAGATGGATGCCCGAGAGCACCTCCTGGACGCGGCCGGCGAGCTGCCCCTCGAATCTGCGCTGCTTGTGCGTGGCTGCGCGGATGCGTCCGGAGTAGAAGGTCATCAGCCCGAAGACGAGAGGTGCCGCGACAACCGCGACGAGCGCGAGCCGCCACTCCATGAGGAACATGACGGTGAGAAACCCGGCCAGGACGAGCCCCTCAGACAGGAGTGCAAGCAGAGCGCCGACAAGCAGCTCGCGCAGGCTGGCGACGTCGCTCGTCATGCGCGTGAGCATGTCGCCGGTGCTCGAGCGGGCATGGAAATCGAGCGATAGCTGCTGTAGACGCCGGAACATCCGCTTCCGCAGACGCAGCACGACCTCTTGCCCGACACGGGTGGTGAGGATGCTCTCGCGCGCAAAGAGCACTCCTCGCAGCACGGCCAGCACGACCAGCGTGACGGTTGCAACTGCGAGGATCGCCATCGGCCGCCCGTTCAGCGCGCTGTCGACCAGATCGACAGGGGTGTCCAGCGGCATACCCGTGAGGACGTTGTCGAAGACGAACTTCAGAGGCCACGGTTCGGCGAGTCGCGCCAGCGCGAACCCGAGCGAGCAGGCGAGCGCGCCGAGCAGAAGGCGCCAATGTGCGAGCAGGTCGCGCCGAAAGCGCCAGACGATCGAGACCGACGCTCGTGCGCCCGCCGCCTGCTGGCGGAGCATCCGCCGGGTGGGCGAGTTGGTGTGGGGCGGCTCGTTACGTCGCACTTTGGACTGCCCTGCCCGCCCGGTCGCCCTCCCGTAGCGTGGGAAGCGTCCCGCCGGCTCGTCGAGGCAATGGAGCTTCTGGTTAAGCATTCGGAGAGACCCCGTTAGTTGGTCACGGCTGCGGGCGCGAGCCGCTGTTCGCAGAGCTCGAGGAGCCGCTCGGTCAGGTGGCCGCGCTCGGGGAGACGTGTGCTCAGGTAGACGTGCCGCGCGAGCGTGAGCGTCGCGTACGCGCGCGCGCCGCGCCGCGCACGTTCGCCGGCGAGCTCCGCAAAGCGCTCCTCGAGCGCTGCCTCGACGTGCGCGAGCGCCGCGGGGTCGCCGCGACGCCGGAGTCCCTGCTCGGTCAGATGGCCGAGCACGTTTCCGATGTCGAGCGCAGGGTCGCCCAGGCAGTACAGATCGAAGTCGACGAGGTAGACGCGCTCGTCGGTCACGAGCACCTGGTCGGTGTAGAGATCTCGGTGGATCCCTGCCGGCGCACCTTCGGGGGTGCGGGCCGCAAGCGCCCGGCAGCGCTCGGTCAAGCGCTCGAGCCGGAGCCCGAGACTAGGGCGCTCCTCGGCAACCACTGCGAGACACCGCTCGAGGATCCGGAGCTCGTCGGCCATCTCGTGCCGGCGCTCAGGCGGGATCCCGGCGCGGTGGAGCTTGTGCGCGGCCTCCGCGATCCGTCGTCCGATGCCCTCGCCGTCGGCTCCCTCGACGAGCTTGGTCGCGCTCGCGGCATCGGGCACCTTCCGCTGCACCCACATGCGAAAGCGGCCGATCGTGCCGAGCGGCTCGGGTACAGCGATGCCGTCTGCGCTCGACTCGTCGAAGCCGGCCAGCCGGAGCGCCTCCAACTGACGGAAGCCTGCCTTTCCGTAGCGGCGGCGCTGTACCTTACCGAGCACGGAGGAGGGTCGGGCCGTGCCTGATTCGGGCTCGAGCACGACGTCGTACTCGACGAGACAGCGCCGCCGCAGCTTGTGTCGTACGACCCTGATTGCCTCGAGCCGGAGCTCCCCATCTGCTGCGAGCCTCGGAAGGCGGGCGAGCTCGGCCTCGGCCGTCGACGGGTCGAGCGCCGCGGCGAGCGAGGGCAGATCGGGATCGACGGCGGCACCGGTCGGGTCGTACACAGGGACGGTCGCGAGGCTAGGCAGCGAGTGCCTCCCACCAGACCGCGAGCAGGGAGTCGACTTGGCGCGCGACGGAGAAGCGCTCGAGAGCGCGCACACGGGCCGCGGCGCCCATCCGCTCGCGAAGATCGGCGTCGCGGAGCAGCCGCTCGAGCCCGCCCGCCAGCGCGGCCGGATCGAGAGGCGACACGACGAGGCCGGTGACGCCGTCCTCGACGAGCTCGGGGACTCCGCCGACGGCCGGTGCGACCACCGGCACGGCGCACGCCGCGGCCTCCATCAGCGCGACAGGCATACCTTCGCGCTCGCTGGACAGCGTCCCGATAGCGGCGCGCCTCCACCAAGCCCGCACCTGCTCGTGCTCTGCCGCCCCCTGGAGAGAGACGATGCGCTCGAGCCCGAGGTCGCGATGCTGCCGCTCGAGCTCGGGGCGACAGCGACCCTCGCCGACGATCACGCAGCGGAAGGGAATCTCGCGGTCGCGCAGGAGCCCGCAGGCATCCAGGAGGATGTCAAGCCGCTTGACCGGGTTGAGCCGCGCAACGGCGAGAACGAGGGGCGGCTCCGGCGGTCCGCCGTTCGGGGAGAAGTGCTCGACATCGACCCCGCACGGGATCACATGGAGCCGCTCGCGCGAAACGCCGAACGTCTCCTTGATGTGGCTCGCGTTCGCCTTCGAGACCGTCACCACCGCGGCGGCGGCCGACGCACGCGCGGCGAAGTCGTCCGGCGGCTTGCGGTAGATGTCGTAGCCGTGCGCCGTGAACGTGTACGGAACGCCGGCTGTCGCCGCGAGCTCGCGCGCAGCCGCAGTCGCCTCCGTCGCGAAATGCGCGTGCACGAGGTGCGGGCCGAAATCCTCGAGCTCTGCGGTGAAGCGCTCCGGCTCGTAGCACGTCACTGCGTCCAGCCCGGCCTCGCCCACGATCCGGTGGCGTAGCGCCTCGGCCGGCTCGGTCAGCGAGAGCACCCTGAGCTCGACGCCGCGTCGGGAGAGCTCTGCGAGCTCCCCCGCGACGAAAGTCTCCGAGAGCTTGGGGAAGACTCGCAGGACGTAGGCGACGCGGAACCCGTTCACGCTGCCGCCCGCCTGCGCTCGATCAGGTCGGTCGCCAGCTCCGCGACCGCCTTTGCGACGGCGCCCCACGTGTAGCGTTCGCGCATCTGTGCTGCCCCGGCGGCACCGAGGCGCTCACCCAAGGAACGATCGGCGAGTAGCCGCTCGCAGGCCGCGGCGAGTGCGGCGCCGTCGCCGGGCGGCACCAGCAGGCCTGTCTCGCCGTCCCGCACGACCTGCGCAATCTGGCCGAGCGCCGACGCGACGACCGGCGTACCGCAGGCCATGTACTCGAACAGCTTGAGTGGCGAGAAGTAGAAGTCGTGACCCGGATCGGGGTACGGAGCGAGCGCGACGTCGAGCTCCCGAACGAAAGCAGCTACATCCTCGTGAGGGACTGCACCGAGAACGTGTGCGCGGTTGCCGACGCGGTGCCGCGCGAGCCCTGCCTCGAGCTCGCCGCGGAACGGCCCCTCACCCGCAACCGCGAGGCGCAAGTCGGGGAAGCGAGCGGTGAGCGTCGCCAGGAGCTCCGGCAGCGACTCGACGCCGTGCCAGGGCCTCAGGCCGCCGACGAAGCCGACAAGCTGCGCGTTCGCGGGCAGACCGAGACGCTCGCGCACACCGGCGTCGCGTGGCCCCGGGTGGAAGAGATGGATGTCGACACCGTTCGGCAGCACGCGCACGCGCTCGGCTCGGGCACCGGAGCGGACGGCGTGCTCGCGCAAAGACTCCGAGACGGCAACGATGCCGTGCGCCCGCACCAGCGTGAATCGCTCCGCGGCCGTGGCAAGCGCGCCGAGCGCCCCAGCGCGATACGCGCCCTGCTCGAGCGCAAGCGGTGCGTTCAGCTCGACGATGTGCGGTACCCCGAGCTCGGCGGCGACGAGCGAGCCAGCGGTGCCAAACAGCGACGCTCTCTCGTAGACGACGTCCGGTCGCGTTCGCTCGAAACCTCGTTTGAGCTCGACGCGCAGCTCCTCGTTGTAGAGCACGCGCCGCAACTCGCCCGGGAGCCCGGTCGCCGTGCCGACTGTGTCGCGGAACGTCTTCAGCGCGCGACCGGCCGATTCCACGGCCGCGCTCGGCGGCAGGTGCGTAACGGCGACGCCGAGCTCTGCCGGCCGTTCCCAATGCGAGCCGACGAGGCGAGGCGCGACGAGCGCGACCTCGTGGCCCGCCTCGGTGAGCGCCTTGGCGAGAGCCCGCACATGGAGGGAGGCGCCCTTGCGCCCCAGCACGGGCACGCCGAGATCGGCGCAGAGGTAGAGAATCCTCACCTCCCGGCCGCCCGGCCCGCTGACCGCAGCACGGCACCCAGCTCGTCGACCCGCTCGAGCCCGCGAGCGAAGGAGACGGGCTCGTAGAGGTCGCACGTGAACATGCGGGCCAGGTAGTGGGTCTCGTGTGCATGCCGCCCTGAGAGACCGGCGACGGCGCCCGCCAGGACGTGATCCGGGTTGACGAACGAGAACGGCGGTCCTCCCGAAGAGATGGCGAGCGCGTCACTCGTGGAGCTATGCATGGGCGAGCGCTCTCTCGGCAACCGGACTGGCGCCGTGCTCCAAGAGCAGCTCCTCGATCTCATCCGCGAAGCGATCGACTCCGTCCAAGGGGACGTGCGCAACGCTTCGCACGCCGCGAGCGAGGACCTCGCGAACACCGGAAAGCAGCCGTGCGGACGTGAGCTCGGCCGGGTGGAGAACGTTCACGAGCCCGAGCCGCGCGAGGCCTTGCGCCCTGACCAGCTGCTCCAGCCGAGGCCATACGCGCGGCACGACGACGGCCGGCCTCCTGTACGTGAGGATCTCGCGCGTCGTGTTGTACCCACCCATGGAGACGACCGCGTCCGCGGCGGCAAGCACGTCGTGGAGCTCCGGCAGCGACGCCACGAGGCGGACACGGGCGTCTCCGGAAGGCAGCATCCGCTCAAGCTCCGCGCGATCCCGTTCGGGCATCAGCGGCCCCGCAACGAGCAAGACGTCGAAGTCGCGCGTCGCCGCCCCCTCCGTGCGGAGTGCGTCGACCATCGTACGGAGGAGCGGGAAGCCGTCGCCGCCGCCCCCCGCGGTCACGAGCACGAACCGTCCTGTACTCAGCCGGAGCCGCGAGCGGACGACCTCGCGCGCCTGCGGCCGAGGGGCGCCGAGAAAGCCAACGTAGCGTGTCTTCGCTCGTGCGCGGGGCGAGAAGCCGTACTCCGTGGCGACCTCGTGGAGCTCGGGAGCCCCGTAGACGAGGATGCGATCGTAGAGCTCGTCGAGCAGGCGGTAGAGGCCCTGTCGCCGCCACGAGCGCCGGACGAGCGCGGGGTCGTCGACGACGTCGCGAAGGCCGAGCACGAGCGGGGTGCCGACGGAGTGGAGATAGCTGAGAGCCGGCAGCGCTTCCCCTTCGAGCCCTGCGGGAACGTGATCGATCACCGCAACGTGAGGGCGGAAGCTTCGTGCTGCGGCGAGCAGTAGCTCGGCTCGCAGATCGCGGAGCTCGCCGAAGTCGCAGTCGAGGGCGCGTGCGCGGTACTCGCCAGCACCCACCTTGATCGCTGACGGCAGCTTGACCCAGTCGACTCCCGGCGGCAACGTCCACCCGAGCGTGTCGGCGGCGCCGCTGACGATCAACTGGGTCACGTCGGGCCGGCTCGCATGGAGGCCCGCCGCGATCGTCAGCGTACGCCGAAGGTGCCCGAGCCCGTAGGAGTCGTGCGAGTAGTGGAGCACCCGGACCGGCGAGCGGCGGCGGTCGAAAGAGTCTCGCACCGCCGCGAGCATCAGAGGCAGCCGCCTTTGGCGAGCGCGCTCAAGGAGGACGGTGCCGGCGGCAGGCGCATCGGCTCTCAGCATGCGGCCCTTGGGTCGGAGCCGCAATTGGACTTTCGGCCTAGGACCCCGAAGGACCCGTCCCGCAGAGACCCTGGTCGCGGGCCCAAAGCGCAGCCTGCGTCCGGTCTGTGACTCCGATCGCCCGGAAGACCTGGGTCAGGTGTGCCTTTACAGTCTTTTCACTAATTCCGAGCCCGATCGCGATCTGCTTGTTGCCGAGCCCTTGGGCGACCATCTCGAGCACCTCCCGTTCCCGCTCGGAGAGCTGCTCCTCGACAGGCGGCGCCCGTCGCGCCGTCAGTAGCGCGCGGGCGGCCTTCGGGTCGAGGGGAGCCTCGCCGCGGGCAGCGGCGCGGATCGCCGACTCCAGCTCCTCAGGGGCTGCATCCTTCAGCAGGTAGCCCATGGCCCCCGCGTCGAGCGCGCGCAGGATCCGCTCGCGATCGGAAAAGGACGTCAGAACCACGATGTGGGTCCCCGGGCTCTCGGCGATGATCCGTCGAGTCGCCTCGATCCCGTCCAGGCGCGGCATCTCGAGGTCCATCAAGACCACGTCAGGGTTGAGCTCAGCGCAGCGCGCGACGGCCTCTTCTCCGTCCGCGGCGAGGGCGATCGGCTCCACATCGGGGAAGGTCCGCGTCAGCTGCTCGAGCCCAGCGCGCACGACGCCGTGATCATCGGCGATCAGGAGCCGGATCACTCCGTCTCGACCTCGAGCGTCAATGTCGTGCCGCGACCCGGGTCCGAACGGACGTCGACCGAGCCTCCGGCGGTAGAAGCGAGCTCTTCCAGCAGGGACAATCCAACGTGCCCTTCCCGCCTCCGCCGCTCGCGCACCTCAGGCTCGAACCCAAGCCCGTCGTCCTCGACCAGGAGGCGTACGCGATCCTGGTCGCGCTCGATTCGCACTCGCACGCTTTGTGCGCCGGCGTGCTCGTCGGCGTTTCGAACCGCCTCTCGAGCGGCTCGGAAGAGCAGTGCTTCCGCCTCGGAATCGAGGTCGAGGTCGTCGGGTACCTCGAGTGACGTGCGGATCCCCCGTCCACGGAGCGGGGCCAGGACATCGGCGATCGCCGCTCGGAGACCGGACGCCCTGAGGTTGGCCGGGTGGATATCGAGCAGTAGCGATCGGATCCGCCGCATGCTGTCACGGGTTCCGTCGGCAGCTTGACGCAGGGTTTTCCCCGGGTGGGCCCCGAACCTTCCGGCACCCTCAGCCGCCGCGTCGAGCGAGTAGGAGATCCCCGCGAGATCCTGGACGACGCCGTCGTGGAGGTCGGCGGAGATCCGGCGCCGTTCGTCGTCGGAGGCATCGAGCGTTCGTCTGAGGAGCATCTCGCGCTCGCGATGCCCGTCTCGCAGCCGGCGCGCCATCGAGTAGGCGAGGGGTACCTGGACGAGCCAAAGCAGCACGAGCGCGGCAACCAGCGGCACGGCAAACGAGAGCCAGACCCGGCGGCCGGTGGAGACGACCGAGTCGAAGCGCTGGTAGAGCTCGACCAGAAGCGGAGAGCCGTCCGGCGCACGAATGCGTGTGTACACCTCGAGCAGCTCGCCCTGGCCGCGCTCGAAACGGTTCTCCCGACCCTCGAGATCGCTGAGCTCCGCGCGCGCGGCGCCGTCCCTGAGCGCCTCGAGCTCATCGTGGCCGAGGGAATACCGATCGCCGACGACCCGCGGCTCGTCGGAGTACAGAATGACTCCCGCCGGCGACCAGATCTTTACCCGCACGATCCGGTCGCTCAGGACTCGCGCGCGCACGACGTAGTCGAGCCTTGCCAAGGCTTTTGGGTCTCCGCTCAGAAGGCCTTGCTCGAGATTCGGCTCCACGATCCCCTGCGCGGCCAGAGTGGCGACGGCCCGCGCTTCGTTGATCGCCTCACGCCGGCCGAGCTCTCGGAGTACGAGCAAGCTGCCGATTCCGAAGGCGAGCACGGCAATGAGGCCGGCGACGACGAACTTCGCCACCGG
>Ga0247727_10004471_pt1 | contig 29622 bp, 28 predicted proteins | sample WisWelCaveWW1625_FD_202498 | JGI IMG/M metagenome (GOLD analysis project Ga0247727, IMG submission 202498) | Biofilm microbial communities from Wishing Well Cave, Virginia, United States - WW16-25 | ecosystem: Environmental > Aquatic > Deep subsurface > Groundwater > Cave microbial mat | place...
GTTCTCGGCATGGTTTTATTTTATCCGATGCTTTTTCTCTGCGGCGCGGCTATGCCGCTCGAGCTTCTGCCGCAGAAGATTCAACAATTCGCCGCGATGCTGCCGATGACCCATGTCGTCAAACTGCTGCGCGGCATGTGGATTGGCGAGAGTTGGAGCCAGCATTGGACGGAAGTCGGCTTTCTCGCAGCTATGTTGATCATCGGCATCGCTGTCTCGGCAAAGACGTTTCGGTGGGAGTGAGTGCAGTTGCCAGTGAGCAGTTGGGAGAAGTTTATCTTCCTGAAGCCGTGCTTGTGGAAACCTCGGACAATAAATGGCAACCGGCATTGTGTTACATTTGCCCTGAAATGAAACCGCGCCCCGCCGCGCAAGACTACGTTGATCGCATTGTGAAACCGGCAAAAGAGTTTGGATTTCCGGAATGGTATATCAAACGTCTTGAGAGTTTTGGGTCTTCGGTTAGCTGAAGTCGGAGTGCAAAACTTTAGTTTTGCAATTGCCTGTGAAAGCAGAATTTTTATGAACATCTCGTTCCGGCTATTGACCTCAGTTGACCAGCCTTTTTTGTGGGAAATGTGCTAATAAACAAAATGTGCGTATGAATGGGAAAACTTTACTAACGCTCGGCGCATGGCTAAACTTCGGCATTGCGCTGCTGCACGCAATTATTATCTTTGTCGGCGCGCCGGGCTATGCGTATTTTGGCGCGGCGGAATTAGCGCCATTGGCCGAGCAAGGCTCGCCCATTCCGGCGGCCATCACCGCGGTGCTCGTGCTCATATTTATCGCGTTCGGCCTCTACGCCCTCTCCGGCGCCGGCCGCTTTCGCCGCTTGCCATTGCTCAGGGCCGCGCTGGTTTTTATCGGCGCGATTTTTACGGTGCGCGGCTTGGCGGTTATTTTTGAAATCATTTATCTCGCGCGCGGCGTTGAATATCCTTTGCGATACGCCGTCTTTTCCGCGGTCGCCCTTATCGTCGGCCTGTTCTATCTCATTGGCGCGGCGCAGCGCTGGAATGATTTGAAGATCAAGCAATAGAACATGCACCCGCTCTTGCAAAAGCTCGCCGGCGTTGATCGCCGCTCGATAGGAAAATCCAACGAAGTTGTCGCCAAGGTCATGGCCGATCCGAGTTTATTTGCCGTTCTCTTCAATGGCATGCTGGATGACGATCCGGTTTTGCGGATGCGCTGCGCCGATGCGGTGGAAAAAATTTCGGCGCTGCATCCGGAGTTTTTGCGGCCTTACAAAAAGAAGCTCATTCAACAAGTCGCCGGAATTGAACAGCAAGAAGTGCGTTGGCATGTCGCGCAATTATTTTCTCGCGTTGCATTATCTGCAAAAGAGCGCCGTGCTGTTGCCAATATTCTTTCAGCATACCTCAAAGACAAGAGCAAAATCGTAAAAACTTTTTCCATGCAAGCGCTGGCTGATATTGCTGAACAAGATGAAGCGCTGCGCGTGCCCATCATCAAACAACTGGAAGGATTGACGCGCACCAGCAGCCCCGCGATGAAAGCGCGCGGCAAGAAGTTGTTGGCAAAACTGCAAGGAAAACCATGACAGCTCGGATTAAGTTCTCGCTCAATTTATATTGGCCGCTCTTTATTGCTTTGGCGGTGTCCATTTGCGCCGTCGAAATCTGGATTGTCAGTTCCGCCTTTTTCATGCAAAATCCCAACGCCCTCGCGTTTGGCATTACGGCCGATATTGTTATCGTCATTCCCTCGGCGTACTGCTTTTTCCTCGTGCGTAAGAAACAAGCGCCGATGATCACGCTTGTTCCCGTTATTGTTTTATCGCTCGCGGCTGCCAGCTCCATTCTTCCTACCGGACAACAAAACTATCTTGAGGCTGTTAAAAAAACCGTCCCCTTGCTCGAGCTGGTCGCGTTGGGTTATATCGCCACCAAGATTCGGGCGATCATAAAAAATTTCCACGAAGTAAAACAAAGCGAAATCTACTTTATCGACGCGCTCACGGAGAGCTGCAAACGCGTTCTCGGCAAGCTGCCGGTTCTCGGTTTCGTTTTAACTGAATTCACTTTAGTCTATTTCGCTTTTGGCGGCTGGTTCAAGAAATTTGTCACCCTTGATTCAAACAATCTTCCATTTTCATACCATCGCAAAAGCGGCTATGCCGCCGTTCTCGGCATTATCATGATGATTCTGCTCGCGGAGACGACGGCGTTGCACCTGTTGCTGCAGGTTTGGAGCAAAGTCGCGGCGTGGATCTTTACCGGCCTCAGTATTTACAGTTTATTTTGGTTGCTTGGTGATTATCATGCCATGCGTCTGCATCCGATTGTTTTGGGCCAAAATGTTTTATTTATCCGCACCGGCCTGCGTTGGCGCGCAATGCTTCCGCTCGCTAACATCGCGGCAATTCAAAAATTCAACGCGCGCGAGAAACGCACGAAAGACTATTTGGGTTTATCGGTTTTTGGCGATCCGCATTTGGTCATTTACTGCAAACAGCCGGTCGTCGTGCAGGGATTATTCGGAATAAAGCGCGAAGCCTGCCGGATCGGCCTCACCGTTGATGATGAAAAGCTTTTTCTGGAGACTTTGCATCAGCGCCTTCGTATTGAGAATTGTTGATGCGATTTGAGGGTGATCGCCGCCCTTCACCGATAACTTCCGCTCCTCGCCGAATTTGCCTTATCTTTTCGGCGACGTGTCGTATTATTTGTTGAATGTGAAGTCGGACTTGCGCGCGACGTTTTTTCTAATTTAACAAAATCCTGCCGCGCCAGTCCGACTTCGCTCTCATCTACCCAAAAGGAGCGAATATGCTGAACCTTCTGCGAAATTTCCTTCTGGCCGTCTCGCTGCTACTCGCCGTAAATGCCGGCGCGCAATCCGTTGACAGTCTGATCATTCAAGGCCAAAAGCTCATCAATGACGGCTGCAATCAATGGGACGCAATCGTGATGCAAAAAGCGCGCGCCCAATTCGAGCGCTTGCTCACCGATAAAAAGCGCGAGGCGCTCGTGCGCTATTACCTCGGTTATTGCGATTATCGTCTCGCAACTTTTTATCAACAACAGACGAATAAAGAGATGGTGAGCAAACATCTCGAAGCCGCCATCACGCATCTCGAGGCGGCGCTGAAATTGAACAACAAGTTTGCCGAAGCGTACGCGCTGGTGTCGAGTTGTTACGGGCAAAAAATCAGCCTCGCGCCGATGCTGGGCATGACGCTCGGCCCGCGCTCGGGAATGACGATGCAATCAGCGTTGCAGTTGGAGCCGAACAACCCGCGCGTGATTTTGCTCGAGGCGATTGGAAACTATTACAAGCCCCCGATGTTTGGCGGCAGCAAAGAGGGCGCATTGAACGGCTTCAAACGCGCCGCCGAGTTGTTTGAGAAAGAACAACTCCAGGACCCGTTGCTGCCGGATTGGGGCAAACCCGAGGTTTATGCGTGGATTGGCGTCGCGTATCTCGACAAGAATGATCATGCCAATGCGCGTACCGCGTTGGACCGCGCGTTGGCAATTGCGCCGGATTATGGCTGGGTGAAAAATTATCTTTATCCTAAAGCCGTTGGAGCAGAACAGTAATTTTGGATTCTAAAGAACGGTTGCTTGAAATTTGACAATCAGCTTTTGCTTTTTACGGATTTTCTGTTAGATTGCGATTGACACTACGAAAGGAAAAAAGTCATGAATTCCCCCGCGCAAGCTTCGCAACAGAATTATTCACTGATGGCCGGTCTCGCCTTGATCTTGATCGGCGGCATTTTTATGCTGCGCAATTTCGACGTGATCGATATCGGCGATAACTGGTGGGCGTTGTTTATGCTGATTCCAATTGCTTATACGCTTTCCTCGGCGTGGCGACGCCGTCAGGAAAGCGGCGGCAAATTTCCGCCGGAAGCGCGCGGTGCGCTGGTCGGCGGCGCCGTGCTCACGCTGGTCATGTGCATTTTTTTGTTCGATCTGAACTGGGGCGCGATGTGGCCGGTGTTTCTGATTCTCGGCGGCCTGTCGGTCATCCTCGGCGCGCGCTCGTGAGTTGATTGAGCCATTAAAATGAAACTCCCGCTGCAACGTTTAATGCAACATGCCGATTGGGCAAACCGGCGTGTGCTGGATTTGCTGAATGCCGCGAATACCACGGAACAACGAACCGTGCTCCTGTTCGCGCATGTATTGACAACGGAACGCATTTATCTCGAACGCCTGCGCGGCCTCGATCCGTGGCCGCAAAATTTCTGGCCGGAATTATCGTTGATTGATTGCGCCGCGCTGGCGGCAGAAAACCGAATACAGTATGAAAAGTTTTTTGACGCGCTGGCGGAGGCCGATCTCGATCGTACGGTAAAATATCGCAACAGCAAAGGCGTCGAATTTCACACGCCAATCAAAGATTTGCTCACGCACGTGACGCTGCACGGCGCGTATCATCGCGGCCAGATCGCCGCGGCGCTGCGAGCAGCAGGTTGTGAGCCGGTCAATACCGATTTTATTGCATTTGTACGCGCAGGCTATTAAATCAAAATAATGCCTCAAGTAAAATGGAAACCGTTCCGGCTGCAGACAAGATGTCTGCGCTACCCATTGTTTTACAAATCAAATTATGCCCGTCGCAAAACCGCCTTTATTTCCCAACACGCGTCCCCAATTTTCTCGCGACCTGAGCCTCAAACAATTTTCGGCCTATTACTGGTATAAAGACGAGTTGGCGGCGGTCTGTCGGCAGGCCGGTTTGGAAACCTCCGGCACCAAAGCCGAGCTGCAAAATCGGATCACAGATTTTTTGCGCACGGGCAAAATTCCAAAACGCAGCCGGCGCGGGCGTTTTTCGCAAATCAGAAAAACCGCGGCGGCCAAGACGGTCATCTCGCTTTCGACCCGGTTGATTCCGGAAGGCTTTAAATTCAACCGGACCACGCGCGGGTTTTTTGCGAAATATTATAACGTTAAAAAGTTTTCTTTCACCAAAGAAATGGCGGCGGCGCTGCGCGACGCGGAAAAACGCGGCGATCTGGAAATGACGGTGGCCGACCTCGTTGCGGTTTATGAGAAAAATAAAAATCAAAAAGCGAAAGCCGCGCGCCAATCCGCGGAAGAAAAAACGTATCAATGGAACAGCTTTGTGCGCGATTTTAACCGCGAGGCGCGAACGCGCGGCCTGGCGAACCGCATACAGGTTGCGGCGTTGCTGTGGCGGCAGGTGCGCGATCGCGCCGGCGTAAAAACCTATTCGCCGCAACTGCTGGGTGAATTTGCCGAGGCAATAAATAAAATGGCAAAGTAGTATGAATTTAGCGATGTGTTTTGCGAAGCTAAAGCTTCGCACTCCGCTTCAAATCGCTAAATTTTTACTCAAAATATAAAACGTGAAGAAGGCGTGATGCGAGCGGGCGAAGTCGGACTTGGTTGCGGCGATTTTTCAAATTTAAAAAATTTTCCTGACCAAGTCCGACTTCACTTTTAACCGAGGAGAATAATCATGAACCTCAACATCGATCGCGAATATCTCGTTAAAACGTTATCTGATCTCATCGGCATTAACTCGATCAATCCACAACTCGTGCCCGTCGGCCACGGTGAAGCGGAGATTGCGGCATATATCGCCGAGGCGTTGCGTCGTCTCAATCTTGAAGTGACGACGCACGAACCTGAATCGGGCCGCGTGAGTGTGGTGGGTCGATTGAAAGGAAAAGGAGGCGGCCGTTCGCTCATGTTAAATGGGCACATCGATACGGTTGGCATCGAAGGCATGCCCGAGCCATTTTCCGCCACCATTCGCAATGGCAAAATGTATGGCCGCGGCGCGTATGATATGAAAGGCAGCATCGCGGCGTGCATGACGGCCATCAAAGCGCTCGTTGAGGCGAAGGCTGTTTTTAACGGCGAAATGTTGTTGGCCGCGGTTGCCGATGAAGAATATTTTAGCCTCGGCACCGCTGAGGTGATTTCGCATTACAAAGTTGACGGCGCGATTGTTACCGAAGCCACGGAAATGAATCTTTGCCGCGGCCACAAAGGTTTTGTCTGGTTGGAAGTTGAAACGTTCGGTCACGCGGCGCACGGCAGCCGCTTCGACGAAGGCGTGGATGCGAATATGATGATGGGAGGTTTTCTCGCGGAACTGGATAAATTGGAGAAAGATTTGCGCGCGCGTTCGCCCCATCCGCTCGTCGGACCGCCGTCATTACATGCGGCGCTCATCAACGGCGGCTCCGGATTGAGCACGTACGCGGCGAGTTGTAAATTAAAAATCGAGCGGCGTACGATTCCGGGCGAGACGGAAGCACAGGTTGTCAGTGAGTTGCAAAAAATTATCGAAAATCTGGCCGCTGCCGATTCCACTTTTAAAGCAACGGCCAACGCGTTTTGTACACGCGATCCTTTTGAAGTTGCGGAGAACGCTGAGATTGTCCGAGTGGTGGAAAAAGCAGCGACGCGCGTGCGCGGCGTATCGCCTCGTCATATCGGCCAAACTTTCTGGATGGATTCGGCGCTGCTCGCCGCCGCCGGCGTCGAAACCGTGGTCATTGGCCCGATTGGCGCCGGCGCGCACGCGGATGAAGAATGGGTCGATTTGCAGTCGCTGGTTGAACTCGCGCAAATTTTGGCGGAAGCGGCTTTGTATTATTGCAGATAAATTGCGCTTGTTTTTTTGCTAAAAAGATTAATTTACCTGTGAATAAAATCGGCAGAAAACATTATGCAACTCGACGAGCTTCGGCAGGTCGTTCAAAGCCGCCCATTTAGAGCTTTTGAAATTCACGTTGACAACGGTGCGAAGCACTTGATTGAACATCCGGAAAACATTTTTATTACATCGCTACTTTCGTGTTTTGTTTTTTTTACTCAATTCTCCCCGCCGGCCGGCACGACACAAATTTTCTGAATCGTGCTGGTGACCACGCGATTGCCAAATTCCACACTCAGCCCGCACGCCGCGACGATGTCGGTTTTTAAAATGCTGCCGCCCCACGTGCAGCCGGCAATGGTCGTTTTCAACGGCGCCTTCCCTTCTCGATCAAACCAGCCGCCGGAAACGAGGTAAAGCCCGTCCTCAACAACGCGAATCGAGTACGTCGAATTAAGCGTCACGACGATAACCCAATCGCCAAAATTCAACTCGGCTTTACGCACCTGTTTTAAATGCTCCGACTGAGCAACAATCGCGTCGAGACTATGGGCGGGATGAGCGTTCATGGTTAGATTGTGTGTAATGACAATAATATTATTTCAATAAATATAGCTAAAATCGGCTGAAATCCAAATAGAAAAATGCTTGCCGCTGTGCCGCAACATTCGTTTTCACTGACAACTGCAATGAATTTCACCGAATCCAATTCCCGGCCCTTTCCACACAAACGCTTCGCTCGTACGCGCGTTTTCCCAGAAGAACAAACCACGTTGGCGCGGGAAATTGCCGATCTCGTTCATTGTTTCGACGTCATATAAACGGCCGTTCTTCATCGTATAAAAAATCGATTCGCTGTGCTGAATGTTTTCCAGTGGATTTTGATTCAGCACGATCAAATCGGCAAGCTTGCCTTTTTCCAGCGAGCCGATCTCGCCGTCGAGGCCGAGATATTGCGCGCCGTGTAATGTTGCGGCGCGAATCGCCTGCCGCGGGGACATGCCGCCTTGCACAAACATCCACATTTCCCAATGCGCGCCGAGGCCTTGCAATTGCCCATGCGCACCGAGTTGTACTTTCGCACCCGCCTCGAGCAATGCTTTCACGGTTTGCGCGTTGGTGACATGCCCGAAGTCGTCATCCGGAATCATCATGCGTCGTCTCGCGCGCGAATCAATAATCGGTCGCGGGATAAAATTGAGCAAGCGCGATTTTTCCCACACATTCGTTTTTTGATACCAATAATTTTCTCCCCAGATGCCGCCGTATGCGACAACCAGCGTCGGCGTGTAACCCGTTTGACTTGCGCTCCAGAGTGAAAGCACATCTTTGTAAACCGGCGCCATCGGAATCGAGTGCTCGACGCCGGTGTGGCCGTCAAGAATCATGCTGAGGTTATGGTAAAAAGTTGACCCGCCTTCCGGCACCACCATCATCTGCAGCTCGCGCGCGGCCTGAATCACCTGCTGGCGTTGATTGCGCCGCGGTTGGTTGTAACTCTTAACGGAAATTGCGCCGACGGCCTTCATGCGCCGGAGATGCGAACGCGCGTCGTCGAGATTGTTGATCACCGCTTTGAAATCGCCGTCCGCGCCGTAAAGAATCGTGCCCGTCGAATAAATGCGCGGCCCAACCATCTTGCCGGCCTGCACCATTTCGGATTGGCTGAACACCATCTCCGTGCTCGTCGAAGGATCGTGCGCGGTGGTCACGCCGTACGCGAGATTCGCAAAATACGCCCAGTTTTGCTGCGGTGAAACGCCATCGCCGTTCGGCAAATGCGCATGCACGTCGATGAGGCCCGGCATAATCGTTTTGCCCTGCACGTCGATTCGTTTCGCGGCGGCGGGGATTTCGACTTCGCTCGATCTTCCGATAGCAGCAATGCGATTGCCTTCAATAATGATCACACCATTTTCAATCACTTCATCGCCGCGCATCGTGATGATTCGCGCGCCAGTTAATGCGAGTTTGCCGGAAGGGACATCGGTTTTCAATTTCAAACCGATTCGCCAGCCCGTCGTATCGGGCGGCGAAATGCTATCCGCCGCGCCTTCAACAAATTTGAAGCTGCGCGTCAACTCGCGCGTGAAATATTCCGGGCCAATCGTCCAGTGCAATTTTTTGCTGTCGTCCGACCAGTGCAAATAACTGCCGGCATCGCGCGAGACTTTTTTGACCGGCATCGCTTTGGTGTTGGCATTCAGCTCAATCACAGCGCCGGTTTGCGGGAACGGCGTAATATACGCATTGAACAATTCGGTGAATGCGACCCATTGCTCATCCGGGCTCGGCACGATGTCGTTGGCATATTTCAAGGTGAAATGCGTGCGCTCATCGCCGCCGTCCAAGCGGCAACTTTTGTAGGTTTTTTCCAAACCGCCGCCGGTCAAGTAAAAAATGCGATCGCCTTTGCGATTGAAACGCGGCGAGCGGCCATTTTCAGTAATGAGATTCGCCGCGCCGCCATTAGCCGAAATCCAATAAAGCCCCGGTTCCGTGCCGTGCGTGAATCCCAGCACCCCATTGCCGGTATCGCGTTGATAAACAATTTTCTGGCCGTCCGTGGAAAATTTAGGACCGAAATAATAACCTTTGCGTGTCGTCAGTTTCTGTGGTTTCGGGCGTCCATCGAGCGCGAGTTTGTATATTGCGCCCAAACTCGTATCGTTCCAGGTTGTATAAACGAGCCATTTGCCGTCGGGGCTGAACGCCGGTTCGAATTCAAAATGCGCATCGTTCGTCACGCGTTGCGCCGCGCTATTGGGCAAACGTTTTTTCCACAAGTGACCGACCGCGTTGAACACGAGCCACTGCCCGTCTGGCGAAGTGACGGGCTGACGAATCATTTTCACTTCAAAAGAATCCGGACTCACTTTTTGTGAGAAACGCAGCGCCGTCGTGATCGTTTGTTTGACTTTCGCTTCAAACGGAATTTGCGTGGCTCGTTTCGTCGCGAGGTCAATTTTCCAAATGTGCCCTTTCGCCCAAATCACGATATTCTTGCTATCCGGCGTCCACGCGTAGTTCGGATAAATTCCAAAAATCGCCCACGTCTCTTGTTGATCTTTGCTCAAGCCGTCGTAAATCGGCAGCTCTTCGCCGGTTTGCAGGTCATATAAATAGAGCATGGTTTTCAAACGCACGCGCCGCACGAACGCGAGCTATTTGCCGTCCGGCGAAGGTTGCGGTCGCGCCGCGCCGCCCGCGCCCGCAAGAAAATTCGTGAGCTTGCCGGTCTCACGATCATAGCGGCGAATCACATAAATTTGTCCATTGGGATCTTTGTTGTATTGAAAAAACGGGCTGGGACTCATATCTTCGCTAAAATAAACATACCGCCCCTCCGGCGAAACCACCGGCTCGCCCGCGTCTTGCTGATCATTGCGGCGCTTCGTAAGTTGCAAGCCGTCAAGCCCGCCGGAGGCATGATACATCCACACTTCGCCCGCGCCCAGCGAGCGCGTGCCGGTGAAATGCTTGCGCGCGATGAGATATTTTCCGTCCGGCGTCCAAACCGCGTTGTTCAACAAACGAAAATCTTCAAATCGAAAACAATTTCTTTGCCGTCGGGACTGACGTCGAGATTCATCCACGTGCCTTCGGTCGTCGCAAATTCCGTTAAACTCGTCGGGCCGTGCGCCGCGGTGACGTCCCACTCTTTTTTCTTGGGCGTATCTGTTTTCTTGGTGGAATCTGATTTTGCGGTTTTCTGCGCCTCCTGTTGCAGCCAAAAAATTCTGGCGTCAAGATTGGCCGTGATCAGGAAAAATAGAATGGTGCTGATGCAAAGCATGAAACGTCGCTGCATGTGTCGCTCCCTCTGAGTGGTTAGAAAAATTTTACGCCAAGAAAATCACACTGCTATTGGACAAAGGATACACAAAAGTTGGGGAAAAGTCAAGGGAGGAATTTGAGATTTGATTTTTAAAAAAAATATTTATAAGAAGAGGAAATCGTCGAGCCTCTTTGCCATAAACTTGCCGGAGAAATCGGCACCGTCGACAATCGTTGGAAACCCCTCGTCGTTGCATGTAAGAAACCGCATCAGCCTGACAAACTGAAGTTTGTCACTCCATCTTCGCAATCCCCAGCTTATTCATTTTGTAATGCAGCGTTTGCACCGAATGCGCAATTGCCTCGCGGCCTGCGATTGGTTCCAATCATTCGCTTCCAGCGCCTGTCGAATCAATCGGGCTTCATATTCGGCAATACGATCTGGTAACGCCTTGTCAAGCGGAGATTCTTCAGTCGAGATCGGCGTGTGCTTCAAATCCTTTTTAATATCGGGTGGGAGAATCGCCGCATGAAATGATTCAACTGATTTCTGCTTTAAATTCCCAATACTTTTTAATTAGCCGATACTCATGTATTACGTATTTTTATGATAAAAGTCAAGACCACTCACTTGTTTTGCCCGAAGGCCTGCTCCAGTCCGAGGCGCTCAAATTTGACCGGCCGGTTTTGGGCGAGGAGAAATGCCGGCGGGTTTAGTCTGGCCAGAGTGAGCAGGCCGAGCAAAAGCTTTTTCCAGCCACGCCAACGCTTGGCCGTTCTCGCCCAGGCCCGCGTCAACCAGCGCGAGATCGTAGGACAAAACAAATGACACTCCCAACTGACAACTGACCACTGATTACTTTTCTCAAATAGTGAAATCGTCTTGCCGATCATGGCCTGGCCTCAAGCTTGGCTCTGCGAATTTGTCTGTAGCATCTTTATTGAGCGCGCCACCGGCGCAGCGCCTCGACCGTGCTCTCCGTCGCCAGATTCTCCGGCAAATTTTCCCATGCAAAAAATTTCGCGTCGAGCGCATCGTCGCCGGCCTGCAAATTTCCGCCGGCAATCTCGCCGATAAAAATTGCTTTGACGAGACACTGTTCCGGATTCAATAAACTCGGCAAGCCCATCGTACACAGCAATCTTGCTAATCTTACTTCAAGGCCGGTTTCTTCGCGCACTTCACGGATGGCGGCGGTTTCGGCGGTTTCGCCCCAATCGAGAAAGCCGCCGGGCAACGCCCAGTCGCCGACGCGCGGCGGGAATTTTCTTTTAATGAGAAGAACTTCTCCGGCGCTATTCGTGACGATGGTTTCCGCAATGGGAATCGGGTTCACCCAATAAATCCAATGACAGGCCGGACAAATTTGCTGGTTGCGTCCACCGATCTGGCGCGTTTCCAATTTGCTCCGGCAGCGCGGACAAAAATAGTACGCGGTTGGCGGGCCGTGGCGTTGCGCGTGCCAAGCGGCGACGGCGCTGTGTGCGGAGGCAAACGCAATCGGCGGCAAATCATTTTCAGAGAACCAGCCGACTGCTTCCGCGTCATCTCCGGCCCGCAGCGCGCCGCCGACGATGCGACCGCGAAAGATCAACACGAGATGGCTGCGCTGGATATTGATGATGTCACTATAAGTTCCCAGCAACGCCGTGGCTTCGACGCGCAAACCGGTTTCTTCTTCCACCTCACGGCTGGCGGCCTGCTCGGCGGTTTCGCCAAATTGCAGAAAGCCAACCGGCAAACTCCATTCACCCACGTGCGGTGGGGATTTGCGGCGAATCAACAAAAGATTGCCGCCCTGTTCGATGAGACAGCCGGCGGCGGGAACGGGACTGTTCCAATAAATCCACTCACACTGCGGGCAGGCCGGAAGCTCGCGTTGCTCGATGAGCCTGATTGCCAACCGTGTGGAACAATGCGGGCAGAATTGCATGGCTTGAATGTAATATTTTTTTTGCAAAGAAACAAGCCCGCGGCAGAAAAATTTAAAATACCGCTTGATAAAATTCTTCACAAAGCCTATATTCTCAACATGAAAGTTTTCTGGTTGCGGCTCACGGTGATCGGTTTAGCACTCATAGGCACCGCCTGCGAAAACCCATTTCAAACGCGCACGCCGGAGTCGCCCAAACGCGTGCAAGGCACTTTTGTTCTGCCGCATTCGCCGGGAATCGTGTTCATCAATCTGCGCCAGGCGCTGGCGGAATTGAATGTCGTCAATTACGAGCGCTGTTTTGCCGATTCGACGCGCGCGGGGCGGCAATTTCGCTTCATTCCCGAAGCCGCGGTCGCGAACACCAATCCCGGATTATTTTCGCGTTGGGGCGTGAAAGCTGAACGCGACTATTTTGCGCGGATGCGGGATCCTCTTCCCGCTGATTCCGTTTTCAGTCTGCGCCTCGACTCTTTGCAAATCGTGGTGACCGGCGACTCGGCGACTTTTTTGCAGCGCTACGAGCTGATCGCGCGCCATCAGCGGCAGGCGAGCGGCGTGCCGCGCAAAGTTTCCGGTGAGGGACGATTCTGGTTGAGCCGCGATCAGTTTGGCGACTGGTCGATTTATCGCTGGGCGGATTTTTCCAGCGGCGGCGCATTTACCTGGAGCACATTAAAGGCGGCTTTCGCACAATGAGCAGGAGAGCATCGATCAACCCCGGCATTCCCGCGTGGCAAAAAAATTTGACGCTGGTGTTTTGCGTCGGCATTGCCGTGATCGTCGGCATTGATTTTTTTGCGCGTGGCCGCGGCCCGGCGGCTGCAAAAAATTCCAAAACTTCGCCTTCGGTGATTGAGAAGGCGGCGAAGCGCGTGGCCGATTTTGCCGCGCCCAAAAAGAAAACGCCGTCCAAAGAAGAGCGGATTCGCCTCGCCACCGATCGCGTGTTCACAAATTTCGGCATTCGCGTGGACTGGATTAAATACCGCGGCCATGATCGCGACGTGCGCGTTCCAAAAGAGTTGCATCCGCTCATGATCTATCAGGTGCTGTCCAATCAGGTGCGGCAGTTTGGCGGCAAAGTCGAAAGCGGCACCGAGGATTTGCGCACCGGTGAAACCGAGCTGACGTATTCCTTTGCCGGCAAAACCCTCGGCAAAATCCGGCTTATTCCCGACGCCAGCCTCACGCGCCATGCGGGGAAGATCGCGATTATCATCGACGATTTTGGCTATACGCTCAGCGACGTGGTGAATGGGATGATGAAATTGGAAATTCCCCTCACGTATTCCATTATTCCGGGCGTGAAATTTTCCAAAGAAATCGCGGCGCGTTTGCACAAAGCCGGCAAGCCGATTATGCTGCACATGCCGATGCAGGCGCTCGAACGCCAGGTGGAAAGAGACGGTTACAGCTTGATGCTCGACATGAAGCCGAAAGAGATTCGCGAGCGCGTGCGCAAAGCGATCGCCGCGGTTCCATACGCGACCGGCATGAACAATCACATGGGCTCGGCGATAACCATCAACGATACCCTACTCGCGCCGGTTTTTGACGAACTGAAAAAATCGGAGTGGTTTTTTATTGACAGCAAAACCAATCCGGGCACGCACGCTTTCAAGCTGGCGAAGAAGATGGGATTGCCAGCCGGCATCAACGATATTTTTTTGGATAACGAAGAAAGTTCGGAACGGGTGCAACAGAAGATGTGGCAACTCGCCGATCTCGCGGCTGCCGAGGGCGCGGCGATCGCGATCGGTCATCCCCACGAGTTCACGCTGCGCGCCATCAAAGAAATCGGTCCGCAGCTCGTGCAACGCGGCTTCGAGTTTGTGCCGGTCGAGGAATTGATTCGTCTATCCAAGCCTGAAGAAAAAATTTTAGCGCAACGAAAATAAGTTGCTGGTTGCTGGTGACTGGTCGCTGGTAACTGGTTGCTAAAAGCTTCAGCGACGAGTAACAAGCAACGAGTAACAAGAAACGAGCAACGAGAAACAAGGAGAGAGCATGGTTCGTCTGGGCGTCAATGTTGATCATATTGCCACGCTGCGCGAAGCGCGCAAAGGCAAATTGCCCGATCCGATCGCGGCGGCGGTGTTGGCGGAAATGGCCGGCGCGCACGGCATCGTCTGTCATCTGCGCGAAGATCGCCGGCATATTAAAGACAAAGATCTGTATTTGCTCAAAGAAATCGTCAAAACCCATTTGAATATGGAAATGGCGCCGACGGACGAAATGGTGAAAATCGCCACCGAAGTCGTGCCGGATATGGTGACGCTGGTTCCCGAACGGCGCGAAGAAATCACCACCGAAGGCGGCCTCGATGTGATTTCGAACTTCGAATATCTGCAAGAGGCGATCACGATTTTGCGCGCGAACAACATCGTCGTGAGTTTGTTTATCGATCCCGACATCAATCTAGTCAAAGCTGCGGTGCGCGTGAAAGCGAATTATGTCGAGTTGCACACCGGCAATTATGCCAATGCGGAAAGCCCGCATCGCGTCAACGACGAGATGGAGCGCATTCGTTCGATGGCGGTGGCGGCGAACAAACTCGGCCTCGGCGTGAGCGCGGGGCACGGTCTGAATTATCAAAACGTCGGCGAGATCGCGGCCATCGCGCCCATCGAGGAATTGAACATCGGCCATGCCATTATGGCCCGGGCCATGATGGTCGGCATGGAACGCGCCGTCCGGGACATGCTGGGTTTGCTGAAATAGGAGTAAATGCGTAAGTAAGATTTACGTTTTACGCTTTACGAATTACATGGAAGTAGCGCTGGCAGTCCGTCTTTAAGCGCGAAGTCAACTTGGACGGACCGAAAATGTTTCTTGACTAAACATGAAAATGACAGACGAAGGATTGTCGACGATTGCACCGGGAAGTCGGAACGGCGTGTCCACCGCGCCGGCCCTGCTGGCGAACGTGACACGCGGCGGCAGCGTGGAGAGCCAGCATTTCGGCCACGTGGTCGTCGTTGACGCCGACGGCAAAATTCTTTTTGCGCTCGGTGATGCGCGTTTCGTGACGTACATTCGCTCCGCGGCAAAACCGTTTCAGGCGATGCCGATTTTTGACGACGCGGTGCCGGAAATTTTCGGCTTTCGCGATGACGAGACCGCGGTGATTATGTCGAGCCACAACGGCGAGCCGAAGCACGTCGATGCGGTGACGAGCATTTTGCGTAAGATCGGGCGCACGCCGCAGGATTTGCAATGCGGCATTCATCCGCCGCTTGGCACGGCGGTGATCCAGGATTTGCGGCGCCGCGGGGAGAAGCCGACGGTGCTGCACAACAATTGCTCCGGCAAACACGCCGGCATGCTGGCGGCCTGTGTGAATCGGGGCTGGCCGTTGGAAAATTATCTCGATCTCAACCATCCTCATCAACAGCGCATTTTGCAGACCATTGCGCGCTGGGCGTGGATGCCGGCGAATGAGGTCGGCGTGGGCATCGACGGCTGCAGCGCGCCGGTGTTTGCCATGCCGCTGTTCAACATGGCGCGCATGTATGCGACGCTGGTCGGCAGTGAAGAAAAAAATGCGCAACGCATCGTGCAAACGATGGCGACAGCGCCCGATATGATTGCCGGTGAAGAACGTTTCGATACCGATGTGATGCGCGCCACCAACGGCCGTTTGATCGCGAAAATCGGCGCGGAAGGCGTGCAGTGCCTCGGCGTCACCGGCGGCCAGCGCGTCGGCATGGCGCTGAAAATGAGCGACGGCTCGCATCGCGCCGTCACTGCGGTCGCGCTCGCCATTTTGCACAAACTCGGATTGATCCTCGACACGGAATATGAGCAATTGAGCGGCTATCATCGCACGCTGATCCGCAATCATCGCCAGATTGAAACGGGGTTTGTGGAGGCGGCGATATGAATGAAACGATGAACACAGTTTGGGAGCTTAGCTCAAAAGAACTCCGGAGAATTACGCTTATGAAAAAAAAGACAACAAAAAAAGAAAAGTACCCAGGCCAAATAGAACATGAGTGGCTCGCAACGTATCCGATAGATGTTGCGAAATACGGCGGTCAGTATATCGCAGTTGTCGGAAGGAAAATTGTGGCCCATGGGCGCGACTTTGGCAAAGTTTACGCGAAAGCGAAAAAATATGGTGCTAATCCGCTTTTCGACAAAGTGCCTGACACGGAAATTGTTGTGTATGGTTCAATTTAAATTTCGTCCATTCAAAACACAAAGGCTCGGCTTGGTGTATCGCCCTTTCGCCACCGTCATGCTGAGACACGAGTCACATTTTGTGATGGATGACTTTATCGTTGACGCCGGCGCCGACATCACGATGATCCCACTGTGGATAGGAAATACGCTGAGATTGTCTCATCCACAACTGGCAGAAATAGTGCCGATTGGAGGAATAGGTCGGCTTCTTCCCATTGTGTATCGTAAAGTATTGCTGGAGATTGGCAAGTATCGTTTGGAAGCGCGAATTGCTTGGTCCCAATCCGATGAAACGCCTTTGCTTCTTGGTCGCGCGGACGTTTTCGATTTTTTCAAAATCACCTTCGACCAAACCGACCGCGTCACCATCTTCACGCGCAAGAAAAAAGCGGCCCGAACCTAAAAATTGTTTTTGCTTAATATTATATTTTATCTCTTGCCCTTTAAAGAAAAGTTTCTATTTTATAAATGAACGCTGTGCCGGGAAATCGGAGCAAAAGTAAATTGAATGATCCAATCGTAAAAGCCATGCAGTCGAGCACTCAAAATCATCGAAGGCGAAATCGAATATGAAGCCTGCCTCATCCGGCGTCGATTCATCTTCGCGTCCGTTCACCGCTAATCCGGAGGAAAGGTTATGATCCGCGCGATTTTGTTCGATCACGATGGCGTTTTGGTGGACAGTATGCCGTATCACGTTGAAGCCTGGAAGCGCGTGATGGCGCGTTATGGCATCGAGGTTGATCCGGTGGAAATTTATCTTGCTGAAGGCGCCACCACGATGGAAGTGGCCGCCGAGTTGTTTCATCGTCACAATAAACCCGCCTCACCTGATGAAGTTCAAAAGCTGGTGCGCGAAAAACGCGATGTGTATCTGGCGAATAATGCGACGCAGATCAACGACGGCGTCATCGAGGTTTTGGAATATTTAAAAGAAAATCGCTATCGCCTCGCCCTCGTCACCGGCTCGATTCGGTCGCAGGTGGAGCCGGTGCTCGGTCCCGAAATCTGCGGTTGGTTTGATTGCATCGTCACCGCCGAAGACGTGGAGCGCGGCAAGCCCGATCCCGAGCCGTATCTTCGCGCCATTCAAAGATTGCACATTGCGCCGAGTGAAGCGCTGGTCGTTGAAAATGCGCCGCTCGGCATTCGCGCCGGCAAGTCCGCCGGTTGCGGCGTGGTTGCCATCACCTCGACGCTCTCGCCCTATCATTTGCGCGAAGCTGACGCCATCGTCCACGACTTCATGGAACTTCGCCGGCGTCTGCCGAGTATCATGAGCAAATATGAAAGCCCGGCGCTGCAGCCCAGACTCAAACCGGCGCTGCCCGAGTTGCAACGATTCGTCGATATTGAAGAAGAACTCTATTAAGGAAGATGCTTGTGAAGTTAAAAGCTGGAACGCTTACATTATATTGTCTCGCGCTGTGTTGGTGTGCCCACCTCATGCTCTCAGGTTGTACCGATAAAATTCCCACGCAGGTTGTTTCGCAAGATCCGCAAATTATTTTGCTGCAAGCGCCGGCGCAGGCGTATCAATTTCCGGCGATGCCTCTCGGCATCAATGTGCGCGCCGATGATCCCCAAGGCGTGAACACGCTGGCGGGCGTCGATCTCACCATTCGCAAACTCAATACGACCGCGACGGTGACGAAATTTGCCATGCGCGACGACGGCTTGAGCGGCGACATTCTCGCCGGCGATGGCCAATTTTTTTGGCCGATTGACACCGCGCTGGTTCACAGCCAGACCGGCGATTTTGTTTTGGACGCAATAGCCCGCGATCAAGACGGCCGGACGAGCGAGAGCAAGCTCGACACGCTACAAATTCTGGCGGGCCGCGAGAATCTCGCGCCGCGCCTGTTGTCGTTCACGATTCCGCGTACGATCACCGCCGACTCGGCTTACGCCCCGGTGTTTCGCGCGACCGCCAGCGATGTCGACGGTCTCACGTCGCTGCGTTTCGTGCGCGTCGAATTTTACCCGCCGGCTTTTCCGAGACCGACGCTGGTTGATTCACTTTTTGACGACGGCAAAAATAACGACGGTGCCGCGCGCGATGGCGTGTTTGCCCGCGCGATACCGACGGCAAAGCTGTGCGGCGAAGGCACCTTTTCAATCGTGCTGCGGGCCATTGACGCTGCCGCCGCCGAAAGCCCGGCATTAGTTGATATCATCAATGTTCGTCGCCGCGGCGTCAACCTCCCTCCTGCCGTCGCTATTCTCACCGCGCCAACTACGATTTCGCGCAATCGCACGCCCAATACCTACGTTTTATCGGCGCAGGTGAGCGATCCCAATTGTATCGCCGACCTCAAGCGCGTTTTCTTCAATACCTTTTTGCCGAACGGTAATCCTTCCAGCGGCAATCCGTTTGTGATGCGTGATGACGGCAAAGAGGGCGACGCCGTTGCCGGCGATGGCCGCTACTCGCTCACCATCCAAATCACCGCGCAAAATGCCACCGGCGTTTATCGCTTCGAATTTCAGGCCGAAGATAAAAAAGGGGCGCTGAGCAATAAAATCACTCAGAACATTACCGTAACCGATTAAATGCGACATTTGAAAATTTATTTTTTGGCGCTGCTGACGTGCGGTGTTTTTTCCGTCGCGCCAGCGCAGGTTTTATTTAAAAACGGCTGGCAGCTCGATCGGCAGGCCGATCCAGTCTCGGGCTTGCGTTCCAATTCGATCTCCGATATCGTCATTCATCGCGGCGATATCTGGCTCGGAACCGGCAAAGGACTCGCGCGCTCGCGTGACGGCGGCAAAACCTGGGTGACTTACACAACTGCGAACGGTTTGCCGCGCGGCGGAATTACTGCCATCACCGTTACCGATTCGATTATCTGGGTTGCTGCGGCGTTTGATTCATTGACCAAAGATGCCGGACGTTTGCCAACTGGCGATGGTTTGAGTTACTCCACCGACGACGGCAAAACCTGGACGCACGTGCCGCAATTCGGCCCGACGCCGGTGCAGAACGTCACATACGATATTGCCGTTCGCGCCAATCAAGTCTGGGCGACGAATTTTGGCGGCGGCCTGCAGCGCTCCACCGATCGCGGCAAGACCTGGACGGTCGTTCCGCCTGATACATTTTTGTTTGATCCGCTCGGAAATTTGAATCATCGCGCGTTTTCAATTATTAATGCCGACGGCGTGTTGTGGCACGGCTCCGCGGGCGGCGTCAACAAATCGCTCGACGGCGGCAAAACGTGGACAACCTTTGCGCAGCAAAATCAAACACGTTCGATCTCCGGAAATTTTGTCGTGGCGATTGGCCAACAAAAATGGCGCGGCCGTGAATACATCTGGGCCGCGACCGTGAATGCGGAAGATTCGAGAGAGAAAAAAGCCGTTTCGATTACTGAAGACGGCGGCTTCACTTGGCGCGTCACGCTGGAAGAAGAGTTTGCGCATAATTTCGGATTTGAAGATTCACTTGCTTACGTCGTCACCGACAACGGCTTGTTCAAATCAAACGATTTCGGCCGCACCTGGGCGAAATTCGCGCCGGTGGTCGATGTTGCCAAAGGCGAACAGTTTTTAGCCACGGAATATTTTGCCGTCGGCGCTTTGAATAGAGTCGTGTGGACCGGTGGTCCGGATGGCGTCGCTTCGACTCCTGATAATGGCCGCACGTGGAATATTCTCCGCGGCTCGAAGAAAGCCGGCGAAAGCGGCGAGCCTCGCACCTATGCTTATCCCAATCCCTTCTCCCCTTTTCGGCAGAATCAAATTCGCGACGACGGCCACGTGCGCTTTCAATACAATACCACGCGTTCGACGCAAGTCACCGTCAAAGTTTTTGATTTCGCGATGGAACTGGTCGCCGAAGTGGCGAGTCAAAAGGAGCGGCCCGTCGCCGGACAATTTGCCGAAATCTGGAACGGCCGCAACAGCCGCGGCGAAATCGTCGCCAACGGCGTGTATTTTTATCGCATTGATTTAGCCGGCGAAGGCATATTTTGGGGGAAGGTGATGGTGCTGGATTGAGTGTGAAATTAAATTGTAAACTTACAATTTAAAATTGATTTATTAGCTTGAGCAGCCTACATGCAGCGTGTTTCAAAAATTTTTGCCGCCTTCTTGCTCATCACCGTTGTCATGGCCCAGCGGACGACGGCGCAAACGCTTCAAAAAAATTGTTGGTCTCTTCGTTCCGCGGCAGAGGCGATGGTGCAACATCTGAATTCAAACGTCGTGCAAGAAATCGTTTTACATCGCGGCGAGCTTTGGGTGGGCACGAACAAGGGGCTGTCTCGCTCGCACGACGGGGGAAAAACTTTCACGACGTACACCATGAAAAATGGTTTGCCGCGTGGTCGCGTCTCAGCGTTATTGGTTACCGACAAGGTAATTTTGATCGCAACGGATTTTGATTCATTAACCCGCGCCGATGGCTTGCTGCCGACGGGCGGTGGCTTGAGTTACTCCTTCGACGATGGGCAAACCTGGACTTACATTCCACAATTCGGGGCAACGCCGGTGCAGAATGTGACGTACGATATTGCGCTTTTTGAGAATGTAATTTGGAGCGCGAGTTGGGGCGGCGGTCTGCAACGCTCGGCAGATTGGGGGCAAACGTGGAAAATAGTGACGCCCGATACATTTTTGTTCGATCCATTGCGCAATTTTAACCATCTTGCTTTTTCAATTATTAATATTGATGGCGTCTTGTGGCATGGCAGTGCGGGCGGCGTCAACAAATCGCTTGATGGCGGCGTGACGTGGGTGAAGTTCTCGCATCAAAATCAAGCGCAGCCGATTTCCGGAAATTGGGTGGTGGCCCTCGCGGCACAAAAATGGCGAGGCCGCGAGTATATTTGGGCGGCGACGCGGAAAACGCTCGATGATGAATTTTCCGGCGTGTCGGTCTCAGAAGATGGCGGCTATTCCTGGCGCGTGACGCTCGCCGGCGAAACCGCCAATAACTTTGCCTTCGATGATTCGCTCGCTTACCTCGCGACTGAAAACGGCCTGTTTAAATCGCTCGACTTCGGTCGAACCTGGGCAAAATTTCCTGAGGTGGTTGATCTGGCGAACGGAGAAAAATTATTAAGCCCGCGTTTTTTCAGCGCCACTGCCAACCAGGGCCGCTTGTGGGCGGGTAATGCGGATGGTTTGGCATTTACCGATAATAGTGGTTTAAGTTGGCAAATTTTGCGCGGTTCCGTCAAAACCGGTGAAAACGGCGAGCCGCGCACGTATGCTTATCCCAATCCCTTCTCTCCGTTTCGACAGAATAATATTCGCGACGACGGCCACGTGCGCTTTCAATACAACACCACTCGCCCGACGCAAGTCACCGTCAAAGTTTTTGATTTCGCGATGGAATTGGTCGCCGAAGTGGCGAGCCAAAAAGAACGCCCCATCGCCGGACAATTTGCCGAGATCTGGAATGGCCGCAACACTCGCGGCGACATCGTTGCCAACGGCGTCTATTTTTATCGCATTGATTTGGCCGGTGAAGGCACATTTTGGGGGAAGGTGATGGTGCTGGATTAGAGCCAGTGACCAGTGACCAGTGATCAGTTTACTGATAACTGTTTTCGTTGCAGTTCTCTTTTCGTTGCGGTTCTCTTTTCGTTGCAGTTCTCTTTTCGTTGCGGCAATTTGAGTCAGTAAAATTTTCGAGGTAAGTTGTGAAATTCGTAAAATCATTTTTTGTATTTTTATTTTTTTCCTTTATTGCCAACGCGTTTGCCCAGGGCGGCTACGCCGGCGCTTTTTTGCGGATGGGCATTGCCGCGCGCTCGGAAGCGATGGGGCGCGCGTATGTTGCGATGGTCGAAGGGAATGAGTCGGCGTTTTTCAATCCCGCCAGCGTTGCGATGTTGCAGCGACGTGAGTTGAACGCTTCTTTTCGCCCGCTCACGTTGGATCGTTCTTTCACTTATGTCAGCCTCGGTCTGCCAATTCATCCCAAAGCCGATTCCACCGGCCGCGCGATGAACGGCGGTTTGAGCGTGAGCTGGGTTCATGCGGGCGTGGACAATATTGACGCGCGCGATTCCGACGGTGAGAAATATTCTTCGCTTTCCACCGCGGAGAACGCCTTTGGTTTATCTTTCGCCCTGCAGCCGCATCCGCGCGCGGGAATAGGCCTTGGCTTGCGTGTCGTGATGAACCGCTTCAACGGCGTCACGCAAGAACGGGGCAAGCTTTCAAGTTCCTCTTTTGGTTTTGATCTCGGCGCGCTGCTCGAACCCATCGAAGGCGTGCGCCTCGGAGTTGCCGCGCGCAATCTCAACCTCAAATACAGTTGGAACACGCAAGAGGTTTACGAGCGGGGCACGACGAATTTTGACAAATTCCCGAAAGCCGTCAGTGCCGGCGTGGCCATCTCGCGTCTCGCGCCGTGGCTCACGCTCGCCGCAGATTATGAAAAGCGCGAATTTCGCGACGGCGTTTTGCACCTCGGCGCGCTCGCGAGTTATCGCGAACTCGTGCAAATTCGCGTTGGTATGAATGAAAGCCGCCCCACCCTCGGCGCCGGCTACAGCTTCGGCCTGTTCGGCAAAAAATCCGAATTGCATTACGCCTTCGTCACCCATCCCGAAAGCGTCGACAGCGATCACGTCTTCGGCTGGGCATTTGTGTTCTAGTTGCTGGTTTCTGGTCGCTTGTCGCTCGTTGCTGGTTGTCTGTTGTTAGCGGCTCAAAACTTTACGCGAACAAAAAAATATTGAATGATCGGATTTAATATGCACTGTTCAAGCAAAAATTCATTTTTAAAGAATCATACGACTTTTTTATTTGCCGTTTGCTTTTTGCTTTTTTCCTTTTGCCCTTTGCTTTCCCAAAACGCCGGCAAAACCGGCCTCGCCTTTTTGAAAATCGGCGTCGGCAGTCGCGGCGCGGCGCTGGGCGAAGCGTACACGACGCTGGCCGACGATCCGTCCGCCATTTACTGGAATCCCGCCGGACTCGCTTCGGCGCACGGAACGCAACTCGCTTTCACACATTCACGCTGGCTGGGCGACATCAACAACGAATTTGCGGCGATCACATTTCCAAGTTTTGGCGGCACACTCGGCTTCGGCCTCATCGCGCAATCCATCCCCGGCATTGAAGTTCGCACCAAACCGACCGCCGACCCGATTGGAACTTTCGACGCACAGGATATTGCGCTTGCCGTCGCATTCGGCAAACAATGGCGGCAAAATTTGTCCGTGGGCGTGACGGCCAAATATCTTTACGAAAAAATTTATCTCAACTCCACCAATGGCTTCGCAGTCGATCTCGGCGCCCTCTGGCAAACGCCAATTGAAAATTTCAAGCTCGGATTGAGCCTGCAAAATCTCGGCACAACCAACGCGTTGCAAAAAGAGAAAATCGAATTGCCCACCCTCGTGCGCGTCGGCGGCGCGTATGTTTTGCCGTTCGCGGAAGGTGAAAATCAATTGGCGCTGGCCGCAGAACATATTCAATTCCTGCAGGGCGGCGACGGCAACAGCGCCGGCGCGGAATTTATCTTCCGCAAAACCCTCGCACTGCGCGGCGGCTATCAAATCGGCCGCGAAAACCGCGGCATGACCGCCGGCTTCGGCACCGCGCTCGGCCGCTATCAGCTTGATTACGGCTACGTGCCGTTTACGAATGATCTGGGGAATGCGCACCGGTTTTCGGTGGAGGTGAAGTTGTAAGTTTTAAATTATCTCGCCGCATAAAAGCAAAATGTCATTCCGAAGGAATCTTTTTTTGATTACGAAAAAGGTTCTTGCAGAATGACATTTTGCTTTTTATTTTAAAATTGCTTAAATTTAGCTTCGAGCCTTGTGTTTGGCGCAACAAATCGGGCTTGCCTTTTCTTTAAAATTAAAAACCAACACGAAAAGATGTTTCTAGCGCTTTTGGCTTTTCTCAAACGAAATATGAGGAAAAACATCGTTAGCAAGACGGGTGATTGGGAAATGAGAAAGGAATACGATCTTTCCAATTCTCGCCCGAATAAGTACGCCAAGAAATACGCGGAAGGCACGAATATTGTCGTCATTGAACCGGATTTAGTTAAATTCTTTCCTGATTCAGAAAGTGTCAATAGGATCCTTCGCGCTTTGGTTTCAATCTCCCCTAAATCAAATGTGAAAAAGGAAGCAATAAAATACGAAGGGCGGTCGCTTGACCGCCCTGAAAACTAGACATTAGAAATATATTCAGGCATGCCATATTTGAGGGATAAAACCCTCAAGCATGTGCCGATTATATATATTATTTTACAAAAAAAAGTTCTGAAGGTCAAGCATAATTTTTTTAAGGGTACAATGAGAAAACTTGAAATAAAAAACGAACGGGTGAAGCATTCTCTTGGATCTAATCAAGCCTTATGGCTTGAGATGTGGGAAGAGCTTTTAAATCCCGCTACAATCGACCCACATGCTTTGCCTCCTGTAAATTGTAAGACTTTGATTGACAATATTCTATTCCTTGAGAATGAAAGCATTAAAGATGATCGCAAAAAGAGTATTGTTCGAGGTGGTTTAGACGAGCTTTTGCATGGAATTTATGGAATCCATAAAGATTCTTTAATAAAGAAAGCCTTTGCAAAAACATTATTTGCAGAGCAGCCCCCTAGTTTAGAAAAAGCAGAGCTTTCAACATACTTCGAATATGTAAAAAAACTTTCCAAAGCCTTGACGGACAATGATTCTTATTATGACCAACTTTTATTAAATGTCTACAGGCATATATCTGAAATTCCCTCGGAACAAGGATCAAAAGAATGGTGGAAATCAGCAGAAATTTTAGAGAATATGCTGAAATCTATGCTTGTTGAGTTATTAAAAAGAGGTTTCTCGTACAAGTATCTACGCACCAGACTTTTAATCTTCTTACAAAATGATCATTTTGTCCGAGGTAACATTCAACATAAAATCGATACACTTTTGCGCATGTTTAGAAAAAGAAACCCAGACGAATATACGATCATTTTACGCCTACACGATATTCTTGAATTCCCACATTCTCAAGTATTACAAAATATTGAACTCACTCCTATTGTACCCGAGGAATTAATTTCTCTAATCAATAAACAGCTTGAAGAGCGGAAGGAGTTATTGAAGTCTTTTTTTAAAAAAACTGAACTAATGCTTCTCGAAGAAGTTGTGTTAAAGACCTATGACGTTTTTCGTTCAAGCAAAGAGAATATTCCCAACTCACAACTGCAGCAAGAAAACAATGAAATTATAGCAAAGATTTTTAATTTCTATAAAGTCATTAAATCGTCGTCATTTTCTGAACTACTGCCCCTAATTGAGTACATAAAGTCATTAGCGAGAAAACTGGATGATTTTCATTATTCAAATCCTCAAGGCCCTGCAGAATCTCTCCGTGATTTGACTATAAGGGTTCCATGGGCGCAATTAGAGCATATCTCCCACTTTGATACTGAATTCGCCATGTTAGATAATAAACAAATTGAACTTGAATGTGAGGTTATATCGAAGAAAAGAAATATCGGCATACTAAGAGCCTATTTATTTAGAAATTGCAGGTTAAAAAATCTAGAAAAAGAAATAAGAACATTCACTAGAGCACTAGAATTACTTCAGCCCAAAAACAAAATTCTATTCGCGATTATTAGGAATGTTAATGCCCAAGATTCTATTGCTTCCGCCAAAATCGGCCTTACAGAATTGAATCGTATTTTATCTTTTCTACGTTTCCAATATGGTTACACAGGAGGGGAGATAGCCCAAAAAGTTATTGTTAGTGGGCCAGCAGCAACAATTATAGATCTCAATGATGTTGTTTTTCATAGACACTCTATAAAAAAGTCTGTTTTAAGACCTGAAAGACTTAATGCCAAAGTAAATGTAATTCAAAGTAATTCCACCAAGCACATAATAGAAAATGCGCTTCGATGGTATGGATTATCAATACAAAAAGGAGATGAAGTTAGCAAGTTTATTGCACTTTGGGTTGCATTAGAGAGTCTCATTGCCCAAGGCACGGATGAACCGGAAGGCCCATATATCGCTGAAATTGGTTCCAGTATGTTAGGTTTGTATTTTGTTCGTAAGACAATTCGAAACCTCTGGGCTGATTTCCGAAGAGTATCTGTAGATGAACGAATTGCTACAAAGTTCAAAATTCACACCGGTGAAACTACTGTAGATGAAAAGGATTTGTTGTATATTTTGATTACAAAAGCTCAAGATATGCTCGATTATTTAATAAAAGAAAAACATAACCCATTGTTGCTATATCGTCTGTATAAATGTGGCACACTTTTCTCATCTAGTAAAGTACTTCGATGGCAGATAAAAAATTATGCCTGTCAAGTGAAGTGGAATTTGCTACGACACTATATGTTAAGAAACCGCATTGTACACTCAGGTTATATTCCAGATAATATTGCTTTATATCATGCGCAACTTGACTATTATTACCACATCATGTTTGAGAATGTTGTTCATTTTTGTGGAATGGATCGACATGCACCATATTCAAAGATCATTGGCGATTTCAGAGCGAAATTTGATCTGTATCTGCTAGAGATAGATACAATTCCGGATTGGAAAGATGAGAATCGGGACTATAAGACAGATGAATTAGCGCAAACTTTTAAGGAAGTGCTTCACCGTAAAGTCATAGACCCCTTAGGTTCGTCCTTGAGTTTAATTTAGAAATTTAGGAAAAGGGCAATCGTTTTACAAACTAAATGCTACAAATCAAAATGCCTAAACCTCATGATTGGCTTTGTTCCGACATGCGCACTCATAAATGCTGCGCTGCCTACGCACTGGCGTTGACTATCGAATACTGAAAAAGTCATCTTTTAAAAGAGCGAAACCCGTGAACCGCATCAACCTCTGCCTCGGCATTCACAACCACCAGCCGGTGGGAAATTTTGATTTCGTGTTTGAAGAGGCGTATCAGAAATCTTACCTTCCATTTCTGGAGCTTCTGGAAAAGCATGCGCACGTACGGCTGGCGTTGCACTGCACCGGCATTTTGTTTGAGTGGATTAAGAACAATAAATCGGATTATATTCCGCGCCTGCGCAAGTTGGTAGACGCCGGCCAGATCGAAATGATGACCGGCGCGTTTTATGAGCCGATTTTGGCGGTGATTCCGGATGAGGATAAACTGGGGCAGATCGACAAGCTGACCAAATTCATCAAACAACATACGGGATACGAAGCAAAAGGCATGTGGTTGGCGGAGCGCATCTGGGAGCCGCATTTGCCGAAGCCGCTGGCGGAGGCCGGCGTCAAATATGTTGTGCTCGATGACTCGCATTTCCGCGCCGCGGGTTTGCCGCCGGAGAAGTTGTTGGGTTATTTCGTCACCGAAGAATTGGGACACACCGTCAATCTCTTTCCCATTGCCGAACGATTGCGTTATTCCATTCCTTATCAAGAACCGCAGGCCACCATCGACTATCTGCGCAGCCTCACCACTGAAGACGGCAATCGTGTTGTGGTCTTTGCGGACGACGGCGAGAAATTCGGCGTGTGGCCCGGCAGCTACAAACACAACTACGAAGAGAAATGGCTCGACCGTTTTTTCACGTTGCTCAAAGAGAATCGCGACTGGATCAACATTTTGCACTTCTCCGAAGTCTTGCAAAAACTCCGGCCGGTGGATCGCGTGTATTTGCCGACGGCGAGCTACCGCGAGATGATGGAATGGGCGATGCCGAGCGCGACGATTCATCGTTACGAAGAATTTGAGAACATGCTGCGCAACGCCAATATGTTTGAGCCGTACAAAGATTTCGTGCGCGGCGGCTTCTGGCGCAACTTCATGGCGAAATATCCCGAGATCAACAACATGCACAAGAAGATGCTGTTGATCAGCCGCCGGCTCAATGAGCTGCGCGCCAATATCAATGTAATACCTCACTCACGAAGGGAAAATCGTAGCGCCCCGCCACACGGGGCAGACAAGATGTCTGCGCTACACGCTATCACTGAGGCGTTACATGTCGATGCCGATAAATTGCAAGAAGCACAAAATCATCTGTGGGCGAGCCAGTGCAATTGCCCGTACTGGCACGGCGTGTTTGGTGGCGCGTATCTCAACAATTTGCGTTACGCCAATTATCATGAAATGCTGCAGGCCGAAGCGATTGTTGATGAACTCGAACGTACTCCAGCGCAGCATCAAAATGGATGGGTGGAAATTTCACAACAGGACATGGACGCCGACGACGCGGATGAAATTTTGGTTTCGACGCCGAGTTTGAATGTTTATTTGAAGCCGCAAATCGGCGGATCGATTTTCGAGTTGGATTACAAGCCGAAAGCCATCAATCTCAGCGATACGATGTCGCGGCGCGAGGAAGCGTATCACCGCAAGCTGCAACATTTGCCGCAGCCAGCGGTCTCTCCTGAAAATTCTTTGTTTTATGATTGGTATCGCCGCGTCGGACTGGTCGATCATTTTTTGCCGCCGGACACGACGGTGGAAAAATTTGCCTCGGCGCATTACGGCGAACAGGGCGATTTCGTCGATCAACCTTATGAGGCGCAAATCGAACATGAGAAACATTGCGTCACGCTCTCACGCCGCGGCGCGATGTGGATCGATAAAACCGCGCGGCCGCTGGAAATTCAAAAGTCATTGACATTCGATCCGAAATCACCTAAAATTGAACTGGCGTATTCCATTAAAAATCTGCAACGCGAGTCTCTGCCGCTACATTTTGGGGTGGAATTCGTGTTTGCATTACTGGCCGGAAAGGAGTCGAATCGCCGTTACAATTTTCCGCCGCACGCGGTGCCCAATTGTCACCTCGGCAGTCTCGGCGCGGTCGAGGGCGCGGAAGTTGTCGAGCTGGTTGATGAGTGGTTGGGATTGAAGATTACTTTGGCCGCGCCGCGGACCGGCTCAATCTGGCGTTTCCCGATTGAAACCGTGTCACAATCGGAAGCGGGATTCGACCGCGTTTATCAAAGCTCGGTGGTTCTTCCCAACTGGAAAATTGAATTATCCGGCCACGGCGATTGGAAAGTGAATCTGTCATTGACGATTACCTGAAAATTTTGTAAATTTAAGTTTCGGAGTGCAAACTTTAGTTTGCGCTGCCTTGCGAATCAAAAAATTCGGAAGTATAAAACGCATTAATGAGGCTGACAAACTAAAGTTTGTCACTCCG
>Ga0247727_10004472_pt1 | contig 29618 bp, 21 predicted proteins | sample WisWelCaveWW1625_FD_202498 | JGI IMG/M metagenome (GOLD analysis project Ga0247727, IMG submission 202498) | Biofilm microbial communities from Wishing Well Cave, Virginia, United States - WW16-25 | ecosystem: Environmental > Aquatic > Deep subsurface > Groundwater > Cave microbial mat | place...
CGGGCCCATGGCGCTTGCGCTTCTTCACGTGGGACTCCTTGCCCTTGCGGGGGCGAAAGTCTCTCACAGCGCCTGGACCAGTTGGCGGGGGTCAGGTCAGAGTGCCGCAACACCGAACTGGCGGAGTTCGGCATCCGCTACGCCGGCACGGGCGAGCGCTGGGCCCAGTTCAAGACGAAGACCCTCAACTGCACCATCGATTCGACCCAGTGCTCCAGCGGCAGCTACGGCATGGGCACGGGCCTCATCATGGCCGCGGAGCCCACGGGCAACGGCGTCATCCAGTTCCGCATCAACGAAGTCGACACCATCGGTAACGTCATCAAGGGCAACCGCAGCGAGGGTGTGCTCATCAAGGCAAGCGCCGGAACGGGCGGCCAGAGCCAAGCGCACTTCACCATCAACGAGTTCTCGCACAACGAGATCCGGAAGAACGGTGGCGCCGGCGTTCGTCTCGACTGGGGCACGGTGGGCGAGCAGCGATACATCAACTTCAGCTCGATGAACAACCTCGTCGTCGACAACCTGCGCGGCTTCTACCTCGAGAACTACGTGGACGGCAGCGCGACGGAGAGCGGCTTCATCTGGAGCGTCCTGGACACGGTGGCCAACAACACCTACGAAGGCTACTATACGGCGACGACAGCGTTGGACAACTTGCCGAACATTGCCGACGGCATCGTGTTTGGCAACAACGGCACGGGTGCCGAGCACAACTTCCCCTCGGGCTGGGTGGCGACGACCGAGGTGGCCTACAGTTGCTTCGAGGGCCTCAGCGGCGGAACGGGCAACATCAGCGGGCCCCCGTTGTTCATCGACGATGCGAACGGCAACTACCACCTCGACTCGACCGCGCCGGGGGTCTCGCCGTGCATCGACGCCGGGACGGGAACACCGACCGGCCCGGCCTCTCTTCCGAGCCAGGACATCGATCGGCAGACCCGCGAGCAGGACAGCGACGACAACGGATCGGTCATCGTCGATATCGGTTGCGACGAGGTCCCCGACCCGAACCCGTGACCTGAGCGCTTGAGCCGCACGCGGGCCCCGTCCTCCCTCGCGGAGGACGGGGCCCGCGGCGCTTGCCGGCTTGACCGCCGGTGGAACGCGCCCCGTGCCCCCGCTAACCTCGCGCGTCCGCCCCGCGGGACGCCGCGCCATGCAGTCCCTGATCACCGCGCTGATCGTCGGCGCCGTCGCCGGCTGGCTCTCCAGCACGCTGATGAAGAGCAAGGGCCTCACGCCCGCGGGCTACGTCGTGCTGGGCATCCTGGGCGCGGTCGTGGGCGACGTGCTCTTCGGCGTGCTGGGCTTCAGCGAGCACGGCTTGCTGGCCAGCGTCATCGTGGCCACGGTGGGCAGCATGGCCGTGATCTGGCTGGTGAAGCGGATCTGGCAGAAGGGCTGAAGCGCGCGCGGCGCGCCGGGACCGTGGTCCCGGGCGCGCCGCGTCGTGCCGCGCTGGTCGCGGGCTACGGCTTCTCGCCGGCCAGTTCCTTCTGCAGCTTCTCGAACTCCGCGTCGGCGTTGGCCTCGGTGATGGCCGCGGCTGCCTGCTCGTCGGCCTCGTCCTGCGTCGGGATCGTGATGCCCTCGAGCGCCTGCTGGGCGGCGTCGGCCGGGTTGCCGGCTGGCGTGTTGGCCGCGGGCTTGGCCGCGCCGGGCTTGGCGGCGGCCGGCTTGGCGGTCGTCGCGGGATTGGCGCCGGTGCCGGCGGCTGAGTTGCCGCCGCAGGCCGCGAGGCCGAGGGCGAGGAGGATGACGGTGAGCTTCATGGTCGAGGTTCTCCGGTGTCAGCCGCGCGGGCTGTCGTTGCGCTGGCCGCCCTGCTGCGCGCCGCCCTGCTGGTTGTCGCGCTTGGGCGGGTCGGCCTTGGGACGCTCGCCCTGCGGCTGCTGCCCCTGCGGGCGATCGGGCTTGGCGTCCGGCTTGCGACCGGGTTCCTTGCCCTGCGGCGGCTTGCGGCCCGCCTGCGGTCCGCGGACGCGCCCGTTGGCCAGGCGCTCCTCGAGCGCACGGAAACCGTCCTCGCCGAGCTTCTGGCGCGCCATGTCGCGCATCGCCTTGAAGCGGTCGTTCTCCTTCTTCAGCAGGTCGGCCAGCGCGGCCAGGCGCTCGGTCTGGCCCTTTTCCTGGGCCAACGCGCGCAGGCGCTCGAGCTTGGCCAGCGTCTCGCGGTGCTTGGTTTCCTCCTCGGCCATCTTCTTGACGTGGAGCTCGGAGGCGGAGCCGGTGCCGCGTGGCGCCTGGCCCGGCTGCGCGCCGCGCTCGGCGTTCGGCCGATCCGCGGGCTGCTGCTGCGGGTCGCGCTGGCCCTCGTCGGCGCGCGGCTGCTGCGGGTCGGGACGTTGCGGCTGCGCGGCCGGGGCCTGCGCATCGCCGCCGCGCTCCTGCGCGACGGCCGGCACGCCCAGGATCGAGAGCGCCAGCACGGCGGCTCCCGCAAGGCGATTGAGGTGGGACATGAGCTGCTCCTGAAGGGCTGCGGACAGGCGCGAGGGCCTGCGGGGCGGGGGCTGGAAGGGCCGGCCGACGGATCCGGCGGGCCGACGATCATAACCAACGCACCCCGGGGTCCGGGTGATGGCAGGCCGGCGACTTTCGCGGCGGGCTGCGGGGGGCGAGGATGGTGCGATGCGCCTGCGCGACGGCCGCCTGCTGGGCTACTGCACCAACGTCCATCCGTACGCGACGCTGCCGGCGCTGCTGGAGGTGCTGGGCCAGGAGCCGGCCGCGCTGCGCGCGCGCCTCGTGGCCGCCGGGCGCCTGCCGCCGGATCAGCCGCTGGCCGTCGGCCTGTGGCTGCCTGCCGACGCCGCACGCGAGGCGGCGCGCGACCCGGCGCCGCTGCGCGCGCGCCTCGCTTCGCTGGGCCTGCGCGCCTACACCGTCAACGCCTTTCCGCTGGCCGACTTCCACGGCGCGCGCGTCAAGGAGGCGGTCTTCCGCCCGGCCTGGTCCGAGCCGGCGCGTCTGGCAGCCACGCTGCACGCGGCCGAGGCGCTGGCGGCGCTGCTGCCGGAGGAAGATGTCGGCACGCTGAGCACGCACAGCGGCGCCTGGCGCGCATGGGGCCCGCCGCTGGCCGACACGGACGCGATCGTGCGCGGGCTGCTGGCGGCCGCGGACGGCCTGGCCGCGCTGCGCGCGCGCAGCGGCCGGCGCATCGTGCTGGCGCTGGAGCCCGAGCCGGGCTCGACGCTCGAGACCACCGCCGAGGCCTGCGAGTTCTTCGCGCGCCGGCTGCTGCCGGCCGGCGACGCGGCGCGCACGCACCTCGGCCTGTGCTTCGACGCCTGCCACCAGGCGGTGGAGTTCGAGGAGCCGCAGGCGTCGCTGCGGGCCCTGCGCCGCGCCGGCGTGCCCGTGGCCAAGGTGCAGCTCTCGGCGGCGCTGGTGCTGCGCGATCCGGCGCGCCACGCCGCGCTGCTCGCGCCCTGGGCCGAGGACCGCTGGTTCCACCAGGTCGTGGCACGCGCCGCGGACGGGAGCCTCGCACGCCTGTCGGACCTGCCCGAGGCGTTGTCGTCCGCGGCGCCGGCCGCCGTGCGCGACGCCGCCGAATGGCGCGTGCACTTCCACGTCCCGCTCTTCGCCGAGCGCCTGGACGGGGTCGGCGCGCTGCGCAGCACCCAGCCCGAGCTGCGCGCGCTGCTGGATTGCCCCGAGCTGCGCGACGTGCCGCACCTGGAGATCGAGACCTACTCCTTCGCCATGATCCCACCCGAGCGCCGCGCCGCGCTGGGCGCCACGACGCTGCTGGACGCCCTGCAGCGCGAGACCGAGTGGGTGCTGGACCGGCTGGAGCGCGACGACCCGACCGTCCGGTAGATTGCGGGCCCCGATCCCGCCGCCCTCGCGCCGGAGCCGCCGATGTCTGCCGTCCTCGCCCTGGCCATGCTGCTCGCTCCATGAACGACCCGGCCGGACTCGACCGCGCGCCCGAGGCGCAGCGCGCGCTGGCCGACGCCGTCGTCGAGCGCGTCGTGCGACACCTTGCGGGCCTGGCGACGGCGCCGGCCTGCGGCGACGTGAACCCGGCGCGCTCGGCCGCGCTGGCGCGCTCGCTGCGCGAGGGCCCGCCCGAGCACGGCGCGCCGCTGGATGCGCTGTTGGGCCCGCTCTTCGACGAGTGGGTCCCGCGCAGCTTCGGCACCGCGGGTCCGGGCTACCTGGCCTACATTCCCGGCGGCGGGCTGTTCGAGTCGGCGCTCGCGGCGCTGATCGGCGACGCCACCAACCGCTTCACCGGCACCTTCCCGGCCGCGCCGGCGCTGGTGCAGCTCGAGGCCAACGTGCTGGAGTGGCTGCGCGAGTGGATGGGCATGCCGCCCTCGACGCGCGGCCTGCTTACCAGCGGGGGCAGCCTGGCCAACTTCGGAGCCATCGTGGCGGCGCGCGAGCAGCGCCTGGGCAGCGCGCTGCGCGAGGGCACGCTGTACGCCAGCAGCCAGGCGCACATGTGCATCGCCAAGTCGGCGCGCCTGGCCGGCATCCTGCCCGACCGCGTGCGCAGCCTGCCCGTGGACGGCGACCTGCGCCTGCGCGTGGACGCGCTGGTGGACGCCGTGGCCGCCGACCGCCGCGCCGGCCTGCGGCCGTTCCTGGTCGTCAGCACCGCCGGCACCACCAACACCGGCGCGGTGGACCCGCTGGACGCCGTCGCGGACCTGTGCGCGCGCGAGGACCTGTGGCACCACGTGGACGGCGCCTACGGGGCCTTCTTCCACATGGTGCCCGAGCTGCGCCCGCTGCTCGCCGGCCTGCCGCGCGCCGACAGCCTGGCGCTGGACCCGCACAAGGGCCTGTTCCTCCCGTACGGCACGGGCGCGCTGCTGGTGCGCGACGGCGAGGCGCTGCGCGCGGCGCACGCGGCCACGGCCGGCTACCTGCCGGACGTTCCGGACGAGTTCCACGACCCGAGCCAGTTCGGGCCCGAGCTGTCGCGGCCCTGGCGCGGGCTGCGCGTGTGGCTGCCGGTCAAGCTGCTGGGCGCGGCGCGGCTGCGCGCGGCGGTGGCCGAGAAGCGCGCGCTGGCCGTCGCCGCTGCTGAGCGCCTCGCGCGCGTGCCGGGGCTGCGGCTGGTCGCGCCGCCGCAGCTCTCGCTGCTGGCCTTCCGGCTCGAGCGCCCGGGCGCCTCGCCGGAGCAGGGCGACGCCGACACGCGCGAGCTGCTGGCGCGCGTCAACGCACGGCAGCGGGTCATGCTGAGCGGCTGCACGGTGGACGGGCGCTACCTCGCGCGCATCTGCGTGCTGAGCTTCCGCACGCGGGCGGCGCACGTGGATGCGGCGGTGGAGGACATCACGGAGGAGGCGGGGAGGCTGGTAGGCGACAAGGCCACATGGTCTGGCGACCCCGGACCGGGCTAGAGTACGTCGCGTGGAGACCTTCGGGCCGGTCGAGTTGCAGCAGGCATGGTCCGCACTGGATCGTCATCTTGCTGACCGTGGATCGAGGGTCGAGCTCTTCGTCATCGGCGGAGCCGCGCTGGTTGCAGGCTACGGAGCCCGCAGGACGACGCGCGACATCGACGCCGTCGTGCTGCCGTCCGAGGCCGTCCCGCTGGTGCGGGCCGTCGTGCGGGCGATCGCCGACGAACTGGGATGGCCGGACGATTGGCTCAATGACGCCGCCAAGGCCTACGTCAGGGACCCGCTTCCGGGCGCAGTGCTCTTCCAGGGCAAGGCGCTTGTCGTGCGGATGCCTGTCCCGGAGCAGTTGTTGGCCATGAAGCTGTCGGCCTGGCGTGATGACGTCGATGTGACGGACGCAAGGCTGCTGCTGGGTCGTTGCGGCGTGACGGAGCGCGAGGACTTGTGGCACCGCATCATCCGTCACGTGCTTCCGGGACGCGAGCTGAAGGCGCGCTATGCTTTCGACGACCTTTGGGACTCCGCTCATGGACCTGCGTGAACTCGCAAACGCCTTGGCAGCCGGGGACGCGCTCCGCGCGCGGGTGCTCATGCGTGAAGCCCAGGTGAGGCATCACGTCTGGCGCACCACCGACATGCCGACCGGACTGGACAGGAACGGCTTGGCCATCGCGGCCGGTGTCGTCGAGCTCATGTGCCAGCGCGAGGGTCTCCAGCCTCCGTCCTGGACCGAAGGGGTCGAAGGCGCGGATGCCGACCTCTTCCTGGTCCGTGCCGCCCAGTCGATGCCTCGGCTGCGGAAGCTGTGCGTCGAGGAGGGCCCGTGGCCGCTGCGGCGCCGCAGGATCTTCGTCCCGCCCGAATTCCTGTCGGCCGCATGACTCGCGTGCGCCGGCGCGCGCAACGTCCTTGAACAGGCGCTCACCTCGCTGCCGCCCAGCGGCCTAGACTGCCACGATGTCGCTCGCGCTCGCCGACGCCCTGGCCGCCGGAGACATGGTGCGGCTGCTGGCCGCCTTGGCCGTGCTGCTCTTCAGCGCGCGGCTGCTGGGCGAGACGGCGCGCCGTCTGGGCCAGGCGCCCGTGCTGGGCGAGATCATCGCCGGCATCGCGCTGGGCCCCACCATCCTGGGGCGCGCCGCGCCGGGCGCCTTCGAGTGGCTGTTCCCGGCCAGCGGCAGCGTGTCGCTGGTGCGCGAGTCGATCGCCGGCCTGGCGCTGGTGTGGTTCATGTTCGCGGCCGGGCTGGAGGTGGACCTGTCCACGGTGCTGCGGCGCGGGCGAGCGGCGCTGTGGGTGTCGCTGGCCGGCATCGTGGTGCCGTTCGCGGTGGGCTTCGGCGCGGCGGCCGTGGCGCCCGACCTGTTCGGGCGCGAGGGCGACGTGTCGGATCGGACCTTCGCGCTCATGCTGGCCACGGCGGTGGCCATCTCGGCGCTGCCGGTCATCGCGCGCACGCTGCTGGACCTCGACCTGTACCGCACCGACTTCGGCGCGCTGGTCATCGCGGCGGCGGTGATCAACGACCTGCTGGGCTGGCTGATCTTCGCCTCGCTGCTGGCTCTGGTGCAGGCCGACGGCGGCGGCGCGACGGTCGGCGCGGCCGGGCTGCAGTTGCCGCTGGTGCTGGTCGGGGTGCTGGCCTTCGCGGCCCTGGTGCTGACGCTGGGACGCTGGCTGCTGGACCGCGCGCTGCCGCACGTGCAGGTGTGGGCCAGCTTCCCCGCGGGCGGCCTGGGTTTGGGGCTCTCGCTCGCGCTGGCGGGCGCGGCGCTGACCGAGGCGCTGGGCGTGCACGCGATCTTCGGCGCCTTCCTCGTGGGCGTGGCGCTGGGCGACAGCCGCCACCTGCGCGAGCGCACGCGCAGCACCATCGAGCAGTTCGTGGGCGGCGGCATGGCGCCCATCTTCTTCGCGACCATCGGCCTCACGACCGACTTCGCCGCGGCCTTCGACCCGCTGCTGTGCGCGCTGGTGCTGGCCATCGCCTGCGTGGGCAAGATCGGCGGCGGACTGCTGGGCTCGCGGCTGGCGGGGCTGGCGCGGCGCGAGGCGCTGGCCACGGGCATCGCGCTCAACGCGCGCGGCGCGATGGAGATCATCCTGGGCCTGGTCGCGCTGCGCGCCGGGCTGATCGGCGAACGGCTCTACGTGGCGCTGGTCGTGATGGCGCTGGTCACGTCCCTGATGTGCCCGCCGCTGCTGCGCGCGATCCTGAAGCCGCCGCGCAAGCGCCGGCTGGCGGACGTGCTGACCGGCCGCGGCGTGCTGCTGGGCCTGCACGCGTCCGGCGCGGGGCAGGTCATCGCGCGGCTGGCCGAGGTGGCGGCGGTCGAGGGGCGGCTGGACGGCGCGGCCGTGCTGCGCGCCGTGCAGGAGCGCGAGGCGCTGCAGTCCACGGCCTGCGGCGCGGGCCTGGCGCTGCCGCATGCGCGCATCGCGGGCCTCGACCGCCCGCTGGCCGCGCTGGGCCAGCTGGCCGGCGGCCTCGACTTCGACGCGCCCGACGGCCAGCCCGCGCGTCTCGTGCTGCTGCTGCTGCTGCCCGAAGGCGACGCGGACGCGCAGCTCGACCTGCTGGCCGATGTCGGCCGCCTCGGGCGCAACGCGATCGTGCTCGAAAAGCTGGGCGCCGCAGCGTCGGTCACCGAGGTGCTGGCGCTGCTGCGCACGATGGATGGCTGATCGGCGCCGTCCGGTTCGCGAGCAGTCGCCCGAAAAAAACGGACTCCCCGCCGGAGAGGCATGCTCCGGCGGGGAGTCCAGGGGGGCACCGAATGCTGTCGGCCCGGCGTCAAGCCAGGCCAGGATCCGACGGGGTTCATGGCTGGAGGCACGTCCAGCCGCAACCCTGCCGGCTTGCATCCGGCACAACGTCGATCTGGCAAGGAAACTCGCGCCGAGCGTCACGCCTGCTCAAAGGCACATGCAAGCGGACTCGGCACGGACGCGCGGAACCCTGAAGCTCCGCGTGGCAACGAGCGGCGGCCGGATGGCACGTCCGGACATCTGCCCGATGCGTTCGAGGAGTGCGCGGCCGAGGGTGGCCTGATACAGCCATGCCTCCGGTGCCCTGGGCCGGCCCCGCGTTATGGTGTCGGCCCGTGTCGGAGAAGCCCCCTCGCAACGACCAGGAAGCCGCGGGCCTGCTGCGCGATGCGCAAGCCGGGGCGCCGGGCGCGTGGGATGCCCTGGTCGGCCGTTACGAGCGGCTGGTGCTGGCCGTGCCGCGCCAGATGGGGCTGTCCGGAGCCGACGCCGAGGAGGTCTTCCAGGCCACGTGGCTGGCGCTGTTCGAGCAGATCCGGCTCATCCGCCAGCCGGAGGCGCTGGGCTCGTGGATCATCACCACCGCCCAGCGCCAGTGCTGGCGCGTGCAGCGCCGGGCGCAGCGGCGCCGGGAGCACTCGGGCCTCGAACTGGCCGAGAGCGTCCAGGCGGCCGGTCCGGCTCCGGTTGAACTTGCGGAGCTCCTGGAACGACAACAACTGGTCCGGACCGCCCTGGACGAACTGCGCCCGCGCTGCCGCGATCTGCTGACCCGCCTGTTCCTGGTCACCGGGGACGGGTCCGAGCCCGAGGGCGCCAGCTACGCCGAGATCGCCCGGGACCTGGGCATGCCGGTGGGCAGCATCGGGCCAACACGCAGCCGTTGCCTGCAGGAACTGGCCAAACGGCTGGAGGGCAGGCTCGGCCCATGACCAACTGCCCTATTTCCCACAGGGATCGGCGACACTCCTTCGGGCGACCCAGACCCGGCCCGACCGAGGCGCCCCTCCCCTTTCCCACCCGGGGAGTCCCCGCATGACCTGTCCCGACTTCGACGACCTGCTGACGGCGCGCGCCGAACCGGGCGCGCACGCCGAGGTGCTGGCGCACGCCGGCCGCTGCCCGCAGTGCGCGCGCACCTGGGCGGCGCTGGCGCTGCTGGACGCGGCGCCGGCCGCCGCGCGCTGGCCGGAGGTGCCGCCGGCGCTGTCGCGCGCGGCGCGCGCTGTCGCGCACGGGGCTTCGTCGCTGCGCCGCCTGCGCGAGGCGTTGGCGCGGCTGGTGTTCGACTCGGCCGCCGGGCCGGCCGCCGCCGTGGCGCTGCGCGGCGCCGGGCCCGCCGCGCGCCACCTGCAGTTCGAGGCCGGCGCGCTGCAGCTCGATCTGGCCGTGCTGGGCGGCGACACGCTGGTGGGCCAGTTGGACGGCGCGGGCGAGCCCTCCGCCGCGACGTGCCTGCTGGCCGGCCCCGACGGCGCGCGCTGGACGCCGCTGGAGTCCAACGGCGACTTCCGCTTCGAGCGCGTCGTTCCCGGACGCTACCTGCTGGCCGTCGAGACGGACGACCAGCGCCTCCTCGTGCCCGACCTCGACCTGAGCGCGTGACCACCGCACCCCACGACGACTGGGCCGTACGCCTGCCCGCCGCTTCCGCGGCGGAGTGGGAGGCCTTCGCGCAGGCGCCCGAGCACGAGCGGCGTGCGGCCGCGCTGGCGCTCAAGGCGCGCGTTGACGAGCTGGTGCGCAGCCACCCGGCCGAGGCGCCGGCCGTGGCCGCCGCGCTGGTGCGCGCCGCCGAGAGCCTGCCGGACCTGGCGGCCCTCGCGCTGCGCGGGCGCGCGCTGGCGGCGCACTACACCGGCCGCCGCGAGGACGCGCTGGCCGACTACCGCCGCGCGCTCGAGCTGCACGAGCAGGCCGGCCAGCCCGTGGAGGCCGCGCGCGTGCTGCGCACGCTGGTGGACGTGCTGCAACTGCTGGGCCGCGCGCCCGAGGCGCTGGCGTGCGGCGCCCGCGCGCGGGCCCTGTTCGAGGCGCACGGCGAGCGGCGCCTCGTGGCCCAGACCGACGTCAACGTCGGCAACGTCTGGGTGCGCCTGGACGAGTACGTCAAGGCGCGCGCCTGCTACGAGGGCGCGCGCGCGGTGTTCGTGGAGCTGCACGACGACGTCGGCACGGCCTTCGCCGACTTCAACCTGGCGGTGGTCGAGATGAACGCCAACCGCGTGGACGTGGCCGAGCAGCGCTGGCTCTCGGCGCGCGCCGGCATGGCCGCCGCGGGCATGCACGTGCTGGTGGCCGACTGCGACTACAACCGCGCCTACCTGCAGAGCCGCCGCGGCCGTTTCGCGGAGGCGTTGGAGCAGCTGGACCGCGCGCGCGCCGCCTACGAGGCCAACGGCAAGCCCGAGGGCGTGCCGCTGTGCGACCTGGACGCGGCCGAGATCCTGCTGCGCCTCGACGCCCGCCGCGACGCGCTGGACCGCGCGCGCCGCGCGGCGCAGGCCTTCGAGCGCCTGGGGCTGCACTACGAGCGCGCGCGTGCCGAGGTGCTGGCCGGCCTGGCCCGTGCGCGCCTCGGCGACCTGGCCGGCGCGCTGGAAGAGCTGGCCCTGGCCGCCGGCCGTTTCGAGGCCCTGGGCAACGACGCCTACGCCGCGGCCGCCGACCTGCAGCGCGCCGCGCTGCAGGTGCGCGCCGGCCGCCCGCTGGATGCCCTGCCGCGCCTGCTGGCCGCGCGCGAGCGCCTGGCCGCGCGCGACCTGCAGCTGCTGGCCGACCTGGCCAGCGTGACCGTGGCCCGCGTGCGCCTGGACGGCGGCGACGCCACCGGCGCCTTGGCCGAGCTGGACGCGCTGCTCTCGACGGACCGCGCCGGACGCGTGCTGGACGACCTGCTGCTGGCCGAGGCGCAGGCCGTGGCGGCGCAGGCGCGGCGTGCGCGCGGTGACCTGCCCGGCGCGGTGGCCGCCGGCCGCGCCGCCATCGAGGCCGTCGAGCGCAGTTGGTCCGCCGCGCCCGGCCGCGACGTGCGCATGGCCTTCTTCCGCGACCAGCACCCGATCTGGGTGGACCTGGCCTTCGACCTGACCGACCTCGGGCGCCCGGACGAGGCCTTCGAGGCGCTGGAGTCGGGCCGCGCGCGCGCCCTGCACGAGTCGCTGCCGCCGGCGCACGAGACTGACGAGCTGCGCATCGCGCGCGCACGGCTGGAGTGGCTCATGCTGCGCCGGCTGGACCAGGTCTTCGGGCCGGCGGTCGGCGGTCACGAGCTGCGCCGCGCAGTCGTGGCCGACGCGGACGTCGCGCAGGCGCAGCGCGAGGTGGCGCGCCACCTGCGCGCGGGCGCGGGCCCGGCCGCTGCGGCGCCGGCCTTCGGCCGCGAGCAACTGGAGGCCGCGCGCGGCCACGGCGACGACGTGCTGATCGCGTACCTCGACGGACCGCGCGGCGCGCTGGCCTTCGTGGCCGACGGTCGCAGCGTGCGCGCCGTTCCGCTGCCGGCCGACCCGCGCACGATCGCGGCCCTGCGCGACCGGATGTGGCTGCACGTCGACCGCCTGCGCCTCGGGCCCGCGGCGCGACCCGCGGCGGCGCGCGCGTTGGCGCCGGTGCTGGCGGAACTGGGCCGCCGCCTGCTGGCCCCGCTGCTGCCGGACCTGGACGGCCGACCGCTGGTCATCGTCCCGTACGGCGACCTGCACGACCTGCCCTTCCATGCCCTGGTGGTGGACGGCCGGCCTCTGGTTGAGCGTCACGACGTGGCCTGCGCGCTGTCGGCCGGGCACCTGGCGCGGCTGCGCTCGCGCCCGGCCAGCAAGGGCGGAAAGGTGCTTGCCGCGGGGGTCCCGCACCCGGGCCTGCCGCGCATCGGCGAGGAGCTGGAGGCCCTGCGGCGGATCTGGGGGCCGGCCCTGGAGACCGTGCCGGCGGACGAGCTTCCCGAGCGGCTGGCCACGACCCCCGCGAACGGGGGTATGCTCCACCTCGCTGGACACGGGCAGTACGAGCCGGATCACCCCCTGTTCTCGGCCGTCTGCCTGGGAAACCGCTTCCTCATGGCGCATGACATCCTGCGGCTGCCGCTCGACCTCGACCTGGTCGTGCTGTCGGGTTGCGAGACGGGGCGCCGGCGCCGCATCGGTGGCGACGAGCCGCTGGGCCTGCCGTCGGCGCTGCTGTCCGCGGGCGCGCGCGCCGTGGTGGGCAGCCTGTGGGCGGTCGAGGACGGCGACGCGCGCGACGCGGCCGTCCTGCTGCACGAGGAGCTGGCCCGCGGCGCGACGGCGCGGCAGGCGGTCAGCCGGGCGCAGCGGCGCCAGGCGGCCGACGGCCGCGACGCGCTGGGCTGGGCCGCCACCTCGCTCCTGGGCGACCCCGACGCGAGCCTGGCCCGCGCGGAGCCGCGCACCCCATGAACTTCGCTGGCACTGGCATGAGAGGCACGCGCGGTCGAACGACCGCAGGAGCATCGCCATGAACGCACGCAACGTGATGAAGCTGGTCCTGGTCTGCGCCGCATGGGCGCCTGCCGCCGCGGGACAGGGACTTGGCGTGTCGCGCACGGCGGCCGGCCCGGTCGGCCCGTCCAAGGCGCCGGTGCAGCTGATCCTGCTGCTGGAAATCGGCTGCCCGGTGCCGGACCTGGCCCAGCAGACCGGCTGCGTCCCGCTGGCCAGCAACCCCGTGGGCAACATGTACCTGATGGAGTCGAGCCACAGCCTCGCGCCGTCGGCGGTGCCCGGCTTCGTCGCGGCCGTGGCCGCCTTTCCGGGCGTCATCTCCGCCGAGCCGGTGCAGAAGATCATGCTGCCCGAGTCGGAGTCGTGCGGGCAGCCCAAGGACGTGACCGGCCAGCAGTGCACCGTGGCCTTCGCCGACGGCACGCCGTCGGCCGGCGAGTTCTCGGGTCAGCAGGCGCTCGACTCCGTGAACTTCGACGCCGGGCAGTCGCTGAGCGAGCACTTCCCCAACACGGTGGCCGTCATCGACACGGGCATCGACCCGATGCATCCGGCGCTGGCGGGCCACGTGGCCGACGCCGGCTGGGACTTCCTGACCGGCACGCCGGGCGGCCTCGACCTGACGGACGGCCTCGACAACGACGGCGACGGCCTGCTGGACGAGGCCCACGGCCACGGCACGCACCTGGCGTCGCTGATCCTGCTCATCAACCCCGACGCGCGCATCCTGCCGCTGCGCGTGCTGGACGCGGACGGCAACGGCGACTCGTACGACGTGGCCGACGCCATCCTGTACGCGGTGGACCACGGCGCCAACATCATCAACCTGAGCCTGTCCATGAAGGACCCCAGCCAGGCCGTGGCCCTGGCGCTGGAGTTCGCGCGCTTCATGGGCGTCTCGGTCTTCGTCTCGGCCGGCAACACGGGCAAGAACAAGTTCTTCTTCCCGGCCAACTACGACCCGCGCAACTTCGACCTGGACGTGCCGTTCCTGCCGGCAGGCTGGACGGAGAGCGCCGACACGGTCACGGTGGTGGGCTCCACCCAGACGACCAACATCAAGGCCGACTTCTCGGCCTTCGGGTCGTTCGTGGACGTGGTCGCGCCCGGCGCGGACATCTACGGCGCCATGCCCGGCGGTGGCTACGCCTGGTGGTCGGGCACGTCCATGTCCGCCGCGGTCGCTTCGGGCGTGGCCTCGCTGGTGCTCTCGGTGGGCGGGCCCACGCTGACGTTGCCGGCGTGGAACGTGGTCAAGACCACGGCCGACTCGATCGACCAGTACAACCCGGGCTATGCCGGCAAGCTCGGCAAGGGTCGCGTCGACGCCTGGGACGCGGCCTGGAAGGCCAAGCTGAACAACTGAGCAGCGCGCCGGCGCGCTAGTCCCGCCCCAGGCGGAAGGCGCGGCGCTCCAGCGGCTCCGGCGCGTCTTCGCCCTCGCGCACACGCCACGCGCGGCCGGGCTGCAGGCCGTGCAGCACTTGGCGCGTTCCGCTGCCGGGCCAGCGCAGCTCGAGCTCCTCGATCGCAAGAGCGTCGCCGAGGCCGATCTCGCACTGCAGGCTGGAGCTGCCGAAGCTGCCGCCCGTGCCGGCCAGCGCGTGGATGTCGCGCAGCGTGCCGTCGGGCCGGCGCACGCGCACGCGCACGCGTGCGCCGATGGCCGCGCGGTTGGCGCGCACGCCCTCCAGCAGCAGCGTGACCCAGGCGCGGCCGTGGCCGGGGTTCTCGAACAGCACGCGCTGGAAGACGTCGCCCTCGTACGCGCCGCCCATGACCGCGAAGAGGTCCTGGTCGCCGTCGTTGTCGATGTCGCCGAAGGCCACGCCGTGGCCCTTCTGCAGGTGCCCGACGCCGGCCGAGGTCGTGACGTCCGTGAAGCCGCGGCCCTCGTCGTTGCGGAACAGCCGGTTGGGGTAGATGCCGCGCAGGTCGGGCTCGCCGGTGGAGAGGTAGAAGTCCGGCCAGCCGTCCTCGTCGATGTCGCCCCAGTTGGCGCCCATGGCCGGCAGCACGTGCTGCAGTCCGGCGGCCTGCGTCGTGTCCTCGAAGCTGCCATCGCCGCGATTCCTGTAGAGGCGCGGCAGGACGCCCTTGTGCGGCAGGCCCAGGTAGTCCTTGCACACGTCGTCGGTCTGGCCGAAGCGGTAGCCGCAGACGAACAGGTCGAGGCGCGCGTCGTTGTCGTAGTCGAACCACCAGCACGGGAAGCTCTGCTGCGGGCCCGGCACGCCGGCGCGCGCGGAGACGTCCTCGAAGCTGCCGTCGCCGCGGTTGCGGAACAGGAACTTGGGCCCGTCCATGCGCGAGAGGAACAGGTCGATGCGGCCGTCGTCGTCGAAGTCGCCCCAGCCGCTGCCCTTGACGTAGGCCACCACGTCCACGCCGGCCTGCGCGGCGACCTCGGTGAAGCTGCCGTCGCCGTCGTTGCGGTACAGGCGGCAGGGCTTGCTGTGCTGGCCGACGGACTCGTTGCCCACGAACAGGTCCAGCCAGCCGTCGCCGTCGTAGTCGCCGAAGGCCGCCGTCTGCGTGGAGAGGAAGTCCAGCAGGCCGGCGGCCTCGGTCACGTCGCGGAAGCGGCCGTGGCCGTCGTTCTGCAGCAGGCTCGGCGGGAAGCGCACGCCGAACTCGGCCTTCCACGCGCCGCGCAGCACGAGGATGTCGGCGTCGCCGTCGTTGTCGGTGTCGGCGTGCAGCAGGTTGAGGCCGCCGGTGAGGCCGGCGAAGCCGGCGTCGGCGCCGCGTTCGGTGAAGCCGCCGTCGCCGTCGTTGCGGTGGTAGCGCAGCACGCCGTCGGTGGTCCACTCGCTGGTGACCAGGTCCAGCAGGCCGTCGCCGTCGAAGTCCTCGAGGCACACGCCGCCGGCGAGGCCGCGCTCGGTCAGGCCGCAAGCGGCGGCCACGTCGCGGTAGCGGCCGATGTCCTGCGCGCTCTCGAAGGCCGCGGGCGGCACCAGCCACTCTGCCGGCACGCCGTCGGGCCACTCGCCCAGCGTCTGCGCGGCGATGTTCAGCAGCCAGCGCGCGGCGAAGTCGTCCGGCTTCTGCGCCAGCAGCTCCTTCAGCGCGGCGACGGCGTTACGCGAGCCGGTCGGGTCCACGTGCCGGCCGTTGCCGGAGATGGGCAGCAGGCAGGAGTCCGTGCCGTGGTGCTCGATGCAGTTGCCCTGCTCCCCGACTCGCAGCCAGGCCACGGCCAGCAGTTCCAGCACCTGGCGGCGCAGTTGCGGGTTGATCCGGGCCTCTTTGGCGTCCATCTCGGCCAGCACGGCGGCCAGTTCCTCGGCGGCCTCCTGCGCGCGGCCGGCGGCCAGCTTCTCGTGCGCCACCGAGAGGCGCAGTTGCATGGCCGGCTTGCCGGCGGCGCGCGCGGCCTCGAGTTGGCGCGAGTACAGCTCGACGCGCTGGCGGTTGAGGTACCAGTCCTGCGCCGGGTCGGCGCGGCGCGCCAGCTCGGCCAGGCGCGCGGCCATTCGGGCGGTGCCGTCGCCGGCGTGCAGGTCGGCGGGGATGACGTCGGCGTCGGGGGCGACGGGCCGGGCGGGGGCGCCGGCCGCGACCGGCGCCGGCGCAGTGGCACCGCCGTCGTGGGCCTCGCCGCCGCAGCCCGCGAGTGCGAGGATCAGCAGCATGCGGTGGCCTGGGCTCACGGCGGGGGATTCTATCCAGCGGGCCAGCCAGAACTTGCCGCGATGACCGTCCCGTGACACTCGCGCGCCTGCGCGTGTCCTAGACTGCGACCCATGGAACGCATCGGACACATCGGCGCCTCGCTGCAGCGCACCGACGTCGCCGGGCTCGCGCGCCTGCGCCGTCCCGCGGCCGGCACGGAGGACGCCTTCCTGCGCGAGCTGGCCGACGTGCTGGGCGCCAGCGAGACGGTCTTCCTCGCCACCTGCAACCGCGTCGAGGTGCTGTACGCGCGCGAGGAAGGCGACCCGCCGGGCGCGGCCGACCTCGAGACCGCGGCGCGCTTCCTCGCGCGCGACGAGGACCCTGCCGCGGCGCGCGCGCTGCTGGTGCAGCGCACCGGTCGCGAGGCGGCGCGGCACCTGTTCCGCGTCGCGGCCTCGCTGGATTCGCTGCTGGTGGGCGAGGACCAGATCCTGCCCCAGGTGCGCGCGGCCTACGGGCGCGCCAGCGACGCGGGGCTGGTCGGCACGCTGCTGGGCCCGCTGTTCCACCACGCGCTGGCCGTCGGCAAGCAGGCGCGCAGCGAGACGGACCTTGCGCGCCACCCGGTCAGCCTGGTGAACCTGGCCGTGCACGAGCTGCTGGCCGACGCCGCCGGGCGCGCGACGCCGCCGCGCGTGGCCGTGCTGGGCGCGGGCGCGATGGGGCGGCTGCTGGTGCGCGCGCTGTCGGCGGCGGGACTGGCGCCGGCGGTCGTGGCCAACCGCAGCCCGGAGCCGGCGCGTGCGCTGGCTTCCGAGTGCGGCGGCGTCGCCGTCACGCTGGACGACTTCCGCCGCGGCGCCCAGCCGGTGGACGCGCTGGTCTCGGCCACGGCGTCGCCGGACGTGGTGCTGGACGCGGCCGCGCTGTGCGCGCTGGCCGCGCGCACGCCCTCGCGCCGCCCGCTGCTGGGCGTGGACCTGGCCGTGCCGCGCGACCTGTCGCCCTGCGACGACCCGCGCGTGCGCGTCGTGGACCTGGACGCGCTGCGCAGCCTGGCCGACGCCAACCGCGCCCTGCGCGCCGCCGCCGCGCTGGAGGCCGAGCGCCTGGTGGACCGCAAGGTGGACACCTGGGCCGCGCGCTTCACCGAGCGCGCCGCCGACGAGGCCGTCTCCGAGCTGCAGTCCGCCGCCGACGAGCTGCTGGTCCGCGAGCTGCAGGGCCTGCTGTCCGGCCGGCTCGCGCACCTCTCGCCGGAGGACCGGCGCGCCGTCGAGCGCTGGGCGCGCGCCACCTTCGGCCGCGTCATGCACCTGCCGGTGGCCGCGCTCAAGCGCCTGGCGCGCGACATGGCCGGCGCCAACGCCGGCGCCGCCGCGGAGGACGCGCCGTGAAGCTGCGCCTCGGCACGCGCGGCAGCGAGCTCGCGCTGTGGCAGGCGCGGCACGTCGCCGGCCGGCTGGCCGGCCGCGCCGAGGTCGAGATCGTGGTCCTCAAGACGCAGGGCGACCGCATCGACGACCGCCCGCTGACGCAGGTGGAGGGCAAGGCCTTCTTCACCGCCGAGATCGAGCGCGCGCTGCTGGACGGCGCGGTGGACCTGGCGGTGCACAGCCACAAGGACCTGCCCACCGAGAGCCCGGCGGGCCTGTGCGTGGCCGCGGTGCCCGCGCGCGCCGACGCCTCCGAGCTGCTGCTGGCGGGGCCGGACGCGCACGACCCGTCGGCGCCGCTGCTGCCGTTGCGCCGGGGCGCGCTGGTCGGCACCAGCTCGCCGCGCCGCATCGAGCAATTGCTGGCGCTGCGTCCGGACCTCGCCTGCGAGCCGCTGCGCGGCAACGTGCCCACGCGCGTGCGCCGCGTGCGCGAGGGCCGCTTCGGCGCCGTCCTGCTGGCCTGCGCGGGCGTCGATCGGCTGGAGCTGGACCTCTCCGGCCTGCACGCGACGCGGCTGCCGCCCGTGCTGCTGGTGCCCGCGCCGGCGCAGGGCGCGCTGGCGCTCCAGATCCGCGAGGGCGACGCCGCGCTGGCCGCGCTGCTGCGCGAGCTGCTGCACGATCCGGCGGTGGAGCAGGCCATCGAGGCCGAGCGCTGGCTGCTGCAGACGGCCGGCGGCGGCTGCAGCCTGCCGCTGGGCGCGCACGTGCTGCGCGAGACCGGCGGCTGCCGCGTGCTGGCCTTCCTGGGCGCGGACCACCCGCGGGCGGGCTGCGGCGCGCGCTGGGCCGAGGGCCGCGGGCCGACGCCGCGCGCCGCGGCGCAGGACGCCGCCGCGCGCCTCCTGTCCGACGCCGCCACGGGCGCGGGGCCGCTGGCCGGGCTGCGCGTGGCCCTGGCCGGCCGCAGCGACGACGAGCACGGCTCGCACCTGGGCGCGCGCCTCGCGCAACTGGGCGCGCGCGTGCGGCACGAGGCCGTGCTGGCGCTGCACGATCTGCCCGCGACCGACCTGACCGCGCGCGTGGCCGCACTGCGTCCGGGGGACGCGCTGGCCGTCACCAGCCGCGCCGCCGCCGCGCGCCTGCGCGGGCTGCCGGTCGCCGCGGGCGTGCTGGTGGCCGCGGTGGGCCCGGCCACGGCGCAGGCGTTGCGCGACGCCGGCTTGCGCGTGGACGTCACCGGCGACGGCGGCGGCCGCGAGCTGGCGCGCCGGCTGGACCTGTCGGCCGGCGCGCGCGTGCTGTTCCCCTGCGCGCAGGACGCGCGCCCCGACCTGCCGGACGAGCTGGCCGTGCGCGGCGTGCAGGTGGACCGCGTGCCGCTCTACCGCACCGTCAGCGCCCCCGCGCCGCCGCCGCCCGCGCCCTGCGACGCGCGCGTCTACCTCAGTCCCTCGGCCGTGGCCGCCTGCCGCGAGCTGCGCCTCGAGGACGGCCCCGCGCCGCCGCGCCGCCTGGCGTGGGGCGCCAGCACCGCCGCGGCCCTGCGCGACGCCGGCCTGCCCTGCGACGGCGACGCGCGCGCCGACGTCGAGGCCCTGGCCGCCCTGCTCCAGACCCGCATCCCGGAGGTCCGCCGATGATCATCCGCCCGCGCCGCCTGCGCCGCACCGCCCTGCTGCGCGAGACCGTGGCGCAGACCCGCGTGCACAGGAGCCAGCTCATCGTGCCGCACTTCGTGCGCGAGGGCGGCGGCGCCGACCAGCCCGTGGACGCCATGCCCGGCGTCTCGCGCCTGTCCATCGCTCGCCTGGTCGAGCAGGCCGCCGCGGACCGCGAGCTGGGTCTCGGGTGCGTGCTGCTCTTCGGCGTCACGGACCGCAAGGACGCGCGCGCCTCGTCGGCCACCGCCAAGGACGGCCTCGTGCCCCGCGCCGTCTCCGCGCTGCGCGAGCGCTTCGGCGACGACCTGCTGATCATGACCGACGTGTGCCTGTGCGGCAGCACCGACCACGGCCACTGCGGCGTGCTGCGCGACGGCCAGGTGCAGAACGACGAGTCGCTGCCGCTGCTGTCGGCCATGGCCACCGCGCACGCCGTCGCCGGCGCGGACGTCGTGGCGCCCAGCGACATGATGGACGGCCGCGTGGCCGCCATTCGCGCCGCGCTGGACGCGGCCGGGCGCATGGACACCGCGATCCTCTCCTACAGCACCAAGTTCGCGTCGGCCTTCTACGGGCCGTTCCGCGCGGCGGCCGACAGCTCGCCCAGGAGCGGCGACCGCAAGAGCTACCAGATGGACCCGCGCAACCGGCGCGAGGCGCTGCGCGAGAGCCTGATCGACGAGCAGGAGGGCGCGGACATGCTCATGGTCAAGCCGGCGCTTGCGTACCTGGACGTGATCGCCGACGTGCGCGCGCGCTCGCTGCTGCCGCTGGCGGCCTACAACGTGAGCGGCGAGTACAGCATGGTGAAGGCCGCGGCCGCGAACGGCTGGGTGGACGAGGCGCGCATGGTGCCGGAGATCCTGACGGCCATGGTGCGCGCGGGGGCGGACTTGGTGATCACGTACCACGCGCGGGAGGCGGCGCGGGGCGGGTGGGTGGGGTAGGGCGGCGGGCTGCCCGCGCCGCGTGACGGTTTCGCGGATCGTCTGTGGCGGCCTCGCAGGTAGCTTGTGGCGCCATGAGTATTCCAGGGTTCGCCGTAAGCCCGCTGGTCTTGATCGCCTTCGGCTGCGCCGGCCTTCCGCCCGTTCTCGCACCTCTGCCGGCGCTGCTGGTCATCGCCCCCTCCGCCTTCCGCTCCGACCTCGCCGCCTACCTTGAGCACCGCAGCCGCGACCTGCCCACGGAGTTCGTCTCCCTCGAGTCCCTCCTCGCCGGCACCGACGGCCTCGACGACGCCGAGCGCCTCAAGCGCTTCCTCTTCGGACGCGGGCAAAAGGGCGGCCTGCGCCACGCGCTGCTCGTGGGCGACTCGGACTGCCTGCCGGTGCGCTTCATGTGCCTCGACCGCTGGACGCCCGCGGCCGCCAACATCGCCTTCTACCCGTCGGACCTGTACTACGCCGACCTGGCCGATGCCGCGGGCGACTTCGACGACTGGAACGCGCGCCAGGACGGCGTGCATGCCCGGTATTTCGGCGAGGTCCACGGCGAGTCGATCAAGACCGACCCGATCAACCTCGACGGCGTCAGCTACGTGCCCGAGATCGGCGTGGGGCGCTGGCCCGTCAGCAGCGGCGCGCAGGCGGCGGCCGTCGCGCGCAAGGTCATCGACTACGAGCGGGCGCTCGACGCGCAGGTGGCGGGCGCGCGCCGCGCGGTCTTCGTCAGCATCGACGGCTGGGTGGACACGCGGGCGCTGATGGCCGGGTGGGCGGCGTCGCTGCCGCCCGGCTGGGACGCCACGACGCTGGCCAGCGGCACGGCCGAGCCGCCTGACGAGGCGCACGTCGTCGCGGCCGTCCAGGCGGGCGCCGAGCTCGTCGTCCACGCCGGCCACGGCCACGACGACGGCTGGGAGCAGGGCGTGGGCGCCGGGTCCATCGACCGGTTCCGGTGCGGCGCGCGGCTGCCGATCATCCTCTCCGCGGGCTGCTCGACGGCGCGCTTCGCGGTGCTGCCGCCGTACGAGCCGTACGTGGACGTGGACGGCGTCGCCCACGCGGGTACCAACGCGGGCGAGGTCTTCGAGGCGCCGCCGCCTCCGCCGCACTGCTACCAGGCCGGCGAGCTCATGCGCAGCGGCTTCGGCGAGGCGCTGCTGCGCGCGCCGGGCTCCGGCGCGATCGCGTACTTCGGGTGCAACACGGGCAGCCAGCCGTGCGGGCTGACGCTCGTCGGCGGGTTCGTGCAGGCCCTGGCGCAGGCCGACACGCCGCGGCCGCGCCTCGGCGACCTGTGGCGCTCGGCGGTCGCGCGCTACGTGGAGGAGGAACGGCTCATGTCGCTCGTGCCGGACGACGGCTGGTATCCGCCGAGCGTCTTCTTCCAGGGGATGAAGTTCATGCTGTTCGGGGATCCGGCGCTGCGGGTGGCGGGTCGATGACCGGCCGCCGCGACGCGTTCCTGAGCGAGGGGGACCTCGACCTCCGCAACCTCTCCTGGGACGAACTGCTGGCATGGTGGGACACCTGGTTGCGGCAGGCGCAGGCCACCAATTACCAGGACGCCCACCTCATCAGCCACGGCGTGTTCACCGTCGATCCCGCGGTCCAGGCGTCGCCGCCGCCGCGCGAGAGGTTCCTGCAGGCGGGCATCGGGTGGATCGGGCCCGCAAGCACGGACGAGGCGCGGTAGACTCCGCGCACGCAACGGGCCGGGGCGTCGGCCCGCGGAGGATCGGGCATGCGCCGCGGCGTGGTCGCGCTGATGGGCTGGCTGGCGATCTCCGCGCGCGCCGGCACGCTCGACGTCCCGGCGCAGTACGCCACCATCCAGGCGGCCGTCGACGCGGCTGCGCCGGGCGACACGATCCTCGTGCAGCCCGGCACGTACCCCGAGGCGCTTGTCCTGCCCCTCAAGGCCTTGACGCTGCTGGCGCCGGGCGGCGCCGCGGCCACCGTCATCGACGCCACCGGCCTCTCGGGGTCGGCCATCGACATCCCGTCCCTGGCCGAGGCGCCGATCCTGATCGAGGGCTTCACGCTCACGGGCGGCACGGGGACGCCCGGCGGGTTCGGCGAGACTTACGGCGGCGGCCTGCACGTCGCCGCGATCTTCTCGGACGTGGTCCTGCGGGCGTGCGTCATCACGGGCAACAGCGCCCGCCAGGGCGGCGGCACCTATGGCGTGGTCCGGCTGGAGCAGTGCACCATCGACGGCAACGTGGCCGACGACGGCGGCGGCGTCGCGGCGGTGGGGCAGGAGCGCTCGTCGCTGATCGGCTGCGTCGTGAGCGACAACGTGGCCACCACCGGCAACGGCGGCGGGATCCGGGGCTACGCCCTGCTCGAGGACACGGTCATCTCGGGCAACTCCGCGCTGCTCGGCGGCGGCCTGTACGGCCCCGCGGAGAGCCAGGAGTGGAAGCGTGCGGTCTTCAGCGGCAACGTGGCGCAGAACGGCGGGGGCGCCTACCTCTTCATCACGTTCTCCCATGAGGTGTCCGGGGCGACCTTTCTCGGCAACGCATCCAGCGGCTTGGGCGGCTCGCTCGTGATCGCGAGCTGCGACCCGCTGGCGCCCAACGTCGTCCGCGACTGCAGCTTCCTCGGCAACACGGCCACCGGCGGGCCGCGCGCCCTGCAGCCCAGCCTGTGCGTGCCGCCCAACGCCTTGCTGCTGCGCTGCACCTTCCAGGACGAGGTCGTCGACGGCGCACTGGTCATCGACAGTTGCATCCTGCGCGGCGTGCCCGCGCCCATCCTGTCGGCGGACGAGGTGCGCTACAGCAACGTGCAGGGCGGCTGGCCCGGGACCGGCAACATCGACGCCGACCCGCTGTTCGCGGACGTGGCCGCCGGCGACCTGCACCTGCTGCCCGGCTCGCCCTGCCGCAACGCGGGCGACCCCGCCGCCGCGCTGGCGCCCGGCGCCGCCGACCTCGACGGCGACCCGCGCATCCTCGAGGGCCGCGTCGACATGGGCGCGGACGAGTTCGCGGATGACTGCAACGCCAGCGGCGTCCTCGACTGGCAGGAACTGCAGGCCGGCACGAGCGCCGATTGCGACGCCAACGGCCTGCCGGACGAGTGCGAGCCCTTCGTCGACTGCAACCTCAACGGCGTGCGCGACGCGTGCGACATCGCCGCCGGCACGTCCAGCGATTGCAACGCCAACGGCGAGCCGGACGAGTGCGAGCCCTTCGCCGACTGCAACGGCAACGGCGTCCTCGATGCGTGCGAGGGCGGTGACTGCAACGGCAACGGCCTGCCCGACGCCTGCGACCTGGCGGCGGGCACCAGCCTGGACTCGGACGGCAACGGCGTGCCGGACGAGTGCCACGTCATCCTGCTCGTGCCCACCGACCACCCGACGTTGCAGGCCGCGGTCGACGTCGCCGCGCCCGGCGACACGATCCTGCTCGAGCCCGGCCTGCACACGGGTCCGGGCAACCACGACGTGCTGCTGGACAAGGCGCTGCTCGTGGCGGGCACGGCCGGCGCGGCCGAGTGCGTCATCGACGCGGCGCAGGCCGGGCGCGTCGTGCTGGTCGAGGGCGCGGCGGTCACGCTGCGAGGCCTCACGCTGCGCGGCGGTCTGGCCGGCAACCCGGGCGGCGGCGCGCTCCTGGCGCAGGCGGGCGCGGGGGTCGCGCTGCAGGACTGCGTCCTCTCCGGCAACGCCGCGCCGGCGCAGTCCGGTGGCGCGCTGCGTGCGCGCAACGGCGCCACGCTTGACCTCGTGCGCTGCGTCGTCGCGGACAACCAGGCCGGCTTCGGCGGCGCGCTCGACCTGCTGGCCGGCAGCGCCGACCTGCGCGGCTGCACGTTGTCGGGCAACCTCGCCCAGGGCGCCTTCGGCGCGGGCGTGGGCGACAGCCTGCGCGTTCTCGGCGGCGGCCTGCTCGTGCTGCGGGACACGATCGTCCGGGACGGCCCGGGCGGAGCGGCGGCCGGCATCCACCTGCAGGGAGCCGGGACTGCGGCCGACATCGCCTACTGCGACGTCGAGGGCGGCCAGGCGGGCGTCGCGATCACGTCGGGCGCGATGCTCGCGTGGGGTGCAGGCAACCTCGACGCCGAACCGATCTTCAAGGACGCGGCGGGCGGCGACTTCCGGCTCTCGGGCGGCTCGCCGTGCATCGACAGCGGCGATCCGGCGGGTGCGCCGGATGCGGACGGCACCGCGCCGGACATGGGCGCGATGGCGTTCACGCCGTTCGAGGATCTGGGCTTCGCGCTGGCGGGTGCGGGCGGCGAGCCGGTGCTCGCGGGCGCTGGCAAGGTCATCGCGGGCGACCCGCTGACGGTGACGCTGACCGGCGCCGCGCCCGGCGCGCCGTGCACGCTGGTGCTGGGCACGAGCCTGCTGTTCGCGCCGTTCAAGGGCGGCGTGATGGTGCCGGATGCGGACCTGCTCTTTGGGCCGCTGACGGTGGCCGTCGACGGCACGCTGGAGCTGGCGGCGCCGTGGCCGGCGGGCATCCCGTCGGGGTTCCTGATGTGGCTGCAGGCGTGGCTGCCGGATGCGGGCGGGCCGGCGGGCTTCGCGGCCAGCAACGGCCTGGCGATCGAGGCGCGCTGAGCTACGTGCCCTGCGCCCGGTCCCACGCGGGCGCGCCGGGCTGATACCCTGCTTACGGCGCGCCGTCCGGCGGCGGTGCCGCCCGGGAAAGGAGCGCTCCATGCGACTGAACCGTGTCGTCGCGACCTGGCTCGGCCTGCAGGCGCTGGCGCTCGCCGGCACGCTCGACGTGCCCGGCCAGTTCCCGACCATCCAGGCGGCCATCGACGCGTCGGCCGCCGGCGACACGATCGTCGTGCAGCCGGGCATGTACACCGAGGCCATCGTGCTGCCGGGCCACGACCTCACGCTCGTCGCTCCCGGCGGGCGCGACGTCACGATCCTCGACGCCGAGGGGCTGGACGCGAGCGTCGTCACGGCCGTGGCTTTCGGCGCGTATGCCGTGACCATCGAAGGCTTCAGCATCACGGGCGGCAGCGGGACGCCGGCCATCAACGGCATCACGTACGGAGGCGGCCTGCACCTCTCCTTCAGCTTGACCGTGAAGGTCACGTTGCGCGACTGCCGCATCGTCGGGAACAGCGCGCGCAACGGAGGCGCGGCGTACGGCGGCAACTTCACGCTCGGGGACTGCGAGATCGTCGGCAACGTGGCAGACGTCGCGGGAGGCATCTACGCGTGGCCGGCCACGCTGATCCGCTACGTCGTGCGGGACAACGTGGCCCTGAAGTGGTCGGGCGGCGGCCTGAACGGCAGCTTCACGCTCGTCGACTGCGTCATCGCGGGCAACTCGGCCATATGGAGTGGCGGCGGGCTGTACGGCAACTCGGCCAAGCAGGACTGGACCGGCTGCGTGTTCGTCGGAAACTCGGCCGAGCGGGGCGGGGGTTGCTGGGTCTCCGGCGCGTCCCATAACGACTTCTCTCCCGTCGTCGAGAACTCGATCTTCATCGGCAACCGGGCCACGCTTGAGGGTGGAGCCGCCGTCGTGGAGATGTACGACTACCAGTGCGAGCTGCCCTCCAGCCTCATCCGCAACTGCGTCTTCAGCGGCAACAGCACGGCCGGCACGCCGATCGCGCTTTACGCCAACCACAATTGCGAGGCACTGCCGACGCGCATCGAGAACTGCACCTTCCTTGGCGACGTGATCGACGGCGACTTCAGCGTGTGCAGCAGCATCGTGCGCGGGCTGGCGCAGCCGATCGTCGCCGCCGTCGACGTGTCCTGGTGCAACGTCGAGGGTGGCTGGCCCGGCACCGGCAACATCGACGTGGACCCGCTGTTCGCGGACTCCGCGGCCGACGGCCTGCACCTGCAGCCGGCGTCGCCGTGCCGCAACGCCGGCAATCCCGTGCTGGCGGCGGAGGACGGCGCGACCGACATCGACGGCGATCCGCGCGTGCTCGGGGGCCGCGTCGACATCGGCGCGGACGAGATCGCCGTCGACTGCAACGCCAACGGCATCCTGGACTGGATCGACCTGCAGGACGGCACGAGCGCCGACTGCGAGGGCGACGACGTGCCGGACGAGTGCGAGCCCTTCCTCGACTGCAACGGCAACGGCGTCCGCGACCAGTGCGACATCGCTGCCGGTGTGGCCTTCGACTGCAACGCCAACGGCGTGCCGGACGAGTGCGAGCCCTTCGCCGACTGCAACGGCAACGGTGTCTTCGATGCGTGCGAGAGCGGCGACTGCAACGGGAACGGCGTGCCCGACCTGTGCGAGATCCTGTCCGGCGCCAGCCCCGACGTGGACGGCAACGGACTGCCGGACGAGTGTCACGGCCTCCTCTACGTGCCCTTCGACTACCCCACGCTGCAGGCGGCGGTGGATGCGGCCGTTTCCGGAGACTCCATCGTGCTCGCGCCGGGCGTCCACGCGGGGCCGGGCAACCGTGACGTCGTCGTGGACAAGGGACTGTTCATCGTCGGCGCGACGACGGCCGCGGAGTGCATCCTGGATGGCGAGCACCAGGGCCGGCTGCTGCTCGTCGAGGACGATGTGGTCCTGGTGGTGCTGCGACTGACGCTGCGCAACGGCCGCGCCCCGTCCTCTGGCGGCGGGGCGCTGCTGGCCCAGGGCAGTGCCACTGCGGTCGTGCGGGGCTGCGTACTCAGCGGTTGCCAGGCGCCGGGCTGGGTCGGTGGCGCCGTGCACGTGCGCAACGATGCCAGCCTGGAGCTGGAGGGCTGCGTGCTGTCCGGCAACTCCGCTGCGTACGGGGGCGCATTGCACGTCGGCGGCAGCAGCGCCAGCGTGGCGCGCTGCACGTTCAGCAACAACGTCGCGACCCTCTCCACCGGGAAGGGTGGCAGCCTGCGGGCCGGCGGCGGCTCGCAGGTCGTCGTGCGCGACTCCATCCTGGTTCGCGGCGCGGCCGCGGGCGGCAAGGAGATCGAGCTCTTGGGCGCCGGGACGACCGTGGACATCGACTTCTGCGATGTCGAAGGCGGCCAGGCGGACATCGCGATCGCGACGGGCGCCACGCTCGTCTGGGGTCTCGGCAACCTCGACGCCGACCCGCTCTTCAAGGACGCCGCGGCCGGTGACTTTCGCCTCTCGGGCGGCTCGCCGTGCATCGACAGCGGCGATCCGGCGGGGGCGCCCGACGCCGACGGTACGCCACCGGACATGGGTGCGATCCCGTTCACGCCGTTCGAGGACATGGGCTTCGCGCTGGCGGGCGCCGGTGGCGCGCCGGTACTCACAGGTGCGGGAACGGCGATCGTCGGCGAGCCGCTGACGCTCACGCTCTCGAACGCCGCGCCCGGCGCGCCGTGCACGCTGGTGCTGGGGACCAGCCTGCTCTTCGCGCCCTTCAAGGGCGGCGTCATGGTGCCGGATGCCAGTCTGCTGATCGGGCCGCTGCCGGTGTCGGCTAATGGCACGCTGGTGCTCACGGCGCCCTGGCCGGCGGGAGTGCCGTCGGGTTCGCTCGTCTGGCTGCAGGCTTGGCTGCCGGACGCGGGCGGACCTGCGGGCTTCGCGGCCAGCAACGGACTGTCCATCGAAGCTCGCTGAGCGTCCCGCCGAACCTCCGCGCGCCGCGCGCGTCGGTTACGCTCATCCGCCCCGCCATGTCGCCGCGCTTCCTCGCCTTCGTGCTGCTGGCCGCGCTCGCCGCGCGCGGCGCGTCCCAGCTCCACGTCGAGATCCACGTCGGCCACGACGGCGCCGGCCGGCTCGTCGCGCGCCTCGACAGCGCGCCCTTCCTGCTGCCGCCGTCGGTGCTGATCGGCATCGACGGCTACGCGGCGGGTTTCCCTGGCGTCAGCTCGATGTTCGCGGACGTGCCGGACGACGCCTTCTTCCCGCTGGACCCGGCGGCGCGCGTGGCCTTCGTGCTGGAGGCCGCGGACGAAGGCCTGTCGCTGCTGAACGACCACGGCACCGGGCCGCTTCTGCCCGACGAGCCGTTCCGCCTCGGACCACCGCCGTTCGACAGCCACCCGGTTTGGATCCTGGCGCCCGGCACGCAGGGCCCGCGCACGCTGCGCCTGCGCCTGCGCGACGAGGCCGGCGTGCACGCGGACAGCGCGGCCTTCACGGCCACGTTCGTGCCGGTGGAGGAGACCGAGGCCTGGTCGTGCCCGATGAGCTGCCGCGGCGGCACGACCGCGCCGCAGGCCGGCGAATGCCCCGAGTGCGGCATGCTGCTGCGCCGGCTGAGTGGCCGGCGCTACGCGGTGTCGGTCGAGCCCGAGGGCGACGCCGTGCTGCGCGCGGGCGCCGACGTGCCGCTGCGCTTCCGCCTGGCCACACCCGACGGCGGGCCGGTGGACGACCTGCTGGTGGTGCACGAGAAGCTGGTGCACCTGCTGCTGGTGTCGGCGGACCTGTCGTGGTTCGCGCACGAGCACCCCGAGCGCCAGGCGGACGGCAGCTTCACGCTGCGCCAGCGCTTCCCGCACGGCGGCGACTTCACGCTGTTCCACGACTTCACGCCCGGGCGCGCCGGCATGCAGGTGGTGCCGGTGGAACTGCAGGTGGCGGGCGAGGCGCCGCCGCTGCGGCCGCTGGCGCCCGTGCGCGAGGCGCAGGTGGAAGGCTTCAGCTTCACGCTGCAGGCGCCGCAGCCGCTGGCGGCGCTGGTCAACCAGCGCCTGGTGGTGCGCGTCACGCGCGACGGCGCGCCGGTGGACGACCTGCAGCCCTTCCTCGGCGCGCCGGGACACCTGGTGGTCATCCGCCAGGACCGCAAGCACTTCGTGCACACGCACCCGGTCGAGCCGGCCGGAGGGCCCGCCTGCGGGCCGGAGATCGTCTTCCCCGCGCTGTTCCCGGCGCCCGGCCGCTACAAGGCCTGGGCGCAGGTGCAGCACGACGGTCGCGTGCTGACGGCGCCGTTCGTGTTCGACGTGGTCGAGCCGTGACGGTCGTGGAGCGCGCGGCGCCGCTCGGGCCGTCGCCGCGCCGCGTGCTGCGGGTCCTGCTCGCCGTGCTGGTCGCGCTGGTCGGCGCGGAGCTGGGGCTGCGCGCCGCGGACGCCGGGGATCCCATGCAGCGCGTGGCCGCGCGCGCGGGGCTGAACGACTTCGCGCGCTACGTCGCGCCCGACGAGCTGCTGCCGGGCGGCTGGCGCACGCAGCTCTTCGCCGAGGCGGGCGCGGAGCTGAAGATCCCGCCGCGCGACCGGCGGGTGCGCGTGCTGCTGCTGGGCGGGGCCAACACCAGCGCGGTGGACGAAGGCGGGTTGCAGGCGCGGCTGGACGAGCTGAGCGGCGCGGGCCGCTTCGAGGTCGTCAACCTGGGCCGGCCGGGCTTCGGCAGCGAGCGCCTGCTGATCATGGGCCGGCAGGCCGTGGCGGCCCTGCGGCCGGACGTGGTCGTGATCCGCAGCGGGCACGGCGAGTGGATCGAGCCGGGGCTGG